>VOFF01000536.1_pt1 | contig 50001 bp, 85 predicted proteins | sample 5384061 | NCBI WGS metagenome assembly VOFF01 (sample SAMN12384725, study PRJNA508395) | human gut metagenome | isolation source: healthy gut E | host: Homo sapiens | reverse complement strand
ACAATTCCATAAGTCATGTTCAAACTCGTTGGTATAACATGCTGTCTACAGCACTTACTGTAGTATCTGGTATTTGTTCCGCGCTGAACAAGTTGCCTTTTGTCGAATTTGATTATAGCGGCATTACGAGTGCCGCAGATAATTATGCATCAAAAGCGGCTGCAGCTGCTGGAAATACAAAAGATTATACCAGCGTAACAGATGCATTTAATAAAGGAATAAAAACGTATGATGTCTATCAAAGTGGATGGGCCAAAGATGCATATACTGCAGGAGCAGCATGGGGCGATGGTGTAACCAGTAAAATAAAGAATACAATATCATCAAAAGCCACGAATATTCCAAGTGCAAATAATTATCCAAATGCGCTTGCATCCAGCAACGCGGCAACAGCAGCAAATACAGCAGACACTGCAAAGAATACCGCCAAAACAGCTAATACATTATCTGCATCCAGCGAAGATCTGAAGTACCTGAGAGATATTGCAGATCGTGAGTACGTGAATAAATTTACAACAGCACAGATCAAGGTTGAGATGATCAACCATAACAACGTAAACAATGATATGGATTTAGATGGAATGGCGGAACATTTGCGTAGCAAAATTGAGGAAGAAATGAATGCAGCAGCGGAAGGAGAACACTAAAGATGTATGAATTATATATTGATGGGGTCCCTTTTTCCAGTGACCCCAGGGTCTCTTGACATCAAGATCAATAACAAAAATAAGACCATAACTCTCATAAATGAGGGAGAGGTTAACTACATTAAGTCTCCGGGATTGTCTGATATTACAATCCCGGAGCTTTTATTGCCAATCCATAAATATCCTTTTTCACAAGAAAAAGCAAAAGTGGGGGCTGCATATTATCTTTCCAAATTAGAAAAATGGAAAAATCAGAAGAAACCAGTTGTATTTAAACTCCTACGCTATGAAGTTTCTCAAAAACATCTCATTGAAGATATTACAACAGACGTGACCATCGAAGATTATGAAATCATGGAAGATGTAGATAAATACGGATCAGATGTGTGCGTAAAGCTTAACATGAAGCAGTATCGTCATTGGGGAGCAAAGAAACTTGTACTTAAAAGCAAAAAGACAAAATCCGGAAAAAAGAAAACGGTTGCTACGGTTAAAAAACAGCGGAAGAAAAAAACGAAAGCTATAGCCAAGAATTACAAGATAAAATCTGGTGACACGCTTATGAAAATCGCAAAGAAACAGATGAACAATGCATCTGCATGGAAGAAACTCTATCAGTTAAACCAGAAAACGATTGAAAATGCAGCTCGTAAGCATGGACGAAAATCATCATCGAATGGTCATTATTTGTATGCTGGAACGGTATTGAAACTTCCGGGAGGTGGTAGCTGATGAAAGATTGATGTAGCGATTGGAGAGATCGGATACCGGGAGCAGGGAAACAACAGAACAAAATACGGAGAATATACAGGAGCGAATGGTGCTGCATGGTGCCATTCGTTTGTTTCCTGGTGTGCACACGAGGCTGGAGTATCGATTTCGGTTGTTCCGAAAACAGCATCTACAACCTATGGGATGCAGTGGTTTAAAAAAGCGTGGGCAGTTCAAATATAAAGGCAAATATACCCCGAAGAGATGTGACATTGTTTATTTTAAAACTGGCCGAAGCCATGTAGGCATTGTTGAGAGCGTCAGCGGTGGACAGTTACATACTATTGAAGGAAATACATCTGATAAGGTAGCACGGCGATCATATTCTCTGAATAATGCCACAATTACAGGCTATGGTACGCCAAAATATACAAGCACCCAAAATGGTTCATCTGGTAGTGGAAAAAAGGATTCGAAAAAAGGAACTGCAATATTTGCAGAAAATATTATCGCGTCATGAGGCAAAAGCGGAAACCATAAAAGCCGATGAAGCAGAAACGGGAAAAAAAATACCGGCTGGCAATGTAATGATTACTGTAAATAATGGAAAAAAAAGAAATTTACAGTACCGGCGGAAAGAGGGAGCAAAGGTTGTATGGGAAAGAGACAGCACACCTGGCAAATTTACTTTCACAGCAAAAGTTGAAAAAGGATTTTCCATAGGAATGGGAAATGAAGTTCTTGTTACTGTGGACAGCAAGAAGTTTTTTTATGGTTTTGTATTTACAAAAGAAGGTAAGAAAGATGGGATGGCATCGTATATAGTATATGATCAGCTCAGATATTTAAAAAATAAAGAAACAATTGTGTACAAAAAAGAAAACAGCCGGTGAGTTGATAAAGATTTTGGCTAAGAGATTTAATTTGCAATATGGTACGCTTGCTGACACTGGATGGCGCAGATCAGCCATAGAAGATAATACTACATTATTTGATATTATCCAAAATGCGCTTGATGATACTCTGATAACAAAGGGAAGACCTATGTGCTCTACGATAAGGTAGGAAAACTTCAGCTTACAGATGTAGCAAAAATGAAAGTCAATACATGCTTGGTGGATGCTGAGACCGGACAAGATTATTCCTATAAAACAACCATTGACAGTGATGTGTATAACCAAATAAAGCTTGTATATGAAAACAAGAAAAAAGGAACATTCGATTTATATGTAACAAAGGACTCAAAAAACATAGGTAAATGGGGAACTTTGCAGTATTTGGATAAAATTGACAATCCAGATATTGGAAAGCTTAAATCAAAGGCATTGTTAAAACTGTATGATAAGAAGAAACGTACATTGACCATATCTGGCGTGATTGGAAATATAAATGTACGTGGTGGTTCTCTGGTTCCGGTCATGTTAGATTTGGGTGATATCACAGTGGCAAACTATATGCTGGTAGATAAAGTTACGCATACATTTAAAAATTGCGAGTACACAATGGACTTAGTTGTGTCTGGAGGAGATTTTAGTGAGTGATAGTTTGGTACAGTTAATTAAGAAAATTGCGATGGATGCCGTAAGATCAGCGAAAATGAGTGATTATAAGATTGGTACAGTTTCAGGCGTGTCTCCGCTTATAATTAAAATGTCAAATACTTTGGAAATTGATGAAGATTTTTTGCATTTGAGTAGAAATGTCACAGATTATGAAGTTGAAATAAAAATTGGAGATGTTATTCAAAGTAGAACAGTACTGAATAGTCTTAAGGTTGGAGAAAAGGTGCTTATGCTTCGAAAAAAGCGGTGGGCAGGAATACATAATTATAGACAGGGTGGTGAACTGATGGTTCCAATTAACTATGAAGATGAAGAAGAACAGGATACAGATTTTGAGTTGGAAAGTGACCCGTCTCTTACATATGCAATGCAGATAGGAAACCATTGAGAACGATTCAAGCATTTTTCTTGGCAAAGCAGACGGAGAAGAGGCAAACGGCAGGCAATATTGAAAATCTTGAACACAGAGCGATATAAAAATGTAATTTATTCATGGGATTATGGAGTGGAGCTTCAGGATCTGAGGGGAAAGTCTCTATCTTATGTTATGTCAGAAGTGCCAAATCGGATTACGGATGCAATTACTGCAGATGATCGTTTTGAATCTTGTGAAGATTTTGAGATGGAACCGGTGGGAAAGAAAGCTCTGCACGTTACGTTCTCTGTAATTACGGCAGAAGGTGATAAAGTAAGTGGATTGGAAACGGAGGTGGAATATTAGTGTTTGAAAACAAAGACTTCGACTCTATCATGGAAGAAATGCTTGCATCCGTAAGCGATAAGCTGGACAAGCGCGAGGGATCGATAATTTATGATGCAATAGCACCGATTGCCATGGAATTGGCGCAGACGTATATCGATATGGATATGATTGTGAATGAGGTATATGCAGATACAGCCTCCTACTATTATTTGATCAAGCGTGCAGCTGAAAACGGAGTATATCCCAAAGAAGAGACCAATGCGGTATGCAAGATGGTTGTAAGTCCGTCCAGTACAGCCATAGCGATCGGGACCGGTTTAACCTTGGTGATCTGAACTATGAGGTAACATCTGTAATGGATGCAGCAACCGGAGAGTATCAGGTAACATGTGAGACTGCCGGTATTGTTGGAAATCAGCAGTTGGGATCATTGCTTACGATTGAAACAAAGAATGATCTGAATGATATGGAAACAGCGGAATTGACCGAAGTCTTGATCCCCGGCGAGGATGAGGAAGATGTGGAAGATTTCCGTGAACGTTATTACGAGGGATTTTCCAATATAAGCTTCTGTGGCAATAATCCGGATTATAAGGAGCGTGTATCGGCTATTGATGGAGTTGGCGCATGCAAAGTTATCCGGATGTGGGAAAAAGGATATGATCCAGTAAAGTTTATTCCTGTTGCTGCAGTTACGGAGTGGATTGGAAAGCAGTCTGTGGAAACCGTTGGGGCGGAAGTATTTGCATGGCTGAAAGCGGTACATGATGTAGCAAAGGACAAATTACTGACAGTGGGTGGCACTGTTCGGGTGTATATCATATCATCGGAATACAAAGCACCATCCGCCACGTTGGTACAAAAAGTGCAGAATGATGTTGACCCGGATGATAAGACCGGGGAGGGATATGGACTGGCACCTATCGGACATGTGGTAAAGGTTATGGGAGTGAAAGAAATTCCTGTTTCTGTGACAGTTACTGCGGTTTATAAGAACGGATATACTTTTTGAATCCTTGAAATCCGATATGCAGTCGGCAATAGATGGGTATTTTACAGAACTTTCTGCTGATTGGAGCAATGAAGATAATCTGGTGGTGCGTAAGAGCCAGATTGAATCCCGGTTGCTTCTGATTGATGGGATATTGGATATTACAGATGTGAAACTGAATGGTGCATCTGAAAATGTAACATTGGATGAAGATGCAATTCCGGTAAGGGGTGATGTAAGTGGCTAAAAAATGATTGATTATCTGCCGCCGTTTATGCAACAGTTTGAAGAAATGAAGCAATTGATGCAGAGCGAGGATAAGCAGGTGGCGGCTCTTAACATGGATACTACTAAAATATTACGAAATGCATTCATAGAGACTTCAGATGCAGAAGGCATCGAGCGGTTCGAAAGAATCTTACATATCATTCCAGGTGCTGGTGAAAATTTAGAACTCCGTCGGTCGCGTGTGTCAATGCGGTGGAATGAACGGATACCGTATACGCATCCGACACTTGTAAAATGTTTGAATGCCAGCCTAGGAGAAAACAATTATGATCTGTATTCAGATGAGGAGCATTATTACATACTCGTGCATCTGAAATTGAATGTAGCGGATCGTGTCGGAGTTGTTGAAGAACTGATCCGGCGTATGTCACCAGAGGATATATGCTACAAAGTTCTTCTTATTTATAATACGCATGCAGTTTTACACAAATTTACGCATGCACAGTTACATAACTATACACACAGACAGCTGAGAGAGGAGGTTCTGCCATGACAAAGACAAAGTATTATGATCTGCAGATGGATGATCCGCAGGATGATTATGATGTGGAAGTCGTGAATGCCAATCTGAAAAAAGATTGATGAGCAGATGAAAACAAGAGAAAATGCAACGGATGCATTACAGGAGCCGGAGTTTACAGTGGCAGATAAGAGGGAAAATATTGCATCCAAGGAAAAAATGCAGAAAAATTCTTGGGAAGATTGCAAAATTCTTTACGGATCTTAAAACAGTGGCTTTTACCGGAAACTATAAAGATTTGAGTAATAAACCGACATCTCTTCCGGCATCAGATGTATCTGCTTGGGCGAAAGAAAGTACAAAACCAAAGTATACAAAAAGCCGAAGTTGGTCTTGGTAATGTAGGTAACTTTAAAGCGGTTTCTACTGTTGCTTCTCAGGGATTAACAAATACCGAAAAATCCAATGCTAGAGCGAATATTGGAGCGCAAGCAGCTGGTTCATATGCAAGTTCTACTCACAATCATGATAGTACGTACAGAAAGAAATTACTTGGAACAATGGATGGGGATGGTAAGACTTCGTATTGCCAGCTATGCACACTTAAAATTTCTCAGAACTATATAAATACACCAATAGAAATAACATTACAGGAGAGATGTCGTTCTACATTAGATAGATTATCTATTTTATTTGGATCAATCAATAATACAAACCCAAGCCTTGATAGATTTACAGTATTTGGCGAAAGCTGTGATTGGTATATTTCAAAGACAGCTGCATCTACTTGGGTTATCTATGGGCTAAAAGGAGAAAAGCTGGGCAGGGATTAAAGTAGTTGATTATACAGGAATTCCTGGCATAGATATTACTTGGAATATGACTGGAGTTTCATCATTACCGGATTCTAAAACACAAGCGTTATGGGGTGGTAATGTACACTATGCAGAAACTGCTGGTAATGTTGTAAACAACCAGACAACGACAAAGGCGGGATTTGCACTTGACGCGCGGCAGGCAAATCCGAATCTGGACGGCACGTTGGCAAAGCAGGTAGCTGATTTAAACGGCAGTTTAAATACTGTATTTTATGCGATTAAAGAAACAAAAGATGCGAACAACGCTGACCCTGGAATTGCACGTATGCCACCGAACAGCAATTATGATACTTCTACCAATAATCCGTTTCCAAATTTCCACACGATACTTTTAACAATTCCATTTGTTGAGCTAGGTGGTGGCTATGCGGTTCAAATAGGTGTATCTATAGCTTCACAATACAATGGAAAATTAGCCGTTCGTGGCAAAGATTCGGGAAATTGGCAGGATTGGAATGTTATTTCTTAATAATACTCTTTCCGGAATAAAACTAAACATCGTATAGAATAAAGTCCCCATCCCAAACTTGTACAAAACAAAAAGTAGTACTTCGTGGACTTGTAAGCAACCCAGAGCTATAGTTTAAAGTTTCTAAGCCATTCCACGAAAATATCATAAGTGTGTAATCGCCAACATTTTTAAAAGTTGTTACGTTCTTAGATATCAAATTATAGAATTTATCTTCTATTGTGTTGATTTTGTATATCCCACAACCACCAGATACTTGCGACGATGAAGACCAATTATCAATAACTTTTCTGACTCTAAAATTCTTTACGTCATTTAAACTGCCGTTGAAATAAGTTTAGTAACCCATAAATTTACACATAGAAAGGAATAAAAATATGGACAAAATAATTTTGAAAAACAAAACAGATTTCGAGATTGCTGAAGGAGCGAGTCTCGGCAATATTCAGATTCAGTCGAAAGACTTTGATGGAATCAGGTCTATTACTGAAGCATTTTCGAAAGAGAATATCTCAAAGGTTATATTTACGCACAACGATCAGACTTCCGGTGAGTATGATGATCTTAAGTATGAAGGATTCTCATATATGCCAAATAAGGGCAAGGATGGCGCTGAAGATGGTACATACACCGTAACGGTCAGCTTGAGGACTAAGACAGAGATGGAGAAAGCAATCGATGAGTTGAAAGCCGGGCATGAGTCCAATGCCGGAGCAATTCAGGATCTTGCAGATATGGTAGCAGGAGGTGAAGCATAATGGTTAAATTTTACGTGAGACGTATTCTTGTAGAAAAGAAGATGACGATTGATGAAGTGCCGGCGCGTTGGCGCGAGGCGGTTCGGAAGGAACTTGAAGCAGTAGAAGAGTAGTTCCCTTGTATAATAGGAAGAAAACCTATTAAGGAGAACGGCTATGGAAGAAAAATTCAGAGTGGAACTGCTAACTATGTTGGATAAGCGTATGAGCAAGGAGCAGATCAGTGCGGTTGATATGGCGCTGACTGCTCTTTTTCGGAAGTACGATGTATCAGAATCGTGCACAGAACTTGCGGTATGTGATGACTCCAACGAGCGGATCATCAATACATACATCGCATCGATGCGCTTGGAGGGGCGTTCTGAAAAGACGCTTAAGCAATATTACGATGCGTTGACCAAGTTGCTCGATGAAATTCCAAAATATCAAGGACATCAAAACCAACGATATCCGGTATCATCTGGCTCATTATCAGAGTACGCACAAGGTATCAAACGCTACAGTAAACAACAAGCGCAAGTTTCTTTCCGCGTTCTTCGTATGGGCGACGAAAGAGGAAATCATAGACCGGAATCCAATGCTAAAAATTAACAGCATCAAAGAAAAGTATGTCACCAAAAAGCCATTTTCTGATATAGAACTGGCAAAAATTCGGGATGTTTTAAAAAATGACAGGGAAAAGGCGCTGGTTGAGTTCCTGTTATCCACAGGCTGCAGAGTGTCAGAAGTGGCAGGATTGAAGGTGGAAGATGTAAATTTTCGGGACGGAGAGTGTGGGTATGCGGCAAGGGAAACAAAGAAAGAACCGTATACATAAACAACAAAGCAATGTATTAAAGTTACTTCTAATGAGTGATCCTTGTATATCAATATTCTCTCCATTAAGTGTATTTACATCAACAATAACAATGCTATTAGCAGGTAACGATAATGAGACCGTAAGATTAGTAGCCGTTCCTGCAGGATACTTTATGTTTTTGACCCTATAGCCGCCATTGTCTATATCCCAATCGGTTTGTACACTTATTACATCGGAACCATTGTTGACTATACAAAACGGGTTTCCAGTAAATATGTTTTCGATGCCAAATGATGGTATTTTCTTACTATTTAGACTGCCGTTTATATAAGAACTAATGATAATTGGTACAAATAGCACCCTCATCTCCATTACAATATAGTTAGAAACTTCGAAAGGAGTGAAATCATGTGGTCAAATACATACAATGAGCGCCGCCTTACTAGAGTCGAGGCACGTGCTAAATCAAATACACACAGAATCGATAAGTTGGAACCAATCGTTGAGGAAATACATACCATGAGTGAAACGATGGTGCAGTTGGTCGAGGAGGTCAAGCATACCAACGAAAATGTGTGCGCTTTGGACGAGAAGATTGATAGCATGGACGCTCGCGTAGACGTGATGGAGCGTGCGCCGGCAGAAGATGTTAAAAAATATAAGTCAGTCGCAGTAACCGCGATCATCAGTACGATTTCCACAGCATTGGCTATTGGATTGGTTTCGATGATTGCTCAATATATCAAATAAGAAAGAAGAGGTATTTAATTATGAAGAATTGTGTATTTAAAGCAAACGTAGACACTGTTAAATGGTTTAAGGCTGCCGGCATCCGTGCCGTTAAGACAATGGCACAAACTGCAGTTGCAGTGATCGGCACCGCCGCCGTGGTATCATCCGTGGACTGGAAACTGGTTGTATCGTCTGCGGTTGTAGCCGGTGTTGTATCATTGCTCACCAGCGTAGCAGGAATCCCGGAAGTGAAGGAGGAGTAATTACATATGAAAATCAACGTACATGCCGGGCATAACCCGGATGGAAAGATCGCCTGCGGTGCTGTTGGACTCATCAAGGAGTCGACAGAGGCACGCAAGGTCAAGAAAGAAGTGATCCGACTCCTTAGAAAGAAAGGACACAAGGTGTATGATTGTACCTGCACCAATGGGACAAGCCAGACGGATGTCCTGAAGCGGATCGTAACAAAGTGCAACAAGCACAAGGTGGATCTGGATATTTCGATTCATTTTAATTGTGGAGTCGGGGATAAGAAAGGCAATGGTAAGACGACCGGAACGGAAGTGTATGTGTACAGTGAGAAAAGCGCAGCGAAGCCAGCAGCAGAACGTGTTGTTGAAGAGATTGCGGCTCTTGGCTTTAAAAATCGCGGTGTAAAGATCCGGACTGATCTGTATGTGCTGCGCAGAACTAATTCTCCAGCTATGTTGATAGAATGTTGCTTTGTCGATGACAAGGACGATGTTAAGCTGTATGATGCTAAAAAGATGGCAGCAGCTATTGTTGACGGAATAAACTCACAAAAAAGAAATAATAGATTATAGGGTATTGTAATACAGACCACCGTACTGACTTATAATAAAAAGATGCCATCTTAGCATTTGGTGTTGAAATGGAAATCGGATATTGCAGTCTTTTTTTTCATAATTCCACATAGCTTATTTCACTCCTTCCCATGGCATTGGACTCGTCATTCCAGTCCCAGTCCTCCAGCGGCTGGCTGCCAAATGCGGACAACGGTTCGAAACGTTCCTCGTATGTCTTTTTAGCTGAATTGTATAATTCGTTGCACTGATTGTAATAAGAGAGTGCCTGTGCGTCATCCGGATGGGTGTCCAGATAAAGAAGCATATCATAGGCACAAAAGCCCAGTGCCATAACCCAGCGGTACAATTCCGACCGGTTCATTGGCTGAGAAGATGGTCTTGTCATCGCCGCCGCCCTCCCTGCATCATATTCATATTGCATTTTCCGGTAAATGGTTTATCCAGTTCGAAAAATTGTGCCTGCGGCAAGCCCACGCATGGGATCGTAGGTTTTGCCGAATGTCTGCCAGGGAACGTAGCACATGCCAGGTACCTGATGGCTGCCATTGTCTATTTCCGGCATAGTATTAATAGTTGCATTCATGGATTTCTTTTTTCCTTTCTGATCAGCATATACTGTATGATATGTTTCGTTTGCGTTATGTGTGTATTTGTTATATAATAAAACACATGACAGAATAAGGAGAGAAACGCGATGAGTAAAGTAAGAACAAGATTTGCACCAAGTCCGACAGGAAGAATGCATGTGGGAAATCTTCGTACGGCATTGTATGCATACCTCGTAGCAAAGCATGAGGGCGGAGATTTCATCTTAAGAATAGAAGATACCGATCAGGAGCGTTATGTGGAAGGCGCTGTAGATATTATTTACCGAACCCTGCAGAAAACAGGCCTGATCCATGACGAGGGACCGGACAAGGATGGCGGCTGTGGACCATATGTACAGAGTGAGCGCCAGGCACAGGGCATTTATTTAAAATATGCCAAAGAGCTGATCGATAAAGGCGAGGCCTATTATTGTTTCTGTGACAAGGAACGCTTAGAGGGACTCAAAAAAGTAGTTGCAGGAAAAGAAATTCATGTATATGACAAGCACTGTCTGCACCTTTCCAAAGAAGAAGTAGAAGAAAAACTTGCCGCAGGCGTACCGTATGTCATCCGCCAGAATAACCCGACGGAGGGAACGACAACGTTCGAGGATGAGATTTACGGGGATATTACCGTTGACAATGCGGAGCTTGACGATATGATTCTTATCAAGTCAGACGGATATCCGACTTACAATTTTGCAAATGTGGTAGACGATCATCTGATGGGAATTACCCATGTTGTCCGTGGAAACGAGTATCTTTCCTCTTCCCCGAAGTACAATCGTCTGTATGAGGCATTTGGCTGGGAAGTACCGGTATATATCCATTGTCCGCTGATTACGGATGAAAATCATCAGAAGCTGTCAAAACGATGCGGACATTCTTCGTTTGAAGATCTGGTAGAGCAGGGATTTCTGACAGAGGCGATCGTGAACTTTGTTGCATTGCTTGGATGGAGCCCGGCAGATAACCAGGAGATCATGACACTCGAAGAACTGGTAGAAAAGTTTGATTACCATCATATGAATAAATCACCGGCAGTCTTTGACTATACCAAGTTAAAATGGATGAACGGGGAATACATCAAAAAAATGGACTTTGACAAGTTCTACGAGATGGCACTTCCGTATATCAAAGAAGTGATCACCAAAGATTATGATCTGAAGAAGATTGCACATATGGTACAGACCCGTATCGAGATCTTCCCGGATATCAGGGATCACATTGATTTCTTTGAGGAACTTCCGGAATATGATGTGGCAATGTACACGCACAAGAAAATGAAGACAAATGCACAGACTTCTCTTGAAGTGTTGCAGGAGATCCTTCCAGTCTTAGAGGCTCAGGAAGATTACAGCAACGATGCATTGTATCAGACACTTCTTAAATATGTAGAGCAGAAAGGCTGCAAGAACGGATATGTTATGTGGCCGATCCGTACGGCAGTATCCGGCAAGCAGATGACACCGGGCGGTGCCACCGAGCTTATGGAGGTTCTTGGAAAAGAAGAGTCTCTTGCCCGTATCCGTAAAGGAATCGAGCTCCTTTCTCAGGCACAGTAGAACATTCTCACGGGAGAACGAATGAACTATAATAAATCCCAGCAGCAGGCCATCCGCCATAAGGATGGCTGGATGCTTGTTCTGGCAGGTCCCGGTTCCGGGAAAACTGCGGTAATTACCCAAAGAACGAAACAGTTAATTGAATATGAGAACATAGATCCGTCCAATATTCTTGTGATTACATTTACGCGAGCGGCGGCACAGGAGATGAAGCAGCGTTTTCTTGCAGCGACAGGAGAAGAGAGAACGAAAGTGACCTTCGGTACGTTCCACGCCATATTTTTCATGGTGTTGAAGCTGGCGTATCATTTTGATTCCGGAAATATTATATCGGAGGAGCAGCGATATCAGTTTATGCGGGAGATTCTGTCTTATCATCATCTGGAATACCGGGATGAAGGGGAATTTATCGGGGATGTTTTAACGGAGATCAGCCGTGTGAAAAATGAGCAGATTCCGCTGGAACATTTTTATTCTTCCAGCTGTGGGGAGGAGGTTTTCCGGAAGATTTACCGGGAATATGATGAGCGGCTCAAAAGGAACCGCCTGATTGATTTTGATGATATGCTGACATACACATATGAGTTGTTTTCCCAGCGGAAGGATATTCTTTCGGCATGGCAGAAAAAGTACCGTTATATTCTGATCGACGAATTTCAGGATATCAATCTGATCCAGTGGAAGATCATGTGTATGCTTGCAGCACCGGAAAATAATCTCTTTGTAGTGGGAGATGATGACCAGTCCATCTATCGGTTCCGCGGTTCGAAGCCGGAAATTATGCTGGGATTTCAAAAGATATACCCGCAGGCAAAGATTGTGAATCTTGAAGTAAATTACCGGTGTGAGCCGCCGATTGTGGAGGCAGCTATGCGCCTGATCGCACACAATGAAGAACGTTTTCCGAAAAAGATCCGTGCCGGAAAAGCCGGGAAACAGAAGGTGCGTTTTCAGTACTTTGAGGACTGCTATAAAGAGAATGCATTTTTGGCAGAAGATATCCGGCAGACTGTGCAAAATGGGGTTCCGCTTTCGGAAATCGCAGTACTGTTTCGGACAAACATGCAGCCGCGTGCCCTGATGGAATATATGGTTTCTGCCAATCTGGCATTTCAGACGAAAGACCGGATTCCGGATATCTATGAGCACTGGATTGCCCGTGATTTTTTCACTTATATCCGCATCGCACAGGGAAGTGACAGCAGGGCCGATTTCCTTTCTATTATGAACCGGCCGAAGCGGTATATCGGCAGGGACAGCCTACCCGATGAAACGGTATGTTTTGATGAGTGGATGAAATTATATGAGGAGCAGCCGTGGATCGCGGAGCGGATCGAAAAGCTGTGGTATGATCTGAAACATTTGTCCCGTCTGAGCCCTTATGCGGCAATCAACTATATCCGGCGGGGAATTGGGTACGATGATTATCTGGCAGAGTATGCCGAATACCGGAATGCGAATAAAGAAGATTTTTATGAAGTGGCAGATGAAATCCTTGCGAGTGCCAAAGGGTACCGTACATTTGAGGAATGGTTTGCACATATAGAAGAATACCGGCAGGAGTTAAAGAGACTGGCGCAGGAAAAGCGCAGGAATCAGAATGCTGTGACATTTGCAACACTGCACAGCGCCAAGGGGCTGGAATTTACAAAAGTGTATCTGATTGACGTCAACGAGGGTGTAATGCCTTATAAGAAAGCAGTATTAAAGCAGGATGTCGAGGAAGAACGGCGTTTGTTTTATGTGGGAATGACCAGAGCAAAGGAATCCCTGACAATCTGTTCGGTAAAAAAAATGCGTGGCAAAGAGGTGGAACTGTCGCGTTTTATCAAAGAAGCCGGTAAAGAGCCGTAAAAAACCTGCATCGGGTATTCGATGCAGGTTTTTATAAAAGTTATTCCTCGTCTTCGAGTGCATTGAAGTAGTCATCATCGAGCATTTCATCGAAGCGGTCGGCAGCAGCTTCGTACTCATCGTCATCCGTGATGCTGTCGATCTGTGGAAGACCTTCTTCATCCTCTGCGTAGCGGTAGAGATAAACGGTGCCTTCGTCCGGATCAGAGCCGTCTGGATTGAGCGGCATCAGTGCAATGTAGTCCTGTTCATTTACGTCAAAAATGGTAAGGATTTTGCATTCTACTTCACCTTCATCCAGCTCAAGTGTTACACGGATATCTTCAATCTCATCCGGGGTAACGGGTGTTGCTTTTTCTTTATCTTCCATAAGATACCTCTTTTTTCTTAATCGTTTTTTGTGTCTTTTATCATTATAAGCGAGGAGTAAGGAGCTTGTCAATTCGAAAAAGTGATATACAAAGTTTTTTAAAAAGGGTATAATGAAAAACATGAAAATACGAGATACGAAAAAACGAACAGAGAATAAAAGGATCAGAGAAGGAGATTACGCAAAACCGGGAGTGACGATTCAGGGAGAATGGACCACTTTTACGTTTGATGCGGAAAAAGAGGACAGCTGTTTTGTGGTACTTAAGGATATACAGACCGAAAAAGAGAAAAGAAAAGATAGCTGTTCCGGCAGAATACTGCATGGGATCGGTGCGCTCTATCGCAGTGGCAGATCTGCATCTCGAACATCTGATTTACGATTTTGAGATCAATGGAAAAAGGTAATGGGCCCGTGCGCACACGCCATCATGGGGCGGCAGGTCTGGAATGACAGTTCACGCAGCCTGCAGCAGTATGAGGTGCATGGGGCATTTGATGTGCAGGAGTTTGACTGGGGGGAGGATGTATGTCCGGAAATACCGAGAGAACAGATGATTATGTACAAGCTGCATGTGCGTGGTTTTACGATGGATTCCGGTACCAGAAGTGTTCCGGGGACATTTCGTGCGCTTATGAACCGGATTCCCTATCTGAAGAAACTCGGTGTGACAACGATCGAACTTATGCCGGTATATGAGTTTGAGGAAATTGAACTGCCGAAGCAGCAGAAACTTCCGGAATATATCCGTTGGAAAGAAAAACAGACGGATCAGATCCGCCCGGCAGAAAAAATAAAAAAAGGTTCCGCGCAAAGTGAATTACTGGGGATATGAACCCGGAAATTATTTTGCGGTGAAGGCATCGTATGCTGCCGATCCGCTGCATGCTTCCCGGGAATTCAGGATGCTGATCCGCCGTCTGCACGAAAACGGCATGGAATGTGTGATGGAGATGTATTTTCCGGAGAAAGTGAATCATAATCTGATTTTAGAAGCGCTTCGTTACTGGGTGCGGGAATACCATGTGGACGGAATCCATCTGCTTGGAGAACATCTGCCCATTACAGCGATCGTGCAGGATGGAATGCTCAGCCGTACCAAGATTTTTTATGTGGATTTTGAGGAAAAAGCATGTGCGGCAAGCCGGAAGTATCCGAATCTGTATATTTACAAAGAGGAGTATCAGTATCCGATCCGGCAGGTCTTAAATCATATCAATGGAAATATGCGTGATTTTGCCGATCAGCAGAGAAAACAGGGGGCTTTTTTAGGCTATATCAATTATATAGCAAGCAACAACGGGTTTACGCTTGCAGATCTGTTTATGTACAACGATAAGCACAATGAGGAAAACGGAGAGCAGAATCTCGATGGGAGTTCCTGGAACTTCAGCAATAATTACGGCGTGGAGGGTCCGACCAGAAAGCGTTATATCAATGCGCTGCGGAAATTAAACTGGAGAAATGCGGTTCTTATGCTTATGCTGGCACAGGGCGTTCCCCTGTTGTGGAGCGGTGATGAGATGGGAAATTCCCAGAACGGAAATAATAATGCATACTGTCAGGATAATCCACCGGCTGGGTGAACTGGAAGAATGAGAAGTCTCATCGCAGACAGATCGAATTTCTGCAGCAGGTAATTGCGTTTCGAAAAGAACATACCGTGCTTTCAAATCCGATGCCATTCCAGTTTTCGGATTATAAATCGCTGGGGTATCCGGATCTTTCCTATCACGGGACAAGTGCGTGGATGTTAGAACCGACACCGGATCATCTATGCCTGGGAATGCTTTATTGCGGGGCTTATGCCCAAAACGAAAAAGAGCCGGATGTCTATGTCGCCTATAATTTTCTTGCCGCGGCAACGGAACTGGCTTTGCCTAAACCGCGAAAAGGGAAAGAATGGGTTGTCTGTATTGACAGCGGAGAAGAGGATGCTGCGTTTTTGGACGCACCAAAGCCCGTAAGCGGAGGAAAAATCATTCTCCGGCCACAGACCATCTGTGTGCTGGAGAGCAGGGAGATGAAAAAACATGGGTAATGCATGGAAACATTTTTGCACAATTACACATCACAAAAATCTGGTGCTGGCCGGCTGCTTTAAGATCGGACTATATAAGCAGGGGCTGCTGCATGATCTTTCAAAATATTCCCCGACGGAATTTCTGGTCGGCTGCAAATATTATCAGGGAACCATGAGTCCGAACAATGCAGAGCGGAAGGAAAAGGGGTATTCCCTGGCGTGGCTGCATCACAAAGGACGCAATAAACACCATCTCGAGTACTGGATTGATTATGATATTTCAAAAGAACCGGGGAAAGAACATTCGGGGATGGCAGGAATGAAAATGCCGGTGTGCTACGTGGCGGAAATGTTTGTTGACAGGATCAGTGCATCCAAAAACTACCAGAAAGACAAATACACCTGGACCGGAGTGCACTCGATTACTATATGCACGGCAGATCGCATTATCTGATCCATCCGGATACCGAGCAAGACTGATCCACTATCTTTTACTGATGCTGGCAGTGCGGGGGGAGAAGGAAACATTTGCATTTGTAAAGAATGAGGTACTGAAAGGAAACGTTCCTTATGAGAGGGAAAGCCTGACCCGGCGCATACAGGAACTGGCACCGGAAGAAAAAATATAAAGGGAAAAGCACAGAATGCCTTCTGCTGACATAGAATATTAGAAAGCTGTTGGAAAAGGTGCTGTGTGAAAACATTTTTGGTTCCCCTGACACCGGAAGAGGAAACAGACGGTCTGTGCAGATTAAAAAATGGCGAGCAAGGGGCAAAGGAAGAACTGGTGTTGCACAACATGCGCCTGGTAGCCCATGTCGCAAAAAAAAATATGTCAGTTCGGAAGAAGAACAGGAGGATCTGATTTCCATCGGTACGATCGGACTGATGAAAGCAGTAGACAGTTTCCGACCGGAATACGGAAATAAATTTGCAACGTATGCCATCCGGTGTGTGGACAATGAATTGCTGATGCATCTGCGATCAAAGAAAAAAACAGCGCAAAGAAGTTTCTATGTTTGAACCGATTGGTACAGACAAAGAAGGAAACCAGATTCAGCTTGTCGATGTGCTGGAGTTTCATGATAAAAATGTAGCAGATGAAGTGACAAAAAAAGGGAGCAGATGAAAAAAATCTGTACCTTTATGAATGATGTGTTAAGCGAGAGAGAAGCATTTATCATTCGGCGAAGATATGGAATCGGAGGAAATCAGGAACTGACCCAGAGAGAAATCGCGCGGGCACTTGAATTTCCCGTTCCTATGTTTCCAGGATTGAAAAGAGAGCACTGGAAAAACTTAAAAAGTGATAAGCGAATAAAGTCGTTGCAAAAAGATGCATTTTATGATAAGGTAAATGCATCTTTTTTCATGCATGTGTCTGTGCAAAATTCCCATTTGTTGGAATGAGGTGAATATGTATAGCCAAATCAGGACATCCATGCTGGATGGAATCTGCGCAATGCCGGTACAGGTAGAGGTGGATATCAGCATGGGAATGCCGGTGTTTGATATGGTAGGATATCTTTCTCCGGAGGTGCGGGAGGCGAAGGAACGAGTGCGTACGGCGCTTCACAATTGCGGAATTCTTCTGCCTGCAAAGCGGATTACCGTAAATCTTTCTCCGGCAAATATAAGGAAAACCGGAACCGGATTTGACCTGCCGATTGCGGTTGCACTGCTGGTTGCCATGGGGCTGGTAAAACCGGAGAAGTGCGCGGACACGATTTTTTCCGGGGAGTTGAATTTAAGTGGACAGTTACTGCCGGTCCGGGGAGTTCTGCCGATGGTTTCGGATGGAGTAAAGGAAGGATTCATAAATTTGTTGTTCCGGCGGATAATCTTATGGAAAGCCGTCTGGTGCAGGGGGCGGATGTCTGCGGATTTTCTGCATTGGAATCGGTGATCGGCTATCTGCAGGATGGCGGTTATAAAGAGCCGGCATATGCAGGCCGGCGGCAGAACAGATCCCATGGGATGCCGGATTTTTCCGAAGTAAACGGGCAGCAGTTTTTGAAACGGGCAGCGGAAATCGCAGCGTCCGGAATGCACAATATGCTTATGGTCGGAAGCCGCCGGGAGCCGGAAAAACCATGATCTCCGAGCGGATGGCTACAATCCTGCCGCCACTTACAAAAAAAGAGCAGCTGGAGGTTTCAAAAATATACAGTGTCTGCGGTCTGCTGGCAGACTCCCGGACACTGTTGCAGGAACGGCCGTTTCGCAGTCCGCATCATACGGTCAGCATGGCAGGGCTTGCCGGCGGTGGACGAAGTATCCGGCCGGGAGAGATTTCACTGGCACATCATGGTGTGCTTTTTCTGGATGAACTCCCGGAATTTTCCAAATCAACGATGGAAGTGCTGCGTCAGCCGTTGGAGGAACATCAGATTCATTTGACGCGCGCGGTCGGCAGTGTGACCTATCCATCGGATTTTTTTACTTCTGGCATCTATGAATCCATGCAATTGCGGATATTATCCGACCGGAATCGGTGCAGATGCACACAGGCATCCCTGCAGCGGTATTTTGACCGGATTTCCCAGCCGCTCATTGACCGCATGGATCTTTGTGTGGAAGCGCCGATGGTTACTTATGAAGAACTGACGGGAAACGGCAATAATGAGAGTTCAAAGACCATCCGGGATCGGGTGTGCGAGTGTCAGGAACGCCAGATTTTCCGGTTCAAAGATGAAATCTTTTCCCATAACAGTGGAATTCCGGCCGCAAAATTAAACCAGTTCTGCCGGCTGGGAGAAAAGGAGCAGCGGTATATGGAAAAAAAATGTTTCATAAACTGTCACTTACTGCGCGCACCTATCATAAAATCCTCCGGGTGGCACGAACAATTGCCGATACACAAAAGGCGGAAAACATCCGTGTCTGTGATCTGACAGAAGCTGTGTGTTACCGGAGTATCGGGGATAAATTCTGGGGAGGTATGGAAGAATGAGTATGTATGCGTACTGGCTTGCAAATACCGGACTGACTGTACATAAACTGACGGGGCTTATGAAAGAAGGGATCGGTGCGGAAGAACTGTATGCCTTGCAGGAGTCCCAAATGAAAAAAATCCGGGTTCTGGATGAAAAGGATGTGGAAAAAATCACACAATCCAGACGGCACTGGGATGTACAGGAGCACTGGGGAAAACTGCAGGGGGAAGGAATCGGTTTTGTCTGCGTGGAAGAAGCACGGTACCCGCAAAAGCTCCGCCGGATTTCTGCAACACCTTATGCACTGTATTATATTGGCAGGCTGCCGGATGAAACGCGAAAGAGTGTGGCAATTGTCGGGGCGCGGACAAGAAGTGCCTATGGAAGCCAGATTACGGGGAAACTGGCGAGGGCACTTGCGCAGAACCGGATGGATATCATCAGCGGAATGGCGATGGGGATTGATGCTGATGCGCATAGCGGAGCACTGGAAGAAAACGGGGATACCTATGCGGTACTGGGCTGTGGCGTGGATGTGTGTTATCCGAAAAGAAACCGGTATTTATATGAAAAAAATGCAGGATCGGGGAGGCATTTTGTCGGAATATCCGCCGGGCACACCGCCGCTGCCGGGATATTTTCCGCAAAGAAACCGTATCATAGCCGGACTTGCGGATTACGTGATTGTGATGGAGGCAAGAAAAAAAGAGCGGATCGCTGATTACTGCGGACTATGCCATGGAACAGGGAAAGGAAGTGTATGCCCTTCCCGGGAGAGTTACGGATGCCCTGAGCGAAGGAACCAACCATCTGATCCAGCAGGGCGCCGGCATTTTTGTAAGTGTGGAAGATTTCCTGCAGGAACTGCAATTACAGCCCCAAAATATAACGACACAAATAGACTTTAGAAAAAATCTTCTTGAAAAAGACGAATCGTTGGTGTATGCTTTATTAGATTTTTATCCGGTGGGTCTTGGAACCCTGATCGAAAAAAGTCCCTATGGTCTGGTAGAAATTCTGCCGGTTTTAGAGAGGCTGGAACAGAAAGGGTTCATTCAGGAGACCATTCCGTATTATTATATAAAAACAATTTAGATGATATAAGGAGCACCAAATGGCAAAGTATCTGGTAATCGTGGAGTCACCGGCAAAGGTGAAGACGATTAAAAAATTTCTGGGAAAAAATTATGAGGTCATGGCAAGTAACGGGCATGTGAGAGATCTTCCGAAGAGTCAGCTCGGATTTTCTCCGGAAAATGATTTTGAACCGAAATATATTACGATTCGTGGAAAGGGAGAGATTCTTGCAAAGTTAAGAAAAAAGAAGTAAAGAAAGCGGATAAAATTTATCTCGCAACTGACCCGGACCGTGAAGGAGAGCAAGGCAATTTCCTGGCATTTAACCAAGGCGTTGAAACTGGACGACAAAGATGTCAGCAGAATCAGTTTTAACGAAATTACAAAAACAGCGGTAAAAGCATCCTTAAAGACACCGCGTGAGATTGATATGGATCTGGTTGATGCACAGCAGGCGAGACGTATGCTGGACCGTATGGTTGGTTACCGGATCAGCCCGTTGTTATGGGCAAAAGTAAAAAGAGGGCTGAGTGCCGGTCGTGTACAATCCGTTGCTTTACGGATTGTGTGTGACCGTGAGGAAGAAATTGATGCATTTATTCCGGAGGAGTACTGGTCTTTAGAGGCAAGCCTCCTGCCGGAAGGTGAGAAAAAACCGATTACAGCAAAGCTGCTGGACAAAGGCGGCGAAAAGTTTGAGATTTCTTCCGAGGAACAGATGAATCAGGTGCTTGCGGAATTAAAAGGCAAAGAATTTAAAGTCTGCGATATGAAAAAGGGAGAGCGCACAAAAAAAGCGCCGCTTCCGTTTACAACCAGTACTTTGCAGCAGGAAGCTTCCAAAGCGCTGAATTTCCCGATCTCGAAGACGATGCGGATTGCACAGCAGCTGTATGAAGGTGTGGATATCAAAGGACAGGGAACGGTCGGTATCATCACCTATCTGCGTACGGATTCCGTTCGTATTTCGGAAGAGGCGGATGAAGCAGCGCGTGCCTTTATTTCCGAAAGCTACGGAGAGGAATATCTGTCTGACGGAGAAGGAAGCAAGAAGAGCAATGCAAAGATTCAGGATGCGCACGAAGCGATCCGTCCGACCGATATTAACCGTATTCCGTCCGAGATTAAAGAGTCGTTAAGCCGGGATCAGTTCCGTTTATACCAGCTGATCTGGAAACGCTTTGCCGCAAGCCGTATGGCAAACGCAAAGTATGAGACAACAACCGTTAACATTGCAGCGGGAGATTATACATTCCGCGTTTCTACTTCCAAAGTAGCTTTTGACGGATTTATGCTGGCCTATACGGAAGCAGATGATGAAAAGCAGGAAAAACAGGTACTTTTAAAATCAATTGATAAAGATACAAAACTGAAACTGGAAGAATTCGATCCGAAGCAGCATTTTACACAGCCACCGGCACATTATACGGAAGCTTCGCTGGTAAAAACACTCGAAGAACTCGGAATCGGACGCCCAAGCACCTATTCCCCGACCATCACAACGATCATTGCCAGACGTTATATCACAAAGGAAAATAAGAACCTTTATGTGACAGAGATCGGTTCCGTTGTTAATTCCATTATGAAGGAATCTTTCCCGACTATTGTAGACGAACATTTTACTGCAAATATGGAATCTCTTTTAGACAGTGTTGCGGAAGGACATTTAAACTGGAAAACGGTTGTTGCGAATTTTTATCCGGATCTGGAAGAGGCTGTGGAGGCCGCGGAAAAAAGATCTCGAAAAGATTACCATTGAAGATGAAGTAACGGATGAAATCTGTGAAGTATGCGGGCGCAATATGGTAATCAAGTATGGACCGCATGGAAAGTTTCTGGCATGTCCGGGATTCCCGGAGTGCCGGAATACCAAGCCATATTATGAAAAGATTGGTGTCGCATGTCCGAAATGCGGAAAAGACGTGGTCATCAAAATGACACGTAAGGGCAGAAGATACTATGGATGCATTGATTATCCGGAATGTGATTTCATGAGCTGGGGGCGTCCGGTGGAAAAGAAATGTCCGCGCTGTGGAGGCTATATGGTAGAAAAAAGGAAACAAGCTTGCATGTGCGGATGAACATTGCGGTTACACGGAAGCAAAAGAAGAAAAAAAGAAACAGAATAGTCGTAAATTTTTTATAAAAATATTGAATTGTCTGATAAATAGTGCTACACTCATGATATCTGTGATAAAGACAGGAGGAAAAACATGAGTGTTCAACTTCTAGACAAGACAAGAAAAAAAATAAATAAACTGCTTCATAACAATAATTCGTCCAAGGTGGTATTTAACGATATCTGTGAAGTCCTGACGGGAATTCTTGATTCCAACATCCTTGTAATAAGCAAGAAGGGAAAGGTTTTAGGTTCCAGTGTATGCAAAGGGGTTGAGGAACTGCAGGAACTGATCGTGGATGAAGTCGGCGGATATATTGATGCAGAACTCAATGAGCGTCTTCTGGGAATACTTTCCACAAAAAGAGAACGTAAATCTGGAAACGCTCGGATTCGGAGATGAATCCAAAAAAGTACCGGGCCATCATTACCCCGATTGATATTGCCGGGGAGCGGCTGGGAACCTTATTTGAATACCGGTGCGAAACGGAATATGACATTGATGACATTATTCTGACAGAGTACGGCACAACCGTTGTCGGACTGGAAATGATGCGTTCTGTAAATGAAGAGAGTGCAGAGGAAGCGAGAAAGGTTGCAATCGTAAAATCTGCGATCAGCACACTTTCTTTCTCGGAACTTGAGGCAATCACCCACATCTTTGATGAACTGGATGGCAATGAGGGAATTCTTGTTGCAAGCAGAATTGCGGATCGCGTGGGAATTACCCGTTCCGTGATTGTAAATGCACTTCGTAAGTTTGAGAGTGCGGGCGTGATCGAATCGCGTTCTTCCGGCATGAAAGGAACTTACATAAAGGTTGTCAATGATGTGGTTTTCGATGAACTTGCAGAACTGAAAAGAAAAAATGCAAAATAAAGGATGGAACCGAGAGGACAGCAAAAGGACTTGTATGTAAATATAAGTCCTTTTTTGTCATTTTATGTAAAAAACTACTTGTATTTTGCTTGATTTATACTATAATTAGTATGATACGATAATAGGGAATACTAGATAAGGAGGCACAAAATTGCTGAGTACAGATGCTTTCAATTATGTGAATGTTCTGGATAAAGCTGCCGATGCGAGCTGGAGCAGGGAGAACATTCTGACTAACAATATTGCAAATGTAAACACTCCGGGATATAAAAGAAAAGACTTAAATTTTGAAAATACATTAAAAACAGAACTGGGCGTTGCAAGCATGAGTCCCTGGATTCAAAAATGAAAGACGTGGATATTTCCAGACTGAATCCATCGGTTTATGTGGACAGTTCCAATTACTCCTATCGGCTGGATGGAAGTAATGTAGATATTGACACAGAAGAAGTGGAGCTGGCATCCGAACAGATCCGCTATCAGGGAATTACAGCTGGAATTAACGGACAGTTTGACCGTATGCGTTCCGTGATTAAGTAAGGAGGAAAGATAAATGGCTTTATTTCAGGCGTTTAATATCAGCGCGTCAGGCATGACCGCAGAACGGTTTCGTACCGATATCATTGCGGAGAACATTGCAAATGTAAATACAACATCGACAGAGAGCGGCGGTCCGTACCGACGCAAAATTGTAAATTTTGCAGAACGAAAAGTTACCCCGTTTTCCCAATATTACGCAACTGCATCGCAGAATCCGGCAATCGGAAACGGTGTAAAAGTAACTTCCGTAAAGGAAGATACGGAAACAGATTTCGTGAAAGAATATGATCCTTCCAATCCGGATGCGGATGCGGACGGATATGTATCCTATCCAAATGTAAACACGGTCACGGAAATGACCAATCTGATCGATTCTACCCGTGCATATGAAGCAAATGCGACTGCATTTGATGCCACAAAGAGTATGGCAACCACGGGACTTTCCATAGGAAAACAATAATAAAAAATAAGTTATACGAGAGAGGACAAAAGCATGGATATCACACAATTGTCTGGAGTTTCTTCTGACTATCTGAATACATTCGCAAAAAAAGAGGCACTTGTTCCGGGGGACGATGACAGTTTCAGCGCGGTGCTTTCAACAGCAATGAAATCAGTAGATGAAACCAATGACCTGCAAAATACCGCGGAGTCGGAAGAAGTACGGTTCGCACTTGGGGAAGCCGAAAATCCACATGATCTGCTGATTGCAGAGACGAAAGCAAATGTAGCATTGCAGTATACGGTTGCAGTGCGGGATAAACTGATTGACGGATACAAAGAGATTATGCAGATGTCAATCTAGTAAGTGAGGAACGAAAAACATGCCAGAACAGTTACAGAAAATCCTTGACCGTGTGGTTGAGTGGTGGAAAAAATTTTCCAATAAACAAAGAATGCTGCTGATCAGCCTTACCGCAGTGGTGATCCTTGCGCTGGTGATACTGGGAGTTGTTGTATCAAGACCGAGTTATACAACACTGATTGACTGCCAGAACGCAAAAGAAGCCAGTCAGGTAAAAGATCTGTTAGACGGCGAAGGTGATATTGATTATAAGGTAACGGATACCACACATTTTGAAGTAAACAAAAAAGATGAGAACAAGGCAAACTGGCTTTTGGGATCCAATAATATTGATACAACGGGATTTGACCTGTCAGATCCGAACATCAAGGATTATATCGACGGAAGTTTTTCTACCACGGAGGCAGATAAACAGAAACTTGCCAAAAGCTATATGGAAGATAAACTGGAGAATGTGCTTGCTGCGAATGACCTGATTGATTCCGCAAAAGTTACACTGGATATTCCGGATGATGACGGTACACTGATTTCGCGGATGCAGGAAAGCTCTGCCAGCGTTTCGCTTGCCCTGAATGGTTCTATGGATTCGGATCAGGCGTATTCGGTGGCGCGCCTTGTGGCAACCGCCCTTGGAAATGATTCCACAGACAAAATTACCATTCTGGATCAGAAGACATCCAAAATCTTGTTTTCGGGAGCAGACCAGGATGATGATGCCACGGTTGTTTCCGACAGTCTGGACATCAAAGACCGCATTAAGAATTCCGTGGTCAATGGTATCAAGGATGTAATGGTCAAATCCGGTATGTATTCGGACGTGCAGGTTGCACCGAATCTTGATATTGATATGTCCAAGGTGGAAAAGGCGGTTCACAATTATTCACACAATGATGGACAGGATCAGGGAGAACTGACAGAAAGCTCTGAGTATAATTCAGAGGCAAAAAGGTGGACAGGCTGCAACTCCGGGAACGGATTCCAATGATGATACGCCGACCTATGTGACACCGGATGGCGAGATTACAGAATCTTCCGTGTCGGATGTGGATAAAAAATATTCGCCGAATGAGGAAATTATAAAAACTATTTCAAACGGTGGAGCGATCAACTATGATAACAGTTCCATTGCCGTGACTGCCACACGCTGGGTTGTTTATGATGAGGACGAATTGAAAGATTCCGGGCAGCTGAAAGGGACAACGTTTGAAAAGTTTAAGAGCGCACACAGTGATCCGGTACAGGTGGATGCAACGCAGGATGAAATTGACCTTATCGCAAAAGCTACCGGAATTCAGTCTAGTGCAATTAAACTGGTCTGTTATGAAAGACCGCAGTTTGTGGAATCCCAGAAGAAGGGATTCGGACTCACCGACATTTTACAGATTCTGCTTGCGGTGCTGATTTTTGCGTTGCTGGGGTATGTTGTATTCCGCAGTACCAGAAAACAGAAAGTGGAAGAGCCGGAGCCGGAACTGTCTGTCGATGCCCTGCTGGCGGCTACTTCAGATAACGACGATGAAAATCTGGAAGATATCGGGTATTCGGAAAAATCAGAAACCCGGAAACTTATTGAAAAATTTGTGGATGAAAATCCGGATGCGGCAGCACTTCTGCTTCGCAACTGGTTAAATGACGATTGGGAGTAATTTATGAACAACGACTCATATACTGGAGTACAGAAAGCAGCGATTCTTTTGATTACGCTGGGACCGGAAAAGGCGGCAACCATTTTCAAACATTTAAAGGAAGATGAGATTGAAGAATTAACGCTGGAAATAGCGAATACAAGAAGCGTATCGCCACAGACCAAGGAGGAAGTGCTGGAAGAGTTTTATCAGGTATGCCTCGCACAGCAGTATATTGCGGAAGGCGGTATCGGATACGCAAAAGAACTTCTGGAAAAAGCACTCGGAAATGACAAGGCACAGGGAGTTATTGCAAAACTTACAGCATCTCTCCAGGTTCGTCCGTTCGAATTTATCCGAAAGACAGATCCGGCACAGCTGCTGAACTTTATACAGGATGAACATCCGCAGACGATTGCGATGATCCTTTCGTATCTGGCTCCGGCACAGGCGTCCCAGGTACTGGGAGCTCTGCCACCGGAAAAACAGGCTGATGTTGCAAAACGTATTGCAACTATGGATCGTACTTCTCCGGATGTGATCAAGGAGGTAGAACGCGTACTGGAGCGGAAACTTGCATCTCTTGTAAATCAGGATTACACCATCGTCGGTGGTATTGATGCAATTGTTGGCATTTTGAACAGTGTCGACCGTGGAACAGAGAAACATATCATGGAGTCTCTCGAGATCGAAGAGCCGGAGCTTGCAGACGAGATCCGCAAGAAAGATGTTCGTATTCGAGGATATTCTGCTGCTTGATGACCGTGCAATCCAGCGTGTACTGCGAGATGTGGATAATGCAGATCTGGAGCTTGCGCTTAAGAATACAACGGAAGAAGTACAGAATGTTATATTTAAGAACCTCTCCAAACGTCTTGCTGCGATGATCAAGGAAGATATGGAGTTTATGGGACCTGTGCGAATGAAGGATGTTGAGGAGGCTCAGCAGAAGATTGTTGCTGTGATCCGTAAGCTCGAAGATGCCGGAGAGATTGTAATTTCACGTGGCGGAGGTGACGATATCGTTGTCTAATTTACTGAAACAATGTTATGTCGTCAGTTCGGGAACTGGTACAAGAATTATCAATTCAATGATGGGGTACGCCAGAAATTAAAAGAACTGCAACAGGAACAGGCTCCGGAACAGGTAGATGTATCAGCAGAGGACGGACAGGAGAATGCACCGGCTGGTTTCTCACAGGGGATTCAGGCAAAAACCGTGCAGATTGATGTGGAAGCCCTGCGCAGGGAAGCACTTGAAAAGGCAGCTGTGGAGGCAGATGAGATTACTTCCACGGCAAAAGAAGATGCAGAACGTATCCGTGGGGGAAGCGGAAGAAAAAGCCCGTACCCTGTATGAAGAACAAAAGAAACTCGGATACGAAGAGGGTGCCAGATGCCGGGAAGAAGAATTAAACAGGGAACATGAGAAGGCGATGGAGTCTCTTCATGCACAGAAAAAACAACTGGAAGAACAGTATCATGAAAAAATGTCGGTGATGGAAAAAGACATTGTGGACGCTGTGATTCAGGTATTTGATAAAGTGTTTAAGATTCAGTTTGAAGAGAAACGTGAACTTTTACTTCAGCTGGTAAATGGAGCATTACTTGACATTGACCCGGGAGATAAAATACGGATTCACACGAACCGGAGCGATGAGGAAATCCTCAAAGAACATCTTGCACAGATGCAGGATATTGTAGGAAAAGATGTTGCCATTGAATTTATAAAGGATAATAAATTATCGGATGGACAGTGCAAAATAGAAACACCGTATGGCGTGGTTGACTGTGGGGTGGACACACAGTTGTCTGCACTGCTGAAGGATATACGTTCACTGGTATAAACGGGAGACAAATTTGGTTAAAGAAGCGGAAAAGTATTTACAGCTGATGGACCGCCAGTATTATAAGAGTTATGGAAAAGTAGTCAAGGTAGTAGGTCTTACCATTGAATCTGTCGGACCAAAGGCACGTATGGGAGATTTGTGTAAAATTTACCCGAACGAGATGGAAGAGGAATATGTTATCGCGGAAGTGGTCGGTTTTCAGGATTCAGACTGATCCTGATGCCGGTTGACAGCGTGGAAGGGGTTGGAACCGGATGCATTGTGGAAAATACCGGACATCCCCTGTCGGTTCTGGTTGGAGAAGAACTGCTTGGGCACACGCTGGATGGAATCGGACGCATGACGGATGGAACGGAAGAAATTCACGGTTCGTATTATCCGCTGGAAAATACGCCACCGGATCCGATGGATCGCCGGATTATCAGCGAGGTACTGCCGCTTGGCGTAAAAAGCGGTAGACGGGCTGATTACCGTGGGAAAAGGACAGCGTATCGGAATCTTTGCGGGTTCCGGTGTCGGGAAAAGTACCCTGCTTGGCATGTTTGCAAGAAATACGAAGGCAGACATCAATGTAATCGCACTGATCGGCGAGCGCGGCAGGGAGGTCCGGGAATTTATTGAACGTGACCTTGGTCCGGAGGGAATGGCACGGTCATCGTTGTCGTGGTCGCAACGTCAGATAAACCGGCACTGATCCGTAATAAGTGTGCAAAGACAGCAACGGCTGTGGCGGAATATTTCCGTGATCAGGGAAAAGATGTACTGCTGATGATGGATTCCCTGACACGATTTTCCCAGGCACAAAGAGAAATCGGACTTGCATCCGGGGAACCACCGGTTACCAGAGGGTATCCGCCGAGTGTGTACGCACAGATGCCAAAACTTCTGGAACGTGCCGGTACAAATGAAAAAGGATCGATCACCGGACTATATACGGTTCTGGTAGATGGAGATGATTTTAATGAGCCAATCACGGATACGGCGCGGGGCATTCTGGATGGACATATTGTTCTCGACCGTAAGCTGGGACATAAAAACCATTATCCGGCAATTGATATTTTACAGAGTATTTCCCGTGTTATGAATTCCATCGTAACAAAGGAACATAAGGCACTTGCCGGAAAATTAAAACAGGTGCTTGCCACATACAGTGAAGCAGAGGATCTGATTAATATCGGAGCCTACAAAAACGGATCGAATCCGGATATCGATTATGCAATCCGAAAGAATAAAGAAGTAAATGAATTTCTGTGTCAGGATACGGAAGAAAAGTTTGCTTTTGATGAAGAAGTGGAACTCTTAAAAAAGGTGTTTGACGACTGATCAATGGACAGAGGTTTTAAATGGCAAAATTTGTTTATCGTATGCAGAACATACTGAACATTAAACAGAAACTGGAGACACAGGCGAAAATGACATACAGCCTGGCAAACCAGAAATATCTGGAGCAGCAGAAGATTCTGCAGGAATATATGGTGCGCAGAGTCGGATATGAGCAGCACTGGAAGAAACTGATGCAGGGAAATTTAAATCTGCAGGAAGTCGAACATGCGCGGGCAGATGTAAATGCCATGAAAACGATTGTCAGACGGCAGATGGTAGAAGTCCACAAGGCGGAAAAAGAACTGGAAGATGCCAGAAACCGCTTAAAAACCGTGATGCAGGAACGAAAGGTTCAGGAAAAATTGAGGGAAAAGGCATTTGAAGAATTTAAGCAGGAACTTGCAGAAGCAGAAACGAAAGAAATCGATGAACTTGTAAGTTATACCTATAACAAGGGTGAACAGGGAGAATGATATGGCAGACGAAAGAAACCTTGTCGACGAGGAAGACGCGGTAAAGGAAAACAGCACAAAAAATCGAAGAGAAAAGAAAAAACGGGAAAAAGAAAGAAAAAAAAGAATGCCAAAGGAAACGCACCGGAACCGGAAGAAGATGAGGATGAAAAGGGAGGCGGCAGGCTGATTCTTGTCCTGACAACCATTTTAATCATTGCGATATGGATGGGAATTATAGGAATTCTGATTAAAACCGATGTCGGAGGATTTGGATCAACGGTGTTATATCCGCTTTTGAAAGATGTCCCTTATGTTAATAAAATCCTCCCACAGCCGGAAGAAACGGTGGAACAGACCGAGGGCACAGAGCATCAGTATGGGTCTTTAAGCGAGGCCATCAGCCAGATTAAAGAACTGGAAAAAAGAACTCGATGAAGCCAGCAGTACAAATAAAAATGACAAAAAAAGATCAAGGATCTGAAGGCACAGATCAAGGATCTTTCAAAATACAAAGAGGATGAGGCTGCCTTTGAAAAGGAGAAGGAAAAATACTACGAGGAGGTTGTTTTTTTTCCGATCAGGCACCCGATATACAGCAGTATAAGACATATTATGACAGCATTGATCCAGAAAATGCCGAAGTCTTATACAAACAAGTGGTTGAACAGATTACCTACGATAGTCAGGTTGAAGATTACGCAAAGACATATTCCAACATGAAGCCTCAGGAGGCGGCCAGCATCTTTGATACGATGACGGACAATCTGGGGCTTGTGGCTGACATTCTCATGAATATGGGAACACATTAATTTGAATTCTGTAAAGCAGGGTCAGGTATTAAATGCAAATGCTGCAAAAGGCAGATCAAAAGCTGAAAATCCGGATGCGGCAGGCGTGTTTGCTTCACTGATGGGCAGTAACTACTCTACAAATTTTAATATGCCGTCCGTGAATACAAAAATAAACAACAATGTATTACAGCAGACAAATGCGGCAGATAATTACGACCGGTATCAGTATCAGGATAATACCATCCGTCAGGCAGCCGGAGATGTTGTCACAGACGTGATCGACAATTCGACAGATACTCTGGATCAGTTCCAGGGCGATGTTGTCAGGACGGTGGCCGAACAATTGGGTGTTTCGGAAGATTCTGTAAAAGATATGATGGAGTCGCTGGGACTTACAGCTTTTGATCTCCTGAATCCGAAAATCTTGCACAGCTTGCAATGCAGCTGACAGGAGAAACTTCTCCAATGGATTTACTGATGAATGACCAGTTTCAGGGGCTGATGCAGCAAATGGACCGCTGGGAGGGCAGCTTGCAAATGAACTAAATCTTCAGCCGGCACAGATGGAGGAACTGATTGCACAGATGGATATTCTGCAGACACCGGAAACTCTGACCGATGAAGAAATGCAGGTATTGACCGATGTGGCAGGACAGCAGACAACAGCAGATACTGTTTCGGCAGATGTGATGCCGGAGCTTGCACAGACCGATGAGGTACAGCCGATGGATGAACAGGCGGATGTATTTCAGAAAGAACCAAAATCGGATGAAGTACGCACACAGCAGCCACAGACAAAGGAGACAAAGCAGACAGCAGAACAACAGACGATGGAACAGCAGACGGATGCCGGAGATGCAGATGCAGATTCGCAGACAGGGGATCAGGTGAAGTCGGCGCAGCCGGAAAAAATGACGGCAGACCAGACCAGCTCTGATGTGGCAAAGACACAGACTGCCATGCAGATGCAGGATACCGCCGGGGTACAGACGATGGCGCATGCGGCGGATGTAACATCCGAGACATCGTATATTTCCGTGGATACCATGGATTTGCTGGAACAGGTGGCAGAGCAGATCCGTGTGAATGTTTCGCAAGGAACTTCATCGATGGAGATGCAGCTGAATCCGGAAAATCTCGGGAAAGTGTATGTAAATATTTCTTCGAAAGAAGGCATGATCCATGCACAGCTGGCAGCTTCTAATGAAGCAGTCCGCGCAGCCCCTTGAAACGCAGGTGGCAGATCTGCGGCAGAATTTAAATCAGGCAGGTGTCAAAGTTGACGCCATAGAAGTAACCGTTGCTTCCCATGAATTCGAAAAGAATCTGGAACAGAACCAGGAGAATGAAAAGCAGCAGGGAGAACGGCAGCAGGAGCAGTCCGGAGGCAGAAGAAGAAATTTAAATCTTTCCTCACTGGATGGATTGTCAGGATTGATGACAGAAGAAGAAACTCTTGCGGCACAAATGATGCGGGAGAATGGAAACTCCATGGATGTAACCGCATAGAAAGGAGAAACAACAAAATCGAAAAAAAGCGATGAGTCCAACAACGGAACCATGGGATACGACCAGTTCCTTACATTACTTTGTGCGGAAATGCAGTACCAGGATACCCACTGAACCTACCAGCAATACCGAATATGTGGCACAGCTTGCAACGTTCTCACAGTTAGAGGCAATGCTTGGCATGCAGGATACACAGAAAAATGAGATGGCAAACAATCTGGTTGGAAAGTATGTAATCTTAAAAGTTTCGGACGAAACAACCGGAAAAACTTCTTATGTGGACGGTAAAGTAGATTACGTCATGTATCAGGAAGATGGATCACAGATGCTCAGTGTCAACAATAAGCTGTATTCCATCGATACGCTTGATACGGTGGCCGACAGTGATTACTATGAAGCGATTGGTTATGCCAAGACCATTTCAAACATGCTGGCACAGCTTCCGGATATTGAAAATATTACGACCAAGTATTCCGGTGCGATAGAACAGATCCGTAAGGTATACGATGGCATGACGGATTATCAGAAGAGCTTTGTAAGTGAGTCTGATCTTGCAAAACTGAAGAAGTATGAGCAGAAGATCAAAGATCTGGGGGAGATACCTCAGACGATACAAAGACGGATGATACCAAAACAGATACAGATACGAAAACCGATGATACCAAGACCGATACGGATACCAAGACCGATGACACAAAAACGGATGACTCGAAGACAGAGAATGGTTCCGATCAGAAGAGTGACGAGACAACAGGTGCATAGGAAAGGGGGAGAAAAGAGATGAACCCGATCAGCAAACAGTTTTCGTCGATCGAACAGGTAACCGGTCAGTATTTAAAACAGAAAAACGTAACCAGTCCGTCAAAGACGTCGGATGTTTCATTCGAAGATGTCTTACGGCAACAGCAACAGTTAAAGTTTTCAAAGCATGCCTCGCAGTGGTTAGAAAGCAGAAATATCAGCTTATCCGAGGAACAGAATGCCAGACTCGAAGACGGAGTGGAACAGGCACATGCCAAGGGGATTAAGGATTCCCTTGTTCTGGTAGATTCGCTTGCTTTTTATTGTGAATGTGCCAAGCAAAACCGTTGTTACCGCAATGGATCAGACGGAAACACAATCAAATATTTTTACAAATATAGATGGCGCAGTTATTATGTAACCGGACCTTATGGAGGTTACAGGAATCCCGACTGACAGAAGGATTTCAAAACCATATTGCCATCTAAGGAGGTCAATGTACTATGATGAGATCATTATTCTCTGCTGTGTCAGGTCTTAAGACACACCAGACGAGAATGGATGTAATTGGTAACAATATTGCCAATGTAAATACCGAAGCGTTCAAAGCTTCCAGCGTAAGATTCAGTGAACTGATGTACCAGACAATGTCCACCGCATCCGGTGGGGATGCGTCAACCGGTACGGGTGGTGTCAATGCCAAGCAGGTTGGTCTTGGTGTAAGCACGGCATCTACCATGATCAATATTACCGGGGCAGGTTCTTCCGAGACAACCGGATACCCGTTTGATTTAAAACTCAGCGACAGCCAGACCACAAACTTCTTTATTGTCAGCGATGGAACAAATACCATGTTTACCCGTGCAGGTTCGTTCTATGTAGATGGAAACGGCTACCTGTGTATGAGTTCTACCGGATATACGGTACAGGGATGGCAGGTAGACAAAACGACAGGTGAGATCCACAAAGATACGGTTTCTCCCCTGCAGGTGATGTCACCGTCCAACACGACATCCGCTCCGGAGGCAACGACAGAGGCTCATGTGCATGGAATTCTGGATAAGGAAGATACCGATGTCACCGGAAAAGACGGCTATGTTATGACTCTTGGATTTTATGATGATCTGGGATATTCCTATACGGCTAAGTTTGCGGTATCGACACCGAAGACAACTCAGGGATTAGGCACTGGAAATAATTATTTTATCAGTTTAACGGATATTATTGATTCGAAGGGAAATTCTATTGTCACAAAAGACGAAAATGGAAATGCAATACAAGACGAAGCTGGTAAGCGTAAGATGCTTGATTCGATCTGGGGAGATGACGGGAAACAGGATGATACGAATGGACCGAAGGGCTATTATATGAAATATGATTCCAATAAGGGTACATTTGTAAGTATTGGCGATGGTTCGAATACAACAGCTGGTACGAAGGCTGTAACGGCGAAATCCTTAAAACTTTCTGCCCTGGGAACACAGTATACAACAAATAATGCAGACGGAACGACACAAAAATCCAATTTTAAGGACATCAATGTAGATTTTTTCCACTTCCACCAATGTAGGCCATGGCGGAAAGTCAACACTGAAAGTAGAAAAAGGAACTTCTGTTGGAAAAGAAACCGGTAAGAAGAATGGTGCAATGATCGGACTTGCTGTAGACCAGAGCGGTAAGATTTATGCAAGCTATGACAATGGTAACACCGAACTTCTCGGACAGATCGCAGTGGCACAGTTTGCCAATGCTTCCGGTCTTGAAAAAATTGGTGATAACTGCTATCAGACAACCTTAAACTCCGGCGAGTTTGACGGTGTGGGTGTAGCTGTGGATGCGGATGGAAGCAAGATCAATTCCGGACAGCTGGAAATGTCAAACGTTGACCTTTCCGGACAGTTTACCGATATGATCATTACGCAGCGTGGATTTCAGGCAAATTCGCGTGTTATCACAGTTTCCGACACATTACTGGAAGAATTAATCAACTTAAAGAGATAGTTTGAAAAAATAGTTGGGAAATGGTTTTTTGACTGTTTCCCAACATTTTTTTGTGATTTTATACCCTTTTTAACAAAAAGGAAGTAGACAAGAGAGAGAAAGTTTAGTAAAATCATATAAAAGGGTATTTTGATGGATTTTGTCGGAAGATCCATCGGAATTCTAATTTTAGAAAATGGAAGGTGTAGTTCATGGATATAGCATCACTGCTTTCAATTATCGGCGGAATTGAGTTTTGACATCACTGCGATGCAGATGTACATTGATCCGGCATCTGTTGTCATTACGTTTGGTGGATCTATCTGTAGTACGATTGGGTGTTTCAAGCTTGCAGATGGAATCAACGGATTCAAGTCAATTTCACTCCCGTTCAAGGATAAAACATATGATCCGTCACAGACCATCCGGACAATTATTGACATGTCAAATGTCGGAAGAAAAGAAGGTCTGCTTGCACTTGAAGAAGCTGCAAACGGAATTGAAGACGAATTCCTGAAAAAAGGAATCATGCTTGTAGTAGATGGCACCGATCCGGAGCTGGTTCGTGGGATTCTGGAAACGGATATGGTGTGTCTGGAAACCCGTCACAAGGATGTGATTAAGTTTTGGGAAAAATGGGGCGAGATGGGTCCTGCCTGGGGTATGATTGGTACCCTGCTCGGACTGATCGCCATGTTAAATAAACTTTCCGATCCGTCTGCGACGGACCACAGATGTCTGTAGCACTGGTTACGACACTGTACGGTTCCCTGATTGCAAACTGGTTATGTGCCCCGATTGCCGGAAAACTTTCCGTAAACAATGATATGGAAGTGGTAAACCGTCAGATCACCATTGAAGGTTTGCTGTCCATTCAGGCAGGAGAAAATCCACGCGTTATTGAGGAAAAATTAAAGTCATTCCTTTCACCGTCTGTAAGAGAGGGTGTTCTTGAAAACGGCGGAGGAGGTGAAGAGTAGTGGCAAAAAAGAAACAGGAAGATCCGCCAAAAAGGAGCGCCGGCATGGATGAATACTTTCTCGGATCTGATGAATCTTTTGCTCTGCTTCTTCGTACTTTTGTTTTCCATGTCGACAGTAGATACTGACAAGTTAGAGGCGGTTGTTGCATCACTGCAGAACGCCATCAGCATTCTTCCGACCGGAGGCACAAGCATTGGAGAGGGAGAGATGATTTCTGCCGGTGTCCGCCAGCTGGAATTTCTGGATTCTTACTACAATGAGATGGCAAATTCCAAAGCAGAGAATACCGATGAGCAGACAGATGGCAAACTGTCTGCACAGGAACAGTACGAGCAGCAGCAACTTGCGGAATCTGAAAAGATGGCAGATGAAATCCAACAGGAACTTGATAATTCACAGCTGTCCGGAAAGGTGGATGTGGATTTCAATGCAGAGTATGTAAAACTGAATCTGAATGGTTCCATTTTGTTTGCATCCGGTAAGGCTGATCTCGTTAAACAGGCAGTCCCGATTGTAAACAAGCTTGGAAAGATTCTTGAAAAAATATAACAAGAATGTGATAGAGATAGAAGGACATACCGATAATGTTCCGATCCGCTATTCTGCAAAATATGAAAATAACGAGGTTCTTTCGGTGTACCGTGCACTTGCTGTCACGGATCAGCTCAGAAAAAATAAAAACTTAAATCCCAAGTACATTAAGTTTGCGGAAGAGGAGATTACATACCGGTTGACAACAGTACCGCAGAGGGACGTGCGCAGAACCGGCGCGTAGAAATAAAAATTTATAACTCATTCAATTCAAATGTGAAAGAAAATAACTAAGAGGAGTAAGCAATGAAGAAGAATTTAATTTCAGTCGTAATTCTGGCACTTGTGTTTGCAAATTTTGTTTTGACAGCACTTTTGATGTTTTCGGTATTACCGGAGACAAAAAAAGCAAATACGCTGATCGAAAAAGTGTGTTCCGCAATTGATCTGGATTTAAACAGTGGTGCGGCTACCGGAACCAGCAATATTTCCATTGATGATCAGGAAATTTATAAAGTCAGCGAAGGGGGAAGACCTGACAACAAACCTTGCAGAAGGAAAAGACGGAAAGACTCATTATGCAGTACTGAATGTATCACTTGTTCTGAACAAGAAGAGCGACAATTACAAGAAATACACACAGGATTTCCTGACAAATCAGGATGATACAATCAAAAATGATATTATCAAAGTGGTAAGTGGATATACATTTGAGCAGTTTAACCAGAATTCAGATGCAATTAAGGACACGATCCTTGAAGATATGCAGAATTTATTCGGCAAAGATTATGTGATCGGAGTAAACTTCTCCAAACTGACAGCACAATAGGATTTTTACAGGCGGTGAAAGACTGATGGGTGACGTATTATCCCAAAATGAGATAGACAACTTGCTGGCGGCACTTAGTACCGGTGAGCTGGATGTGGATGAAATAAAAGACAATAATGAAAAAAGGTAAAAGAGTACGATTTTGCCCGTCCTTCCAAATTTTCCAAGGAACATCTGCGTACCATGGAAATGATATTTGAACATTATGGCAGACTTTTATCTACGAACCTGCCCGTATATTTACGGAAAAAATGTTCAGGTAGAGGTGGTGAATTCAGAAGCGGTTACGTATTCTGAATTTTCCAATGCACTGTCAAATCCGGTTCTTTTTGGGAATTGTGAATTTTGCACCCCTCAAGGGAAATATTATTTTGGAAATGGCATCGAATCTGGGGTATGCGATTGTTGACCGTATGCTCGGTGGCAGAGGAGATCCTATGGACAAAGTCCGTGAGTTCTCGGAAATCGAACTTTTGATTATCGAACGGATTATGATTGTGTGCGTCAACCTTTTGCGGGAACCATGGGAAAACGTGGCGGATATTCATCCCCGGTTAGAGAGAATTGAAACCAATTCCCAGTATGCACAGATTATTTCTCCGAGTGAAATGATTGCGATTGTGACAATTAACCTTAAGATCGGGGAAGTGGAAGGCCTGATGAATGTCTGCCTTCCGTATCTGACCCTTGAGGATGTCATTGATAAGCTGAATACGAAGTACTGGTATTCAAATCTGCAGAATCAGGACAATACCGATTACACGGAATCCATTGAGACCCTGATTCGGCGCGCACAGATACCGGTCAAAGCTGTTCTTGGAAACAGTATGATATCGGTAAATGATTTTGCCATGCTGCAGCCGGGAGATATTATCCGGCTGGATCGCAAGGTGGAGGATGAATTGGATATTTATGTTGGAAATATTCGGAAATTTACTGCACTTCCCGGATCATCGGGGGATAAATATGCAGTCAGGGTCACTTCGGTGATCAGAGAGGAGCAATAAACTATGGATGGAGTATTATCGCAGGAAGAAATTAACGCACTGCTGAATGAACCTGGAGCAGAAGCGAGTGATTCTGCGGAAAATGAACTGTCTGATGCACAAAAAGACGCGATCGGAGAGATTGCCAATATAAGTATGGGAACTGCGGCGACAACGTTGTTTTCGCTCGTTAATCATAAGGTGGAAATTTCAACTCCAGTTGTTTCTTACGGCACATGGGATGATATTGTACAGGAATACGAAAAACCTTGCGTGTTTATCCGCATTGCATATACCGTAGGACTGGATGGAAGTAATATTCTTGTCCTGAGGGAACATGATGTAAAAGTCATCACGGATCTGATGATGGGAGGAGATGGAACCAATACAGATGGCGAACTTGGCGAATTGCATTTGTCCGCAATCAGTGAAGCTATGAACCAGATGATGGGTTCTGCGGCAACTTCCCTTTCTTCCATGTTAAACCGCAAGATTGATATCAGCCCGCCAAATGCAACGGTGATTAATCTGCAGGAAGACATCGATGAAGCGGAGATTGATTCCTCCCTTACCGGAAAGTTTGTTAAGATCTCTTTCCATATGGAAATCGGGGATCTGGTTGACAGTACAATTATGCAGCTGTATCCGATTTCATTTGCAAAGGATATGTGTGATGGAGTGGCAAAAACGATGGAAATGGACAGTCAGAGTGTGACGGCCGATTCCTCAGCAGCAAATTCCGGCAATCCGGCAGGGGCACAGCCAGCAGCTGCATCTGCCGCAGCACAGCAGTCACAGCAGATGGCTTCACAGAATACAGCACAAATGGGGCAGCCGATGGGGCAGCCGATGGGACAGACGATGATGGGAAATACTATGATGAATCAGAACATGGGACAGCCGGTTAATGTTCAGCCGGCACAATTTAGCGCATTTGCGGGTGGAAACCTTGGAAATTACCAGCCGGAAAATATTGATCTGATTATGGATGTTCCGCTTCAGGTGACAGTTGAGCTTGGAAGGACAACAAAATCCATTTCAGATATTCTGGATCTGGGACCGGGAAAAATTATTGAGTTGAATAAACTGGCAGGCGAGCCGATTGATGTGCTTGTCAATGGAAAATATGTCGCAAAGGGCGAAGTTGTCGTCATTGAAGAAAGTTTCGGTGTTCGAATCACGGAAATTGTCAATGCTTCAAGAACAGGCGGAAAGTAGAAACAGACATGACAAATGTGTTACTGACAGGTTCTCTGGAAAGCTTTATACAACTTTTGGGTGCACTGTTTATTTTTTGCTGTTGTTCTGGCTGCTACATATCTTACCACCAGATGGATGGGAGGTATGCAGCGTGGACGCCAGAATAATAAGAATCTGCATGTGATAGAGACAATCAGTGTCGGCAATAACAAGATGATCAGTATTGTGGAAGCCGGCAGTGTCTATCTGGTTGTTTCTGTTGGAAAAGAGGAAGTACATCTTCTGGCAAAGCTTACGAGGGATCAGTTAAAAGATTTCTCTTTTGAGCTGGAACAGAGTGGGAAAAAGCAGGATTCTTTTTGCGGAAATTCTCAACCAGTTAAAAAGACAAGTTACCAAAGAAGCAAGGATAAAGATGAGCAAAGGGAAAAAGATATACTGCATTGCAAGTTTTGCGTTTGCGTGTGCGGTTTTAATACTTACAATTACATTATGCATGATGCATCCGGGACGTGTCTATGCAAGTTCCATGGACCCGGACAGTATTACAAAGATTACACAGAAAGATACACAGGGAGCAGATCATAATACAGACAATGCCAATGGATTGTCAATTACATATAACAATGATTCCGGATCGGTTTCCACACCGATCAAGATGCTTCTGGTGTTGACTCACTTGCACCATCGATTCTGATTATGATGACTTCGTTTACCCGAATTATCATTGTACTTCATTTCCTTAGGACTGCGATCGGAACGCAGACGACACCACCCAACCAGGTTTTGATCGGTCTGGCATTGTTTCTGACATTTTTTTATCATGTGGCCAACGTTCCAGCAGATCAACAAAGAGGCAATTCAGCCGCTCGATAAGGGAGAAATCACACAGTCGGAATTTTTTGAAAAAGCAGAAGGAGCCGATTCGTGAATTTATGATCAAAGATGCAAAGATCCAGATAAGGGATGTGAATCTTTTTGCGGAGATTTCCGGAGAAACGTATAAAGATACAAAGGAATTGTCGGATGTTCCGTTTACCACACTGGTTCCGGCATTCATTCTGAGCGAGCTTCGGAAAGCATTCATTATGGGATTTTTGATTTATATTCCGTTTATTGTAATTGATATGGTGGTGTCATCCGTACTGATGTCCATGGGTATGATGATGCTTCCTCCGACAACCATTTCGTTGCCGTTTAAGATTTTGTTGTTTGTTCTGGCGGATGGATGGGATCTTGTCATAAAATCCCTCGTCCAGACATTTTATTAGGAGGATACCGTATGATTTCACAGGGTGCAGTTCTTGATATTGCAAGAGATGCAATTTATACCATTCTGATCACGTCGGCACCGCTGCTTCTGGTTTCCCTGGTGGTTGGTCTGATTATCAGTATTTTTCAGACGGTTACATCCATTCAGGAGCAGACACTTACGTTTGTTCCAAAGATTATTGCGGTATTTGCTGCAATGATCCTTTGCGGCTCCTGGATGTTAAATAACATGACCGAACTGGTGGAGCGTCTGTGGTCGAATTTCAGTACCTATCTGAGTATGTGATTTGATAAAAAGATATGGTTAATTATGTATTTACACTTGAAAATTTTGAATATTTTCTGCTGATTCTGGTAAGAGTTACCTGTTTTGTGTATGTGGCCCCGTTATTGGGGCAGCAGGGAATTCCCAATCAGATTAAAATCGGATTTTCATTTTTGTCTCATTGCTTTTATACAATGTAGTAGATCGGCCGGAGCTGACATACGCAAGTGTTGTCGGGTATGCGGTAGTTGTGATCAAAGAGGGAATTACGGGACTGCTGATTGGGTATGCGGCAAGCATCTGTAATTCCATTGTTTTGTTTGCAGGAAATATTATAGATATGGATATTGGTCTGTCCATGTCTACCGAATTTAATCAGGACATGGGAACAGAAACCACACTGACAGGAAATCTGTATTATTATCTGGTTCTGCTTCTTTTGATTACATCTGATTTTTATACCTATCTGGTACGTGCGGTTACGGATTCTTTTTCCGTAATTCCGATTGCCCACCAGAAATTTGCATGGGATCATCTGTTATCTGCAATCACACGCTATATGGGAGATTCATGCGTCATAGGGTTTCGGATTTTTCTTCCGTTTTTGCCTGTATTATGGTTTTGAACTGTGTACTTGGAATTATGGCACGTGTGGCACCGCAGATGAATATGTTTTCGATCGGTATGCAGCTGAAGATTCTGGTTGGATTTGTTGTTTTGTATCTGATCGTGTTCTTGTTGCCGAATGTGGCAAATTATATTTTTGATGAAATAAAGACGATGGTGAAGCTTGTTGCAGAAGGTTTGTATTGACGAAAAAATCAGAATCGAATATTGCATTATAATCTGCAATGGTTTGCAAAAGACGGCGAAGGCGGCGAGAAGACAGAACCTGCAACCGCCAAGAAATTAAAAGATGCCAGAGATGAAGGTAAGGTTGCAAAAAGCCGCGAACTGAATTCGGCATTTGATCTGATCGTTTTGTTTCTCTGTCTGAAAATTTTTGTTTCCTTTGTGGGAGACATTGAACGGATTCAAACGTATCTTTTCGAAAGATTCGCTCTTTGAACTGGTAAAATCCATTTTAAAGATTGTGATTATCATATATATCGCGTATACTTCCATAAAAGATAATGCAAATGATCTGTTTGCGTTGTATGATCTGGGACTGAATCAGGCGGTTGCGCTTGTGGGGACTCTGATTATCAATACGGGAATAAAAATCAGTATTGTTTATCTTGTGATTGGTCTGGCTGACTTTATCTATCAGAAACATAAGTTTAATGAAGATATGAAGATGACCAAGCAGGAAGTAAAAGATGAATACAAAAATACAGAGGGAGATCCGCAGATCAAAGGACGGCAGCGCCGTAAAATGCAGGAGGTATCCCAGAAGCGAATGATGCAGGATGTTCCCAAGGCGGATGTAGTCATCACGAACCCGACGCATTTTGCCGTAGCATTGAAATATGAGGCGGGAAGTCAGTTCTGCCCCGGTTGTCCTTGCAAAAGGAGAAGATTACCTTGCGCAAAAGATTAAGGAAGTGGCGAGGGAGAATAAAATTGAAATTGTTGAAAATAAGCCTCTGGCACGTATGCTCTATCACAATGTTGATGTGGGAGCAGAAATTCCGCCGGAGCTTTACCAGGCTGTGGCAGAAGTTCTTGCTGCCGTATACAAGGCCAAAAATATACAGTAGTGCAGTTATACAACAAACAGGTGCGAAAGGAGGTTGTGCAGGATGCTGAAGAAAGCGGATATTGGTGTAGGTTTATATCTTTTGGCGGCAGTAGTTTTCTTCATTGTTCCAATTCCATCCGTATTGCTGGATGTGATGCTTGCATTTAACATTTCCATCGCCTTAATTATTGTATTTAATGTATTGTTTGTTCGGGAAGTACTGGATATGTCTTTCTTCCCGACATTACTTTTGTTTACGACTATTTTTCGAATTTCTCTGAACGTATCTTCCACCCGTCTGATTCTTCTGACGGGAGATCCTGGTAACGTTGTTAAGACATCGGTTCGTTCGTCGGCGGAGGAAATATGGTGGTCGGTTCCATTGTATTTATTGTCCTCGTATTGATTCAGTTTATTGTTATCAATAAAGGTTCTGAACGAGTAGCAGAAGTAACAGCCAGATTTACACTGGATGCGATGCCTGGTAAACAGATGGCGATAGACGCGGACTTAAATACCGGTGCGATCACCGATGCGGAGGCAAAGGAACGACGGGAAAAGATTCAGAGAGAATCCAGTTTCTTTGGCGCGATGGATGGTGCCACAAAGTATGTAAAGGGAGATGCTACGGCAGGTCTGGTCATCACCTTTATTAACCTGATCGGCGGAACCATTATGGGAGTTATGAATCAGGGACTTGGATTTGCAGATGCCATCCAGCAGTATGGTCTGCTGACCATCGGTGATGGTCTGGTGTCCCAGATTCCGTCTCTTCTGATTTCTCTTGCAACCGGTATACTTGTTACCAAGGGATCAAACGAGGCAGACTTTTCCGGAATTTTGGTCAAGCAGCTTTTTGGAATTCCGAGGGTACTTTATATTGTAGGTTCCGTGCTGGTTTTCCTCGGAATTTTTACTCCGTTAAATCCGGTTTTATTTATTGCACTTGGTCTGGTGTTTATCATCGCCGGCAAAAATATCAGCAAGAATATCGGCGAAGAAAATATTGAGGAAGAAGTACAGCAGGCGGAGACGGAGGCGGAAGAGATCCGGAAACCGGAGAATGTGGTTTCCCTGCTTCAGGTCGATCCGATCGAACTCGAATTCGGATATGGTATTATTCCGCTGGCAGATGTAAACCAGGGTGGAGATCTTCTGGATCGTGTGGTAATGATCCGGCGGCAGATTGCACTGGAACTTGGTACGGTTGTGCCGATTATCCGACTGCGTGATAACATTCAGCTGAATCCGAACCAGTACATTATCAAGATCAAAGGCGTGCAGGTAACGGAAGGAGAAATTCTTTTTGATCATTACATGGCGATGAATCCGGGGTATGGAGGAAGAAATTACAGGTATTCCTACATTTGAACCGTCTTTCCATCTTCCGGCCATCTGGATTACGGAAGCGCAGAGAGAACGTGCAGAGAGTCTTGGATACACCGTAGTTGATGCACCGTCTATCATTGCGACGCATTTGACAGAAGTAATCCGAAGCCACATCGCAGAGCTTCTGACCAGACAGGATGTACAGAACCTTGTCAACAACTTAAAAGAATCCAATCCGGTTCTTGTGGACGAACTCACGCCGAAACTTCTTGGCCTTGGAGAGATTCAGAAAGTACTGCAGAATCTTTTGCGGGAAGGCATTTCGATCAGGGATCTTTTGTCTATTTTCGAATCGCTGGCAGATCATGCACAGACATCCAGAGATACGGATGTGCTGACGGAATATGTAAGGCAGAGTCTGAAGCGTGCAATTTCGAGCAAATATTTCCCGTCGAACGAAACGACCAGTGTCATTACGCTCGATCCGAAAGTGGAGCAGGAGATCATGTCTTCGGTCAAGCAGACAGAGCAGGGTGCATATCTGACGATGGACCCGGAGAAAACAAAAGCAATTATGGATTCCGTGCGGACAGAAACCGAGAAACTCGAAAGCCTCGGAAAGAATCCGATCATTATTACATCGCCAATTGTGCGTATGTATTTTAAAAAACTGACAGAAGATTATTTCAAAGATCTGATCGTTGTTTCATACAATGAAGTGGAATCGAATATTGAATTACAATCAGTAGGGATGGTGACAGCATAAATGACAATAAAAAAATTTCAGGGAAAAACACAGGAAGAAGCCATTGCAAAGGCAAAAGAAGAATTTGGAGAACGCGCGGTCATTATGAACATCCGTGAGGTAAAACCGAAGGGGCTGTTTCGTGCGTTTAAGAATTCAACATTTGAAGTGACTGCGGCAATGGAGGAAAAAGAACATTTTTCCAATGCCATGCAGGCAGCACAGATGACACAGAGTATGGCAAAAAGAAGGAAAACTGCACGACATGATCAATCTTGCGGCGGATGAACCGATTACCATTCCGAAACTGCAGGAACAGGAAGGTAACGCACAAGCGACCAGACAGGAGCCAGCACGTATGCCACAATCACAGAATCTGGTACAGGAAAATGAAGAGAAAAAATTAGAAGAAGGACTTGAGGTTTTATCTGACCGTCTGGAAAAATCTCTTGGCGGGAAAAATCCGAAGGAGCCGGAGACACCAAAGGGTCCGTCTTCGGAGGAACTCAATTTTGTCCGGATTCTCTACAGCACGCTGTTGAAAAACGAGGTGAGTGAACAGTATGTCAATCAGATCCTTGGCGAAATTGAAAAATTTATCCGCCCGGGACACAGTGTGGATACGATTCTTTCCAATGTTTACCAGAAACTGATTCTGCGTTTCGGTCAGCCGAAATCACTGGATTTAAGCGGAGCAAAACCGCATGTTGTATTTTTTATCGGGCCTACCGGCGTCGGAAAAACAACAACAATCGCCAAAATTGCTTCCAAATATAAAGTGGATTATGAAAAAAAAGTAGCGTTTATTACTGCAGATACCTATCGGATTGCAGCAACAGAACAGCTTCAGGTGTATGCAAATATTCTTGACGCACCTATGTCTATCGTGTATTCTAAAGAGGAACTGAATGAAGCAATTGAAAAATATGCGGAATACGATCTTGTTTTTTTTGTTGATACTGCTGGATTTTCCCATAAAAATGAGGAACAGAAAGAAGATATCAGAAACCTGATTCAGGGAGTCAGCCCTGAATATACAAGTGAAGTATATTTGGTTCTCAGCGCTACAACGAAATACAGAGATTTGCTTGATATTGTAGATACCTATCGCACAATATCAGAGTTTAAACTGATTTTACAAAACTGGATGAGACATCAACGTATGGAAATTTGCTCAATATTAAGCTGTATTCAGATGCGGAACTGTCTTATACGACAAATGGACAGAATGTACCAGATGATATTGAATTATTCGATACACAAAAGATCGTGAAACAATTATTAGGGGGCAATTCGTGATGGATCAGGCAGAACAATTGCGAAATGTAATAAAACTGCACAATCAGAATAATCAGAATAATGCACGCGTAGTGACAATTACCAGCGGAAAAGGCGGAGTCGGAAAGTCGAATCTTGCGGTAAATCTTGCGGTATGTCTCAGAAAAGCAGGCAAGCGGGTAATTATTTTTGATGCTGATTTTGGTCTTGCAAACGTTGAGGTAATGTTTGGCGCAATTCCACAGTACAATTTGTCTGATTTTATATACCGTGGAAAGTCAATTCGTGAAATAATCACACCGGACCGATGGATATCGGCTTTATATCCGGCGGATCCGGGATTATAGGATTGAACAATCTTACAAAAGAACAGATTTTATATATCGTAAATTCGATTGACACATTGAATGAACTGGCAGATTTTATCCTGATTGATACGGGTGCAGGAATCTCGGATCAGGTTCTGGAATTTGTTATGGCAAGTCCTGAGGTATTACTGGTATCCACACCGGAACCAAGTTCCCTGACGGATGCGTATTCGCTTTTAAAAGCATTGTACTGCAATCCCGATTTTGTGGAGGAAGAGACAACCATCCACATAGTAACCAACCGGGTAAATTCCCGGGACGAGGGACAGGCAATTTATGAGAAAGTGAATTCCGTAGTGTCTAAGTTTTTTACATGGAAGTCTGAATTATCTGGGGATGATTCCACAGGATGCTGCTTTGGAACGGGCAGTAAGACAGCAAAAGACAGTTACCATGAGTGATCCGAATGCAAAATCCGCAAAGGCAATTTCCTGCCTTACAGATCATCTGTTAAACGGCACCCAGCAGAAGGCACCGGTACGGTGGGGAATAGCACAGATGTTTTCCAGTTTTTTATCAAACCGAAAATAGGGAGATGAATAATTATGAAACTTTCAGATGTTATTACTCCGGGAGACAAAATTGATATTAAAATGCTGCATGAAGCGAACCAGGAAGATAATGGAGGAGAGATCGCGAAAATCTATCAAAGTGCGGTCAGCGACATTTTTCGGATCAGGAATTGGAAATTTCTATGCCGACAAGTGGTGGAAGAATGGTGTTATTTCAACTGGAGAGGGAGTGCAGCATTGTTTTTTATACAAAAGGCGGTATGTATAACTGCACAGCAGTTGTGAAGAAACGTTATCGCAAAGAAAATCTGTATCTGCTTAGAATTGTGATTACTTCCGGATTACAGAAATTTCAGCGCCGGGAATTTTTCCGGATTCCTTATACGACACCGTTAAAATATTACGAAATATCGGAACAGACGGCACAGATGCAGACAACGGAAGAATTGTTTACGGAAATTCAAAAGCCGGAATATATTGATCAGGTACGTGAGGGAACGATTCAGAATACCAGTGGCGGTGGAATCCGCTTTGTCTCTGGACAATGGATAAAACAGAACCAAAATATTCTTCTGGTGATCAGACTGACAAATGAATATTCGGATGAAACTTTTTATCTTCCGGGACAGGTGATTGCAACAGAAAAACATCCAGCGATAGAGGAAATGTACATTCACCGGGTAAAATTTCTGTTCCGGGATCTCCGGGACCGTGAAAAAAAAATCGTACGCTTCGTTTTTGAGGAAGAGAGAAGAATTCGCAGGAAAGAAGTTGGGTGACTCATATGAAAAAAAACATTTTAGTAGTTGATGATTCTGCACTCATGAGAAGGGTCATGTGTGATATAATCAATTCAGACAGTAAATTTCAGGCAACGGACTATTGCAGAGATGGTCTTGAGGCATATGAGAAACTGAAGCATACCAGCTATGACGGTGTGGTTCTGGATGTGAATATGCCACGCATGGATGGACTGCAGTTACTCGAAAAAGTTACAAAAAAGAAGGCATACGTGCAAATGTGGTTATGGTAAGTACACTTACCGACAGCAGGGAAGCAGATGTTACCATTTTTTAGCCATGGAGCGCGGAGCAATTGATTTTGTGGCGAAACCGACAAACATCATAGAGGCAAAAGGAGGCATTCAAAAAGACAGCTTCTTGGCGTATTGAATGCTGTTCTTGCAACACAAAAGGCAGCAGAAAGTGTCCGTCCGGCAGTAAAACCGGCTGCAAAAAGCACCGATGATGCGCAAAGCGACAGGCGGAAAGAACAAACTGGTTGCACTGGCTTGTTCCACAGGCGGAAAGCGTTACAGAGTGTGATTCCGTTTCTTCCGAAAGAACTGGATGCCCCGGTTGTACTTGTACAGCATATGCCGCCGGGATTTACCAAATCCATGGCTGACAGACTTGATGATCTGAGCAAAATCAGGGTGAAGGAAGCAGAGCATGGAGAGCGGCTGCAAAAGGGATGTGTTTATATTGCTCCGGGCGGAAAACATTTGAAAGTTGCAAAAACCGCAGACGGAAACAACAGCATTGTACTCGATGATGCAACACCGGCAATCGGAGGACTGAAGCCGTGTGCAAATCTTATGTATGATTCACTGACGGGAAGCAGCTATGATGAAATCGTATGTGTTGTCCTGACAGGAATGGGAGCAGATGGAACCAACGGAATTCTTTCGCTGGGAAGATCAAAACCGATTCGCGTAATTGCACAAAACGAAGAAACCTGTGTGGTATACGGAATGCCGAAGGCAATCTATGAAGCAGGTGTGGTAGATGAAGTTGTACCACTGGATGAAGTTGCACAGACAATCACAAAAAACGTGGGGGTAAAATAACATGGATGTAAGCCAATACCTTGAAATCTTTATCGATGAAAGTGCAGAACATTTACAGACGTTAAGTGACTGCATCATGGAACTGGAAAAAGAACCGGATAACAAGGACGTTATCAATGAAATCTTCCGTGCAGCCCATTCCTTAAAGGGAATGGCTGGAACCATGGGCTTTAAGAGAATGCAGCGCCTGACACATGACATGGAGAATGTGTTCCAGGAAGTCCGCAGCGAGAAAATCCAGGTAGACAGTCAGATGATTGATCTGCTGTTCAAGTGTCTGGATGCAATTGACGGATATCTTGAAAATATTAAGGCAACCTCTGATGAAGGGGAAGAAGACAATGAAGTCATTATCAAGGAACTGAACAATTTCCTCGCAAAAAGCAAACGGAGGCTGCTGCCGCAGAGGCAGCACCTGCAGAAACAGAAAAAGAGCAGCAGCGGCGCCGACAGACAATGGAGACCACAAACTGTATCTTCAGATTGATCTGACGGATCAGGAGCGGGATGCCGTTATGACTGCAAAAGACAGTGGAATGCATATTTACGGCATGACGGTTATGATCCAGAAAGAGTGCCTTTTAAAAGCGGCCAGAGCATTTTTGGTATTCCGCGAAGTGGAGGCTTTTGGAGAGATTCTTGTATATCGTCCGAGCTCTCAGGATATTGAAGATGAAAAGTTTGAACAGGAATTCAGCTTTTATGTCGCATCACCGGAAAGCTTTGACAAGATCCAGAACGCTGCAAAGAATGTTTCCGAGATTGAAGATGCCGTTGGAGAAGAACTGACTGATTTTTCACCACGCGTAACAGAAACTGAGACGGAAGAAAAAGAAAGAAGAAAAACCGGCAGAGACGAAACCGGAAGTACAGGCTGAACCAAAGAAAGCGCCGGAAAAGAAAAAGGCTCCGGCAAAGAAAAACGGTGTAGGAAAACCGGCGACAAGCCGTACGGTCCGTGTGGATATTGAAAAGCTGGATGCTCTTATGAACCAGGTATCCGAGCTTATCATCGCAAAGAACAGTCTGGTGTCGATCAGCTCAACGGAAGAGGGAGGCTTTTTTACCAATCAGGGATTCCATGAACAGATTGAATATCTGGAGCGAATCACCACAAGCCTTCATGAATCTGTTATGAAAGTCCGGATGGTACCTATCGAGAGCGTTGTAAATAAGTTCCCTCGTATGATCCGTGATCTTTCCCGTACATTGAATAAGAAGATGGAACTGGTTATGACCGGTGAAGATACCGAGCTGGATCGTACCGTAGTGGATCAGATCGGTGATCCGTTACAGCATTTGCTTCGTAATTCTGC
>VOFF01000347.1_pt1 | contig 50001 bp, 99 predicted proteins | sample 5384061 | NCBI WGS metagenome assembly VOFF01 (sample SAMN12384725, study PRJNA508395) | human gut metagenome | isolation source: healthy gut E | host: Homo sapiens | reverse complement strand
GTAATGGTGGAGCGTCTGGAAGGCTTCTGCAGCGAGAACGACTGGAAACGATGCTTACAACGATTAATGAATTCGAGAAGGAGCTGTCCGACTGGGGTGCCGTGATCATCAAATTCTGGGTCCAGATCGACAAAGACACCCGGTGGCCCGCTTCACCGACCGCCAGAACAATCCGGAAAAACAGTGGAAGATCACCGACGAAGACTGGCGCAACCGCGAAAAACGGGATGCTTATGAAGGTGCCGTAGATGAAATGCTTGCCAAGACAAGCACCACCTATGCACCGTGGCATATCCTGGAATCTGTAGATAAGAAGTATGCGAGAATTAAAAGCTCTTAAAATTGTAATAAAAAGAATTGGAAAAGGCGTTAGAGCGTACTTGAAAAATCATTCCCGCAATCTGCACGCCCCACTTTGCGGTATATTTTGCCCGAATTCGGTTGCCGTAGCCCGCTACGGCGCCCTCATCCGGACAAAATCTCCCACAAATTGTGACGCACATCTTGCAGAAGGCCTTTTTCAAACGTATTCTGGAATAGAAGCATAATAAGCAAAATCGCTGCCAACAACCAGCGATTTTGCAATATATTCATGCAGCAGACCATGTAAGGAGCGGATTTCGTGATGCCGGGATTTATGATTTCCGTCACGCTCTCAGATAATTCCGCATGGTTTTAAGCGCATTCTTTTCCAACCGGCTGACCTGTGCCTGAGAAATCCCCGATTTCCTCGAGCTACCTCCATCTGGGTTTTGCCCTCGTAAAACGCAGATCAATAATATGCCGTTCCCCAGCTTATTCAGCCGGTTTATAGCTTCCCGGGAGGGACAGATTTTTCTCCTCCTTGTTTTTTTCTTATCGCTGATTTGGTCCATCACATAAAGCGTATCCCGCCTTCCGTATAAACCGGTTCAAAAGTGACACCGGATTCTGTATCGCATCCATAGCATATACGATCATCTCTTTATTTATCCCTATTTCGGCGGCAATTTCCGCAATGGTAGGCTCCCTCAGATTTGTTTTTCATATAGGTTTCTTTTGCGTAAATTGCTCGATAAGCAATATCCCGCAGAGACCGGCTCACCCGGATACTGTTATTGTCACGAAGATACCTTCGTATCTCTCCAATGATCATAGGCACTGCATAAGTGGAAAATTTTACATTCAATCTAGTGTCAAAATTATCAATTGCTTTTATAAGCCCAATGCAGCCAATCTGAAAAAGATCGTCCATATTTTCGCTGCTGTTGGAAAAACGCTTGATCACGCTGAGAACCAGCCCGCAGATTTCCTTTTTAATGTAAAGTTCCCTGGCTTCTTCATCACCCTCCTTGATCCTGCGAAAAAGCTCTTCTTTTTCTTCTGCCTTCAGTACCGGAAGTTTCGACGTATTGACTCCGCAGATTTCAACTTTGTTAAGTGCCATTATTTGAATCCTCCTTTTGTGCATCGCGAAGCGTGCTGCTGAGAACGAAGTGAACAGTAACAATGATTCTCACGTGGGAGGATAAATATTCTTTTTCGGGAAAATATAAAAATTATTGCCCCTTGACAATTGGGAAAATAGAATTAAGCCTTTTTACAGCAATACTTTTCATCAATTTCTACCAGGATAATGTCATCTCCGATCTGCCGGATACAATTCCATGGAATTATATATTCACTTCCGGCTCCCCAGAAACAAAAGCAGAAACTGCCAGGTCCGGGAACCACAAGGGCGGTAATACATCCGGTTTCACAGTTAAATTCCACATCCACCGGACAGCCAAGTGTACGGCAGGTACAGATATTGATCACTTCTTTTTTTGCTTTAATTCGCAAATACGCATGAAAAGCACCTGTTTTTTATGATATTATGCAAAAAGTCTGAAAATATGTATGGAGTTTATTGACATACTTTCTATGATTAAAGTATAATAAGAAATAGGTAATTCAGTCCGTTTTATGTTACTGAGCAAACAGAAAAGAGGAAAGTCTGCTGCCCGGATTGTATGGCAGAAGGGGAGACATGAGGAAGGGGAAATAAATACATGAGATGTCCATACTGTAATCAGGATAATACAAGAGTAGTAGATTCAAGACCAGTGGAAGAGACCAATTCCATAAGACGCAGAAGACTGTGCGATTCCTGTGGAAGAAGATTTACCACTTATGAGAACGTGGAGACAATCCCGTTAACCGTAATCAAGAAGAATCTGAACCGTGAGCAGTACGACCGCAATAAACTGATCAACGGTGTCCGCCGCGCCTGCTACAAACGTCCCATTGCCAGCGATAAGCTGGAAGCCATGATCGATGCCATAGAAGGCGACATCTTTAATGCCGAAGATAAAGAAATCTCCAGCACGAAAATCGGAGAAATCGTGATGAGCCATTTAAAAGATCTGGATTCGGTGGCGTATGTGCGATTCGCTTCTGTGTATCGGGAGTTTAAAGATGTCAGTACCTTTATGGATGAATTGAAGAAATTTTTAAATTAGAAAAATCCTCGCCAGAGAGCGGGGAAACCGGCTTCTGCTCCGGAATCGAAAATTATTCCAGGCATCTTTCCGGTCTTGAACCAGGACAGCCGCCCTATACACTTCTGGACTACTTTGGTGATGATTTCCTTCTTATTATTGATGAGTCTCACAAAACAGTTCCACAGGTAGGTGCCATGTCAGAAATCTCCATAAAAAAATGTAGAATTGCTGTTTTTTACAGCTTTTCACTTTTTTTCTGCTGTAAACATTATCATTATGATTGCAACTCTACCCAAAACTTATTATAATAAGAATCATGAAAAGCAACACAGCAAGGAGAAACTTATGAAAAAAGATCAAAAAACTGACATCCCTATTATTTTGCTGTCTGTTTTTTTATATCTGCTGGCATTTCCAGGACAGGTACAGGCAGCCTCTCTCACCCCTACTGCGCAAGATAACCTTAGTGTTAAATTAAGGCGTTCTTCTGACCTTATTTCTATTTCCAACGGCTATATGCGAGTATTCCGCAAAACAAAACAGCGTCGGTATTGAATACTATGACAACAGCCTGCAGATTACAGACAAAAAGAGAAATTCCCATGGAGCTTCCTTTATGGGGTGGTTTTTATGCAGGATCTGATGGATATTACCTGGTAGAGGGACAAAAAATAACACCGCCGAAGATAATTCCGCCGAGGTTATCCGTGTCATCCGATATGATACAAACTGGAATCGCAGCGGTGCGGCTTCCATTACAAGCAATCCGGATTTATTTGGAGGAGAGGTTCGCTATCCATTCGATTACGGATGTGTGGAAATGACAGAAACCAACGGAACTCTCTATATTGTAACCGGTCATGAAGGCTATGTAGATGAATCTGTTGGACAGGGACATCAAGGGGATTCCTTATGATTGCCGTTGACCAGGCTTCCATGACCGGAAAGATCGTAAGCTGTGATCTGTGGCACTCCTTTGCCCAGTATATCAAATCGCAGTCCTCTTATCTGTATGTTCTGGAGCAAAGCGAAGGTTCCCGCTGTACCAAACTTTCCAGATACGACAGTACCACCCTTGATGAAAAAAACTATCGAGCTTCTTCCTTATGGTGGTTCCCGTACTTCCGTATGGGCACTGGCCTGCTACGCAAGCGTTGATGGCATGGCTGTTTCCTCTGACAGTGTACTGTGTATCGGAACGACCATCGACCAGTCCCAGTATGACAATGTGACAAGTGACACTCCTCATAATATTTACCTTACAATTACTCCTGTTTCCGATTTTTCAAAAGAAGCAACCTCTGTAAAATACCTTACCAACTACACTGGCAATGGAAAGAGTTTTATGGGGGTAAAGATCACTCCAATCACAGAAAACCGTTTTATGATTTCCTGGGAAGAATATGAAAATACAGACGATTCTTCGTCAGAAAATTACGCATCTGCTGATGATTCTCTTTCTTCCAGTACTCTTCATTACCTCTTTGTTGATGGTAAGGGAAATGTACTTAGCAGGGAATACACCACTGCTGCGCCCGTATCCGACTGCCAGCCTGTCGTTAAAGATTCCAAGGTTGTTTACTACGCCTCCAATGCCAATACTGTTAATTTTTACTCTATTGATGCAAATGACGGCACAGCCCCAAAAAGATTTACCGTACTGCAGGTGAAAATGCTACCTGGGATTTTGCAAATGGTGTTCTCACCATTTCCGGTCGGGTGCACTTAATATCTCCACGGATGAAAACGATCGTTTCCCCGTTTCTTCCACTCAGGGCGGCTACAGTTTCTGAGCGGCACGGCATGGAAGTCCATGAAAAATCGGTAAAAAAATAGTTATAAAATCCGGGATTACCAGTATTTCAGAAAATGCATTTAATTATCTGCCCAATCTGAAGGAAGTCGTAATTGAAAACGGTGTCCACACTATTGGAAAGGAAGCTTTTGCTTTCTGTTCTAATCTTGAAACAGTCACTCTGCCAGACAGCGTAATCAACATCGGGGATGACATTGTATGGGAAGGCTCCTACTGGTATTCCGGCGGTCATGTATACTACGCCACCATTTATGCCTCCTCTAACTCAGCTGCCATTACATATGCACGTAAGAATAACATTGGTTATGCCTGCGACCTTTCTCAGGCATCTGTAACCGGAGTTAAAGCGACTTATGCTTATACTGGAAAAGCTCTAAAACCAGTTCCAACTATTACTCTTGGAAAGCAAAAACTTATAGAAGGACAGGATTATAAAGTTACCTACAGCAATAACAAAAAAGTCGGAACTGCCACTGTAACCATTGCAGGCCAGAACAACTATTTTGGAACTATTACCTTAGATTTCCAGATTACCTCAAGTTCAAATAACAAAGATGATAAACCTCAGACTACAGTAGTGAAATCCTTCAGTGATTCTTACAATGTCTACACAGTTAATAAAAATGGTACCTCTGTTACTTTAAAGCGGTCAAAGTCCAAAGCCATCACGACTGCAGCAATTCCTTCCTCTGTGAAGGCAAACGGTCGGACCTATAAAGTCACAGCCATTGCTTCCGGAGCTTTCAAAAACTGCCGAAAGCTAAGACAAGTAACCATTGCCAGGAATATTTCTTCCATCGGCACCAGTGCTTTCCAGGGCTGCAGTGCTTTACGGACTGTAAAGATTGGCTACAAAGTTTCTTCCATTGGCAAAAAAGCATTCTACGACTGCAAGGCCCTTACTTCTGTCAGCATTCAGTCCAAGAAGCTTACCTCCGGTACCGTAGGAAAAAGTGCTTTCACCAAAGCCGGCAGAAACAACTACAAGAAGCTGAAAGTAAAAGTACCAGCAAGCAAGCTTTCCGCCTATAAAAAAAGCTCTTCAAGAGTAAGGGACTTTCTGCAAAAGCAAAAAATCAATAAATAAGCCATTTTTCTTTATGAAGCAGCTGCCATATAACAAATGAAGCCGGTGTTTAAAAACACCGGCTCAGACTGTAGACAAACTTGGTGTTGGGGATTATGGCCAGCACCATTTTTCTTTTAAAACTTCTTTTCTTTTTTTATTTTCTTCAAAATCAACAAAAAATCTGGCTGTGTTCCAACCTCGTTTTTCCAGAATCTTTGAAAAGATCTGCTCAAAAAGGTCTGTATCTTTGAAACGGCGGGTATAGTTCTTTCCAAATGTAGAGAAATGAGGTACTGGATCTAACATGTCTAGTCCGAGAAACCAGCGGTATGCAACGTTTACCTCGATCTCTTTCATGGTCTGACGCATGCTTTTTTATCCCATAGAGATACTGAATGAATGGTATCTTTATCAGCATGACGGTATCCATACTGGGACGACCGTTATCCGGACAGTATTTTTCGTCATCATAAAAAACACCGCCCTTCTGATATTCATTATAGCAGAAAAGCGGTTCCAACAATAGCAAAACCCTGCAAAAGCAGGGCTTTGTCTACAGTCTGAAATCCTCGCCAGAGAGCGGGGATTTTTTCTGTATAAACAAGTATTAAATGGAATAAAAAAAGACAGGCCGCAGCGGACCTGTCTTTTGAAACTTCAGATGACAGAGAATCAGCAGATGCCCTGAGCTTTCATAGCATCTACAACTTTCTCGAAGCCTGCGATATTAGCGCCTGCAACATAGTTGCCTTCCATACCATAACGTTTAGCAGCGTCATCAGCTTTGTGGAAGATGTCTACCATGATTCCATGAAGTTTCGCATCAACTTCTTCTGCTGTCCAGGAAAGTCTTGCAGAGTTCTGGCACATTTCAAGTGCGGAAGTAGCAACACCACCGGCATTAGCTGCTTTACCAGGCATGAACAGAACACCGTTCTCTTGGAGATAAGTTGTAGCATCAAGAGTAGTAGGCATGTTCGCACCCTCAACTACATATTTGCAGCCATTTGCAACCAGTGTTTTAGCTCCATCAAGACCAAGTTCGTTCTGAGTAGCACATGGAAGGTAGATATCACATTTGATATTCCAGATGCCAAGTCCCTCAGTGTAGGAGCACCCTCAACACGGTCTGCGTATTCTTTGATACGTCCACGTTTTACTTCTTTGATATCTTTAACGATGTCAAGTTTGATTCCTTCCGGATCATAAATATATCCGTTGGAGTCACACATAGCAACAACCTTGCCGCCAAGCTGCTGAGCTTTCTCTACAGCATAGATTGCAACGTTTCCGGATCCTGTTACGATGAATGTCTTTCCATCAATAGAATCGTTATGTGCTTTCATGATCTCATCAAGCATATAAACAACACCATATCCGGTAGCCTGTGTACGGATCAGAGATCCGCCGTAGGTAAGTCCTTTACCTGTGAGAACACCCTCATAGAATCCGCGGATTCTCTTGTACTGTCCGAAGAGGTATCCGATCTCACGTCCGCCGACACCGATATCACCAGCCGGAACATCTGTATCTGCGCCGATATATTTGGAAAGCTCTGTCATAAAGCTCTGGCAGAATGCCATAACCTCTCTGTCAGATTTGCCTTTCGGTCAAAGTTGGAACCACCTTTACCACCACCGATTGGAAGTCCGGTAAGGGAGTTCTTAAATGTCTGCTCAAATCCAAGGAATTTTAAGATACCCTGGTTTACTGACGGATGGAAACGAAGACCACCCTTATAAGGTCCGATAGCGCTGTTAAACTGTACACGATATCCCTTTGTTTACCTGAACAACGCCCTTGTCATCTACCCACGGAACGCGGAAGGAAATGATTCTTTCCGGCTCTACAAGGCGCTCCAGAAGGGACATGCTGCGGTATTCTTCCTCATTTTTGTCGATTACGACTTTAAGGGGAGTCTAAAACTTCCTTTACTGCCTGATGGAATTCTGGCTCGTTAGGATTCTGTGCTACAACTCTTTCATAAACTTCTTCAGTATAAGACATTGTAATTCCTCCTCATCCAGATAGATGTAAAATTTTTTAACGACACTATTATACACTAAAGTGCTAAAAATGAAAAGAGTTTTTTTCATATTTCCAAAAATTTCATTAAGGCTTGCGAAAATGAGCCAAATATGAGATGATAGATAGCAAGAAATACATTATGCCGGAGCAGGAAAAAGGACAGATATAGATTTTTTCCTCTCATACTAGATATGCCGGACATAAGTAGTAAGATGAGGAGTGAAATAAATGAAAACATTCGAGAAGTCCAGTAAACTGGATAACGTACTTTATGATGTGAGAGGACCGGTGGTTGATGAGGCGGCCAGAATGGAAGAGGAAGGCAAAGAAATTCTGAAACTGAATATCGGAAACCCGTATCCGTTCGGATTCTCAGCTCCTCAGGAAGTAATTCTGGATATGCTGAGCAATATCCGTACATCTCAGGGATATTCCGATTCCAAGGGTATTTTTCCGCAAGAAAGGCGATCATGCAGTATGCCCAGCTTCGCGGGATCCCGGGAGTTACCATTAATGATATATATACTGGAAATGGTGTAAGTGAGCTGATCAATCTCTGTATGCAGGCACTTCTGGATAATGGGGATGAGATCTTGATCCCGGCTCCGGACTATCCCCTGTGGACGGCAACTGCCACACTGGCAGGAGGAAATGTAGTCCACTATATCTGTGATGAGCAGTCTGACTGGTATCCGGATATCGAGGATATCAAGAGCAAGATCACAGATAAGACCAAAGCGATCGTTATCATCAATCCGAATAACCCTACAGGAGCAGTTTATCCCAAGGAGATCCTGGAGCAGATCGTGCAGATCGCAAGAGAGCACGAGCTGATCATTTTTTCAGATGAGATATACGACCGTCTGATCATGGACGGCTATAAGCATACTTCTATTGCATCCCTTGCACCAGACGTATTCTGCGTTACTTTTTCCGGGACTTTCCAAGTCCCATATGATCGCTGGTTTCCGTATCGGATGGATGATCTTAAGCGGAGCCAAGAACAAGGCGAAGGGGTATATTGAAGGTATTAACATGCTTTCTTCCATGCGCCTTTGCTCCAATGTTCCGGCACAGTCTATTGTACAGACTGCACTGGGTGGATATCAGAGCGTCAATGAGTACATTCAGCCAGGCGGAAGAGTTTATGAGCAGAGAGATTTTATCTACAAGGCACTCAATGACATTCCGGGAATCACAGCAGTAAAGCCCAAGGCTGCGTTCTATATTTTTCCGAAGATCGATACAGAAAAATTCAATATTCACAATGACGAGCAGTTTGCTCTTGATTTCTTACATGAGAAACAGGTGCTTCTGGTGCCGGGAAAGGGCTTTAACTGGAATTGTCCTGACCACTTCCGCGTAGTATATCTGCCGAATGTGCGTCAGCTTGGAGAAGGCTATGGACAAGCTGAAGGATTTCTTGTCCACCTATAAACAGCGATAAGAAGATAATAAAACAATGGCAGTCACAGATTATCCATTTACAATGCCGGAGCAGAAGCATCCGCTTCTGACTCTGACAGCATTAATAATTGAGGGAGGAACGGATTATCGGACGGATTAAAAAGAAAGGAGTTTATTTGAATGACAGAATTTAAGATGAAAGTAACACCGGAAATAGAGAACCTGACGGAGGTTTGCAAGGAGCATTCCAGCCTGGATCTGTCTCTTTATCAGAAATACGATGTAAAGCGAGGGCTTCGCGATATCAATGGTAAGGGCGTCCTGGCGGGTCTGACGCAGATTTCCAATGTATGCGCCACGAAGGTGGTTGACGGCAAGGAAGTGCCCTGTGCGGGCAGTCTTTCCTACAGGGGATATGACATCAAGGAGTTGACCAGGGGATTTATTGAAGATGACAGATACGGCTTCGAAGAAACTACCTATCTTTTTTACTGTTCGGCAAGCTTCCGAATGGGGAGGAACTGGAGGATTTCACCAAGCTTCTGGCGAACCAGCGCTCCCTTCCTACGAATTTCGTAAGGGACGTTATCATGAAAGCACCGTCCAAGGACATTATGAATGCCCTGTCCAGAAGTGTGCTTACACTTTATTGCTATGACAAGGAGCCGGATGATATTTCACTTCCGAATGTACTGAGACAGTGCCTGAATCTGATCAGTGTATTTCCTCTTTTATCTGTTTATGGATATCAGGCTTACAATCACTATGTATGCGGCAAGAGTCTTTATATTCACAATCCGAAGAAAGAGCTTTCCACAGCGGAGAATATCCTCCGTATGCTTCGCCCGGATAAGAAATATTCCCATCTGGAGGCGAAGATCCTGGATCTTGCCCTGATCCTTCATATGGAACATGGTGGTGGTAACAACTCTACATTTACAACACATGTTGTTTCATCATCGGAACGGACACATATTCTGCAATCGCAGCAGCTCTCGGTTCTCTGAAGGGACCGAAGCACGGTGGTGCCAATATTAAGGTTGTAAGTATGTTCCAGGATTTGAAGAAGAATGTGAAGGATATTTCTGACGAAGAGGAAGTAAGAGAGTATCTGAAGAAACTGCTTCACAAAGAAGCTTTTGATAAGAGAGGTCTTATTTATGGTATGGGACACGCGATCTATTCGGTATCGGATCCCCGTGCCCAGGTACTGAAAGGCTTTGTTGAGACTCTGGCCAGAGAAAAAGGCCGTATGAAAGAATACAATCTCTACGCGATGGTAGAGCAAATGGCTCCGGAGGTTATCGCCGAGGAACGCCATATTTACAAGGGTGTCAGCGCAAACGTGGATTTTTACAGCGGTTTTGTTTACAGCATGCTGGATCTGCCTCTTGAGCTGTATACACCGATTTTTGCAGTGGCACGTATTGTGGGCTGGAGCGCCCACCGAATGGAAGAGCTGATCAATACAGACAAGATCATCCGTCCGGCTTACAAAGAACGTTCTGGCTCCGGCTGTATACGTACCGCTTAAGGAGCGTGAATAAGAATGACAGTGAAGCATCAGTCTTCCCCTGGTCCTGGAGGGCGGGGGAAGCAGGGGAGTATTTACAGCAGGGGTTCTGGATTATCTTATGGAAAAAGAGGTGAAATTCCCATATGTGGTGGGTGTTTCCGCTGGTTCCTGCAATGCTCTTGATTATGTATCCTGGCAGCCTGGAAGGACCAGAGACTGCATGATCATAGAGGATAAGGCAAACAGCTATATTGCTACTAAGGAAGCTCTTAAGAAGCATGAGCTTTTTGACATGGATATGCTGTTTGACAAATATCCAAATGAATTGTTTCCGTTTGATTTTGATACTTTTTTTCAGTCAGATACGGAGTGTGAGCTGGTAGTGACCAACTGCCAGACTGGTGATGCGGAATATATGACTGAGAAGCATGACCGAAAGCGTCTGATGGATATTGGAAGGGCTTCTTCCAGTATTCCCGTTGTAAGTCCCATGGTAGAGATTGACGGTGTTCCTTATCTGGATGGCGGCATTGCAGATTCGATTCCCCTGATCCATGCCATGGAGAAGGGATATCGAAAGAACGTGGTGATCCTTACCCGAAATATGGGTTACCGCAAGAAGAAACCGGGAAAGAGCACTCCTCTTTATGTGGCTGCATTTCGGCATTATCCGGAATTTTTGAACACTTTATATAATCGTTACCGCAGCTACAACCGGACTTTGGAGCTTCTGGAAAAATGGGAGAGGGAAGGACATATTTTTGTCATCCGCCCGGAAATTCCCACTGTGGGGCGTGCGGAGGCGAACAAAGAGAAGCTGATGGCGTTTTATCAGCATGGTTATGATGTGATGAAAGACCATTATGAGGAACTGCAGGCGTACCTAAGCAGGTGACGGGATTCTGACAGAACCTCTTGGAAAACAGGCGCGAGGTCATGTGAATACATGATTTCTGTGCATTGCAAAGCGCGTTGCCGGAGTCTGTTTGAAAAATCATTCCCGCAATCTGTATTACCATAGAAAATAAAAAGAATTAAAGGATGTAACAGAATGTTTGAACGCTTTTTTCCAGATAAATATCTGGATTCAGCATATGTAGTCAACTATGAAAAACTATACCAGGAGGGATACAGGGGGATTTTGTTTGATATCGACAATACCCTGGTTCCTCATGGGGCACCGGCAGATCCGGAAGCTGTCCGGCTTTTTCAGAAGCTTCGTGACATTGGCTTTTCCTGCTGCTTGGTGTCAAACAACAGGAAAAAAAAGGGTAGAACCCTTTGCCGCTTCAGTAGGCGCTCAGTTTATTGAAATGGCTGCCAAGCCGTCCAGAAAAGGCTATGAAAGGGCCATGGAGAGACTTGGAACGAACACAGGGAATACGGTCTTTATCGGAGACCAGCTTTTTACCGATATATGGGGGCTAAGAATGCTGGCCTTCGCAATATTCTGGTAAAGCCGATCAATCCCAAGGAAGAGATCCAGATCGTGCTGAAGCGCTATCTGGAGAAAATTGTATTACATTTTTATACCAAGGAGGAGAAGAATTCATGAACCATATTGTGGTGATCGGATTTATGGGTTCTGGCAAGACAAGAGTGGGGGAAACGTCTGTCCAGTGACCTGGGACTGACATTTGTGGATGTGGACAAGGTGATCGTTAAGAAGATGAACATGTCCGTAAAGGAGATTTTACAGAAATTTGGAGAGCCATATTACCGTGCTCTGGAAACTATGACTGTGAAAGCTCTGATTGAAGATAAAGAAAGAAAAGTGATTTCTCTTGGCGCAGGTCTTCCGGTTCAGGAGCAGAATGAGCAGTATATTAAGCAGCTGGGTACAGTTGTTTACCTGAAGGGGTCTGCTGAGACTCTCCGCAAGAGACTTGAGGGAAATAGCAATCCTCTTCTGGAAGGCGAAAATCAGGATGAAAAGATCAAAAAGCTTCTGAAACAGCGTGATCCGATTTATCATAAATTTGCAGACATTAAAGTTGTGACAGGAGTGAAGCCTTTTGAGGAGCTGATCAAGGAAATTGAAGGACAGCTTCCATAAATACAAAAAGTATTTTTCCATAATATATGGGTAAATCAGGAAAATTTGGCTGCATATGAAAAAAAAAGTAGTTGAAAAATGGTACATATATAATAAAATATTTAGTCATAAGCACTATAAGGAGGAAAAATTAATTATGATTTCAGCAGGTGATTTCAAAAACGGTATCACAATCGAAATTGACGGAAACGTATGTCAGATCGTTGAATTCCAGCACGTAAAACCAGGTAAAGGGTGCTGCTTTCGTAAGAACAAAATACAAAAACTATTATTACAGGAGCAGTTCTTGAGAAATCTTTCCGTCCTACAGAGAAATTCCCTGCTGCACGTATTGAGCGTGTAGATATGCAGTATCTGTACAATGATGGCGGATTATATTACTTCATGAATGTAGAGACATTTGACCAGGTTGGTCTTACAGAAGAGCAGGTTGGCGATTCTCTTAAATTTGTAAAAGAGAATGAGATGGTTAAGATCTGTTCTCACAATGGCAATGTATTCGCTATTGAGCCTCCGTTATTCGTTGAGCTTGTAGTTATCGAGACAGAGCCAGGATTTGCTGGAAATACAGCACAGGGTGCTACAAAACCTGCTACTGTTGAAACAGGTGCTCAGGTAATGGTTCCGCTGTTCGTTAACCAGGGAGACAAACTGAAAATTGACACCAGAACAGGCGAGTACCTGTCACGAGTATAAATAAATAACTGCGGAGCAGTTATTTATTTATGAGCAAGTAGCGGATGCGGATTGCGAATATCCGCTAGAATAACTGCGGAACAGTTATTTATTTATGAGCAAGTAGCGGAAGCGGATTGCGAATATCCGTTCTAAATCGCATAAGCTGTTTATTTATGTGCCATCGGCGTATGCCGGTGGCACATTTTGTTAATTTCAGACACATTTTATAAATTATTGTATACCAAAAAATAAGGAGGAGCACAAATGGAATATACAACACTTGGAAAAAACTGGTCTTAAGATTTCCCGTATGGGATTTGGCGGAATCCCCATCCAGAGAATTGACGCGGAAGGTACTAAGAAATTAATGCAGCAGCCGGGCAGAAGAGGGGGTAAATTATATTGATACAGCCAGAGGATATACGGTCAGCGAGGAGTATCTTGGTTATGCCCCTTGAAGGAATTCGTGACAAATTTGTAATTGCCACCAAGAGTATGGCAAGAACCAGAGAAGCCATGGCAGCAGACATTGAGAAGAGCCTTGGCAATCTTCGAACCAATCACATTGACCTGTATCAGGTACACAATCCAAGCACAGAACAGCTGGACACTGTTACAGGTGAGGGCGGAGCTCTGGAGGCTTTCTTGAGGCAAAGAGAGCAGGTAAAATTGGTCATATCGGTCTGACCGCACATTCCACTGCTGTTTTTGAGCGTGCATTGGAGCTGGATTGGGTAGAAACAATCATGTTTCCATATAATATTGTAGAAAACCAGGGCGACGAGCTGATCCGCAAATGTCGAGAAAAATGTGGGCTTTATTGCCATGAAGCCATTAGCAGGTGGTGCAATTGAGAATGGCACTCTTGCACTTCGTTATGTCTGTTCTAACCCGGCTGTTATTGTGGTAATCCCGGGAATGGCAGAAGTATCTGAACTGGAAGAGAACATTAAGGCATGCTCTGACACAGCACCTCTTACAGAGGCAGAGCTTGCAGAAATGGAACAGATCCGCCATCAGCTGGGCACCAATTTCTGCCGTCGCTGCAATTACTGTGCGCCATGTACGGTTGGAATCAGCATCCCAAGCGCATTCCTTTTCGCAGGATATCTGGAACGCTACAATCTGGCTGACTGGGCGAAAGACCGCTACGGCAGCATGGCAGTGAAAGCTTCTGCATGTGTGGGATGCGGCAAGTGCGAGACAAGATGCCCATATCATCTGCCAATCCGGGAAATGCTGAAGAAGGTTGCAGAAGAATTTGGAGAATAATAAAAACTGCCCTGTGCGTCTTCAATGGTTTTTCAGATAATTTTGCAAAAAAAAGAAAAAAATGTATTGACTCTATAGTAACTATATAGTTTACTATAAAGAAGCCTTACGAAAACCTTATAGCAACTACAAAGTTGCCGATAAGAAAAATAAGCGATACTGGCCACGGAGTGAACAGTATCGAATACACGAAAACAGGATCTGATCAAGGAGGATTATGATGAAAAAACTGGTGGTTATGGGATTAGCAATGGCAATGACAGCGGCTATGGTAAATGGTGTATGTACTCAGCCGGTACAGGCAGCTGATGGAGAAGGACTGAAGGTAGCACTTTTACTTTCCGGAGCAGCAAATGACCAGGGCTGGAATCAGACAGCATACGAAGGAGCACAGAAAGCCTGTGAGAAATACGGATACGAGCTTGGCTTATACAGAAAATCTGGAAGCTGCTGACATTTCTGCTGCTTTTGCTGATTATGCAAGCGCAGGATATGATGTAGTAATTGGCCATGGATACGAATTTGGTGATCCTGCACTGGAAGTTGCAGAGACCTACCCCAGACACCAAATTCATCTGCACAGAGGCTGACGCTTCCGCTGACAACGTAGCTTCCTACGTTATGGCATGTGAACAGACTGCTTATGTAGAAGGAATCATTGCTGCTTCTACTTCTGAGTCTGGTAAGCTTGGCGCCATTGGACCGATCCCTGGAGATTCCCTTGTGAAGATCGTAAACGGATATGAAGATGGTGCAAAATCCGTAAATCCAGATATTGAAGTTCAGACAGCATGGACCAACTCCTTTGTTGATACACAGCTTGCACAGGAAGCTGCAAAAGCAATGATTGAAAATGGCGTAGATGTAATCAAACACTGTGCAAATGCATGTGGAAATGGTGCAATTGCTGCAGCTGTTGATGCAGACATCTGGTGCCAGGGCGACTCCTACGATCAGAGTTCTTTAGCACCTGACAATATTCTTGATTCTGCAATTTATAATCTTGATGTTGTAATTGATACTGCCCTTGGCAGCGTTGCAGACGGAAGCTTTGAGGGAGATGTTTACAACCTTGGTATGGCAGATGGCGCAGTAGAAGTTCTCCTTTCCGACAATCTTTCCGATGATGTGAAAGCAACTGCACAGGATGCAATTGATAAGATCGTTTCCGGCGAGCTTGAGGTTGAGCGCGACTACACAATGAGACAGTAAGAAATCGGATTTGTAACCGCAGATTGAGATATCTGTTTTTATAAAAATGGATCGCAATCTGAAATCCGGCAACTGATTGTTCAAAGACAAATGAAGCTGAAATGGAGGAAAGTTATCAATCAGTCAGTGGAGATAACCTTCCGAAGTTTCAGCTTTTTAAAACACTTTAATTACATTAGAAAAAAGGAGAAAACCATGTCTCTTCTTCAAATGAAACATATCTGTAAATCATTTTCCGGCGTATATGCAAATGAGGATATCAACCTCGACAGTAGAAAAAGGTGAGATCCATGCTCTCCTCGGTGAGAACGGAGCCGGAAAGACCACACTTGTTAATATTATATTTGGTCTGTACACTGCAGACAGCGGTGAAATTTTGTGGAAAGACAAGCCGGCGGATTTTGCCTCTCCAAGGGAAGCTATCGATGCAGGCATTGGAATGGTCCAGCAGCATTTTTCCCTGGTAAATAAAATGACAGTTCTGGATAACATTGTCCTGAATCTGAAGGACAACTCCTTTTTCCTGGACAGAGCTGCTGCAAAAAAAAAGAAGCTGACTGATCTGGCAGAAAAATACGGACTCTACGTGAACCCGGATGCTGTGATCAGTGATCTGTCAGTGGGAGAACAGCAGCGCGTGGAAATCCTGGAAAAGCATTATACAGAAATGTAGAACTTCTGATTCTGGATGAGCCTACTGGCGTACTCACCCCTCAGGAAACCACACAGTTTTTCGATGTTCTCCGCAATCTGAAAAAAGAGGGCTACGGAATCATTATCATCACCCATCGTATGAGTGAGATTATGGCGATCAGTGACAAGGTTACCATCCTTCGGGATGGCAGACAGGTGGCAGATCTTGTGACTGCAGACACCAATCCGGAAGAGTTGTCCGCCTATATGATTGGACGGGAGCTGAATGAAGACTATCATATAGAAGGTGCTCCGAAAAAAGAGATTATGCTGGAATTGAAAAATGTGTCCAATCATCACAGAAAACACAGCCGTCATAAGCTTGAGAATATCAGCCTTACCATTCATAAAGGAGAAATCCTTGGAATTGCCGGTGTGGAAAGGAAACGGACAAAAAGAGCTTGCGGAGGTGATCACTGGAATTCAGAAAACCGGTGAGGGCGAAATTCTTCTGGACGGACAGAATCTGGCAGGAATCAATATCCGCGGACGTTATGAAGCAGGTGTTTCCTATATTTCAGAGGACAGATTGTCAGACAGTCTGATCACCGGAATGAACATTTCAGAAAACCTTGTTCTCCGGGAATATGGGAAGCCTCCATTTGCAAACCATTCTATTATAAACAAAGCAGCTATTCGTAAAAAAAATGCAGCAGAAAAAATGAAACAATATCAGGTGCGCGCATCCGGAAAGTCGGGGATTGATACGCTTGTAAAGCTTTTTGTCAGGCGGAAACCAGCAGAAGCTGATCATAGCCAGAGAGCTGAACGATCATGCAAAAGTGATCGTGGCAAGCCAGCCTACCAGAGGTCTTGACATCGGTGCTACAGAATTTGTCCGTCAGCAGCTTATTGATCAGAGAAATGCAGGAAAAGGTGTTATGCTGATCTCTGCAGACCTGGAAGAAATTATGGCGTTAAGTGACAGGATCGCAGTGCTTTTTGGTGGAAAAATCGTGGGAATCCTGAATAGAGAAGAAGCTACTGTACAGAAAATCGGCCTTCTCATGGGCGGAATTTCAGAAGAGGAGGCAAGATAATGGAGAAGGAAAAAAGAACAAGAGGGATTACAGATGTACTTCTGATTCTTGTGATCACAATTCTGGCAGGTACGGTTTTGATTCTTGCATGCGGCGCAAGCCCGATGGAAGCATACGGTCTTTTCTTCCGTGGAATCTTTGGAACACCTGCAGGATTTGCAGAAATTTTTGTAAAAGCAAGCCCGCTGATCCTTACAGGTCTTGGCTGCGCAGTAGCATATCGTACCGGCTTTTTCAACATTGGTGCAGAAGGACAGTTTTATGTAGGGGCAATGGCAACTACCATAGTAGCTCTGAACTGGACGGCTGTTCCGGGAATACCAAGAATTATCCTTTCCCTGGTAATCGGATTTCTGGCAGGTGGCGTGTGGGCGCTGATCGCAGCAGTGTGCAAAGCGAAATTTAATATTTCCGAAATTATTGTCACTATCATGCTGAACTATATTGCAATTAATTTTCTTGGCTATGCAGTCCGTTCTTTTTTGATGGACCCGGCTGGAAATGTTCCCCAGTCTGCGAAAATTGACAAAACCGTACAGCTTGGAACCCTGATCCGGGCAACCCGTTTTCATGCAGGTATTCTGATTGCAATCATCTGTGTACTTGTAGTGTGGTTTTTCCTGGAAAAAACAACTATGGGATACGAATTAAAGGCAGTTGGACTGAACAAACGTGGAAGCACCTGCAACGGTATTTCTGTTATGAAAAATATTGTGCTTTCTGCCTTTTTAAGCGGCGGACTTTCCGCAGTGGCAGGCGGAATCAAGGTCCTTGCCATTCAGAAAAAAGCTTCTGGAAGGAATCTCCTCAAACTGTGGTTATACAGCTGTTTTGATCGCACTTGTGGCATTTAATAATCCTATTGGCGTATTCTTTGTGGCAGTGCTTTATGCAGCAATGCAGGTAGGCGCAAGCTCTAGGCAAAGACAGCTTGGAGTACCGTCTGCAATCGTTAACATTCTGAGCGGTCTGGTTGTTGTTGTGATCCTGGGAAGAGAACTGTTTCATTTCAAAAAGAAACAGGCAAAAAGTTGGAAAAGGAGGAAATGCGTAATGCTTCAGCAGATTTTCAGTTTAAGCTTTATGACGGCTTTTCTGGCCGCAGCAGTTCGTCTGGCAGTGCCGCTTATGTATGGCGGAATTGGTGAGACCATTGCGGAAAAAATCCGGTATTCTGAATATCGGAATGGAAGGTGTTATGCTCAGTGGTGCATTTTTTTTCCTTTGCAGGTGCCTGGTATTCCGGCAATCTGTTTGTGGGACTTCTGTGCGGTATGGCAGGAGGACTTGTAGTCAGTCTGATTCACGGACTTCTTTCCATTACACTGATCCAGAACCAGTCTGTTTCCGGTCTTGCCATCAACATGCTTATGCTTGGCGTCACCAGCTTTTTATTTAAATTAATGTCAAATGGACAGGGCTATCAGCAGATCGAGACTTTCCCAAACATTGCCATTCCAGGCTTGTCAAAGATTCCGCTGATCGGAGATGCATTTTTAACTGCGATTTCCTGACCTATATCCTTTATGTTCTCCTGATCCTTACCTGGGTTTTTTACAAAAAAACAATCTGGGGCTGTCCTTTATGGCAGTGGGAGAACACCCGCGTGCAGCAGAATCCGCAGGCATCCAGGTGAAAAAAAATACCGCTGGATCGTGATGGTGTTCAACGGAATCCTAGGAGGAATCGGCGGTGCATATCTGGTACTGGTACAGCTTGGCGTTTTTACGGAAAATATGATTTCCGGCCGTGGCTATATTGCTCTTGCAACTGTTATTCTTGGACGCTACACACCTTTTGGAATGTTTGGAGCGGCTCTTTTGTTCGGAGCAGCCAATGCCCTGCAGATTCGTCTCCAGACCATCGGCGTATCCATTTCCCCGTTCCTTCTGGCTATTTTGCCATATGCGCTGACCCTTATTGCAATGCTTGGAGCTGCCGGAAAGAACAGTGAACCAGAAGCTCTTTGCTAAGCCGTATGTAAAAGGCTCAAGATAGGAGTATATATGGCAAATAAAGAGTATCTGAACGTAAACGAGCTGGCGACCTTATTCGGATTGAACGTGCAGACCCTGCATTATTATGACAAAATCGGAATTCTGAAGCCCAGCTACAGAGACCCGAAAAACGGATATAGGAAATATCGTTTTGATCAGACTTATAAGCTTGCCTCCATCCGCTATATGCGAAAACTGGGGTATTCCATTGAGGCAGTCCGGGATTTTCAGGACACGAAAAGCCCTGATGAGGCGCTTAAAAGACTGAAGGAGCGTTCCGCGGCCATTCATGCCCAGTGGGAAGAGATGATGCGGATCGACCATGCGATTTTGCGAAAAATACAGTTTATTGAAGACTCGAAAGTGGGAATTGATTATGAAAACATTCAGGTGGTGAAATATCCGGAGCGAAAATATATTCCCATTGGAGCAGAAGAGGAGCTTTATGCAGGCGAATCCTTCTACTTTTATCCAACCATTGTATTTTATGGGGAAAATAGCAAGGAATTTGGAGCGCTTCTTACAGATGCCGTTCCAGAGGAAAATGCGGAGATACGCACGATTCCTGCAGGAACTTATGTGGTAGGGTATCACAAGGGGGCATATGAACAGATTCAGGACAGCTTTAAACGGATAAAGGAATGGGGACGTAATCTGAATCTGGAGGATACGATTCTGGCACTGAATATCATCGACCAGTTTGTGGAACAGGAGAATGATAATTATTCTACCAGGATCGAGGTCAGGGATTGCAGATACAAAATAGAGGAAAAGCGACGCGAGAAAGAGAAAAATGCAATGATTAAGAATGTGAGGGATAAAAAATGGCAGTAAAGATTTATCACGGAGATATTTTGTTTACACCGTCAGCAGACAGGTTAGAGATTCACGAAAACAGTTATATAATTGTAGAAGATGGAGTGGTTTCACAGATCTGTGAAAAGATTCCGGAGCAGTATCAGGGCACAGAGGTTGCAGATTACGGCGATAAGCTGATCATTCCGGCTTTTTCCGATCTTCATGTACACGGAGCCCAGTATGTACAGCGCGGAATCGGTATGGACTGTCTGCTTTCCGACTGGCTGAATCATTATACATTTCCGCAGGAATCCCGTTTCCAGAATATGGAGTATGCAAAAAACTGCTACGACGCATTTGTAGATGATATGCTCCGTCATGGTACCTTCCATGCCAATGTTTTTGCAACCATTCACCGTGAGGCCACAAACTATCTCTTTGATAAAATGGAAGAGAAAGGCATGTATGGTTATGTGGGAAAGGTGAACATGGACTGCAATTCTCCGGAATTTCTCACCGAGACCACAGAGGATTCTTTGAAGGAAACAGAGAAGTATCTGGCAGAACATGAGGGCAGCAAAAAGGTGAAAACCATTCTGGCTCCCCGTTTTGCCCCCGACCTGCAGCAAGCCGCTGATCGATGGTCTTGGCAAGCTGGCTGCAAAATATCATTGTGGTGTGCACACTCATCTGGTGGAGTCTCTCTGGGAGGCACAGGAAGCTCTGAATCTGTTTCCGGGCTATAGCTCTGATGCAGAAATTTATGAGCGCGCAGGCCTGATGGATCACGGTCCGTCTATTTGTGCCCATGTTATTTTCCCAACTGAGGAAGATAAGCGGATTCTGAAAAAACATGGAAGCTTTTTCGGTTCACTGCCCGGATGCCACTGTGAATATTATTGCAGGAATTATGCCGCTGCAGCATATGGAGGCTGAGGGACTGAAAATTGCCATGGGAACTGACATTGCCGGTGGCCATGGAATCGGCATCTACCGCCAGGTTGCAAGAGCCGTGCAGTTATCCAAGCTGAAAGAATTCTACGAGCCACAGGAGAGTAAGACCATTACCATTACACAGGCATTCTACCATGCAACCAAAGAGTCTGGAAGTGTATTCGGTAAGGTTGGTTCTTTCGAAAAAAGGGTATGCGTTTAATGCTCTTGTGATTGATAATATGGAAGATCCATGGACAAAAATGACTGCAGAGGAGAAACTGGAGCGTTTCTGCTACATCGGAGATGACCGGAATATTAAGGCCAGATATATTGATGGGGAGCTGTTGGAGCAGGAATTTTAGAAATTTGCTATTTAGTGTGTTGGGAGGGTGAAAAGTTTTCAGGAGGGACGCATTTGGACAATGTGTATTACTCACTCGCCGGCGCAACGCTCCGATGAACTAATCGCTAACTGCGACTAATGCGTTCGGGAGAGCCCTCACGCATAAGTCTTCGTAAGCGCTGGATTTCATCTGCGCTAAGAACGCGCCTAAAATGGCTCGCTGAAGTAATACACATTGCCCAAATGCTGTGTGTCGGCTGGAACTGAGGTTATTTAGGAACTTTTAACGAGGAAGAGGGGGGAGTGATTGGTTTTCCGATACTTTCTTGGCAATGATGGATTAGATAAAAACAATAAAGCTGCGAAGTACCAACCATCTAAATGAGGTATCGAAGACACATATAATAATATGTCAAGTTCTTTTTTGTTTGCAAAACAGCCCTAAAAATGCAAATACTTCATAGAAATTGTAAAAAGCCGCTAATTTCCGGCAAGATTTCCATAAACTTTCGTTTCCGATATAGTATATGGAAGCCAGTCACTCACCCTCCCCACCTGTTGAAAGTTCCTATGTACAAATAAGTCCTAGCCAGTACACAGCATTCGGAATGGCGAGCCATTTCAGGCGCGGTTTTAGCGTACCCGCTTTTTTATCGAAATCCACTGCTTACGGAGACTTAACTTAATGTGAAATGTTCAAAAAATAGTATTTGTTCCCCAACGATTTAGTTTACGCATCCGCAGTCGTTATCCCCTTGGTGTTAGAGGTTTGAATCTGTTTGATTTGATCACCTCAACGTTCATCCATTGGAATTTTACCTTTAAATCGTTACCTCCACTGTTGACACGATACTACATTAAGTCATTTTCCTTTTTGTTTCGTGCTCGGGTAATATCAACATATAATAAAAAACACCTATGTCATTTTGCAAAAATGCATATATTGACTGCGTCAGCTGCAAACAATACCTATTATATACGATTAGGGCTTGTACTGGTTTCGACGGGGTTTTGAAGTTGTCCATCCGCAGTCAACTGCGTAATAACGGAAATGTGATGGGAATGATGCCGCAAGGGATAGACTTTCCGGACGCGGGTTCAATTCCGGTGGGCGTGCCAGGTCCATAGACTTTCGAAAAAACGCCGTATTTACGGCGTTTTTTTCTTTTTCGTGTTGCATTTCGTGTTGCATAGTTGTGAAATGCGAATTAATTTTATCTGTAAATTTCTTTTTGCTCATCGTTGATCACATTTCTGTATACAGCCTTTAGAACGGTATCTGTTTTCCATCCACCTCTTGCCATAATGTACTGATCCGGAATACCAATTGCGTGCATGATCGAAGCAGAGTAATGTCGGAGATCATGAAAACGGAATGGTATAACCATTCCTTCAAATGGACTTATTGATTGCTACAGTGCTGTTACAATATAAGCCTTTTATGTTTGGACTATTAAATTCATAGTCCATTACGTCTATACCGTCCGCGCAGGCCTGGTCTTGTAATTCCTCATATGTTCTCATGTAAACACCTCCCGCTCTAGTATATCTCAATGCGTGTACGAAAATCTGTACAGCTGCTTCAAGAAAAAGAAAAATTGACAAATATTTCGGAGTGACATATAATATATTTAACAAGAGAACCGTTGGTCAGTGCACACCTGACCGCCGGATAAAGCAGTCAGCTAAAAATAGCGCCTTACTTTACCAGAGCAGGGGCGCTATTTTTTTATGCGAAAAAGTAATAACAAGAGTTATGACTGCACAAAACATAATTACAAAAGTAAATAAATCACTGTATGTAACCATCAGCACCAGCCTCCTTTCACAAAAGTGTCCGGCGGCTGACATAACACCCCAACGGTTCCCTGGGTAAGTATATTATATTGTCAATGTACATTCTGGCAGATCTGCCGATTATTTCCTTTTATTTTTTACAAACTCTGCAAACTGGCGAATTTCGTTCAATTCGTCTTCGGTGTATTCCTCGCCATCAAAATGAGCTGCAAGAGTGGTAGGTTCGTCATTAAGTCCGAGGAGAGTATCGGCAGAAACATTTAAGCAATCAGCAATTTTCTTTATTGTATTTACGTTTGGTTCTCTATTTCCACTCTCATATAATGAATATGTAGATTTTGCTACGCCAATATTTTCTGCCACTTCTTTCTGGGATAATCCAGATCTTAAGCGAGCTTCTTTTAAATTGTCATTAAAATTGTCACCCATAATTGGTACCTCCCCTGATAATTCGATTATAGTTGCATATTGAAAAAACTGTCAACAGAAAAGTTTGCAAATGAAAAGAAAAAGTATTGATAAATTTGCAAATAGCAATTATAATATAATTTCAGTTTGCAAAACGCAAATAAGCGAAAGGAGGAAATGAGATGTTTAGAAATTTAGAAGCGGAACAAGCCAGATTTGGTTATACAAATCAGCAGATGGCAGACAAGTCAATGATGTTTGCAACTGACAACGAACCAAGAGAGAAAGGAGGTGACAACGATCGTAATGACGGTTATTTTTGTTTAAGTTATCAGTGTCTTCGGTCGATTTGGAATTATCAGTACCTTCTTCAACAGGTGAGCATGTGTCTTGAGTCTGTGAATACTGTTTATGCAGCTCTTCGACAGTTTCTTTTTAACTATGACATTTTTCTTGAAATATGTTAAGAGCACATAACTAAGTTCGGCACATAATTACGGTTATGTTCTTAAGCACATAATCGTAAAAACTGGCTGTTCTGTGACACACCAAACGGAGCCCAGGCCAGCGCTATTGTGAACACAATGGTAGAAATGGCAAAAGCTAATGGAGTAAACGTCTATCACTATCTGACTTATCTGCTGGGAAAAAGTGCCTGATGATTGGATGAGTGATGATGAATTAGAACTTCTGGCTCCATGGAACGAAACCGTCAAAGCTGAAATCGAACGTCGTGCAAACGAATCAAATCAATCCTATGTGAATTGTCAAGGTGCTCCGGCTACTGAAAAGTAGTCGGGGATTTTTCTTACAGAGAATATTTAAATAAATATGATGTAAACAAAGACGCATGAGTGTGGAGTGTGTGATTGAGAAATTTCAGAAAAAGTGAAAATCAGTCAGGGCCCCCTTTGGGGAGTCCCCGACTAAATGTAGCTATTCCTCAAATTCCGCAATCACCACATACCCACTAAGCGGTGCCTTTTCCACACTGACAATGGTTCCTTCCTTTGCCTTGATTCTCTGTGAGTTCGGATAGCAGCCGGACATGGCTACAGCAGGCTCAATGATATAGCTGTAGTTCATGTAGGACTGATATTCCGTGATCTGAATCTTATCTCCCGGTTTCACCAGTCCCGGACGCTCCATTTTAAAACTTTCCTCGACGCATGTGAATTCCCTCTTTTCAAAAAATTGATTTATATTTTACACTGTACTTAGAGCGTGTTTGAAAAATCATTCCCGCAATCTGCACGCCCCACTTTGCGGGAGATTTCACCCGAATTCGGGCGCCGTAGCCCGCTACGGCGCCCTCATCCGAGCGAAATCTCCCACAAATTGTGACGCACATCTTGCAGAAAGCCTTTTTCAGACACGCTCTAGCATAGCACAAAACAGAAAAAAAGTCATCTGTAAGAAAATGTGTCTGGCGTTCACAAAATCATCATACCCCTGTGTTAAGATACAGGTAAATCTTACAAAAAGGTATAAAAACCATGCGATAAATGAGGTTGACCAAAAAAAGGGAGGACAAGATATGGATACATTAAAAATCCTTGTAGTGGATGATGAAAGCCGAATGAGAAAGCTTGTAAAAGACTTTTTAACAAAGAAGAATTTTCAGGTGCTGGAAGCAGGAGATGGAGAGGAAGCCATGGATATCTTTTATGAGGAGAAGGACATCGCACTGATCATTCTGGATGTCATGATGCCGAAGATGGATGGATGGGAAGTTTGCCGTGAGATTCGCAAGAACTCAAAAGTTCCGATCATTATGCTGACTGCAAGAAGTGATGAGCGTGATGAGCTTCTTGGTTTTGACCTGGGTGTGGATGAGTATATTTCCAAGCCATTCAGCCCGAAGATCTTGGTAGCCAGAGTAGAAGCTATCCTTCGCCGTACCGGACAGACCGGAGCGGAAGATGTGCTCAGCGCAGGGGGAATTGTGATCGATAAGGCTGCCCATCTTGCAACAGTCGATAACAAGCCTATGGATCTTAGCTTTAAGAAGAATTTGAGCTTCTTACTTACTTTTTGGAAAATCAGGGAATTGCTCTTTCCAGGGAAAAAATCCTTAATTCTGTATGGAATTATGATTATTTCGGAGATGCCAGAACCATTGACACACATGTGAAGAAATTAAGAAGTAAAATGGGGGATAAAGGTGAGTACATCAAGACCGTATGGGGAATGGGTTACAAGTTTGAGGTAGAGTAATGAAGAAATCAAAGAAGCCAAAGAAAATCCGCTCCATAAAGCACCAGATCACGTTTACATTTATAGGTCTTTTATTCCTTTCCATTCTCACGATTTCCATGATCAACGGAGCATTTCTGGAAAAAAATATTATGTGTCAAAAAAGACGGAAACTCTTCTGGAAGCAAGGGAAGTGCTGAGTCAGATCAACACGGATTCTATGACAGAGGACGATGTGGAAAGCGAGCAGGAAGAATTGTCTTCTGAGATCATTCAGGAAAGCTCCAGGAATAATCTGACCTGGGTGGTTGTCAATGAGGATAATACGAAATATCTGTGCTGGCCGGAGAATGAAGATCAGCTGAGAAGCAAGCTGTTTTTTGGCTATGCCAGTGATCTTGATATGGATAACGGAAAAGGCACAATTCTGAAACAGACAGATAACTGTGTGGTTCAGCAGGTACATGACCGTTTTGCGGGCATGGATTATGTAGAATGCTGGGGGGAAAATTTGACAACGGCAATTATTTCCCCGATCCGAAGCCCTCTGGAAAGTATCCAGGAAAGCGCAAATATTTCCAATAAGTTTTATTTCTTTTGTAGGAATTGTCATTATTGTTATAAGTGGAATGTGTATTATGGCAGTAACCAGAAAGCTGACCAGACCTATTTCCGAGCTGACGGAGCTTTCCCGTAAGATGACAGATCTTGATTTTGAAGCCAGATATAAAAAGCAAGGCCGGCAATGAAAATTGATGTGCTGGGAGATAATTTTAACAAGATGTCCAGTCAGCTGGAGCATACCATTTCCGAGCTGAAATCTGCAAACAATGAGCTGCAGAAGGATATTGAGAATAAGGTGAAAATCGATGAAATGCGAAAAGAGTTTCTGGATAATGTTTCCCATGAGCTGAAGACACCCATTGCTCTTGTGCAGGGGTATGCAGAAGGTCTGAAGGAGAACATTAATGATGATCCGGAAAGCAGGGAATTTTTACTGTGAAGTTATTATGGATGAGGCTTCAAAGATGAACAAGCTGGTCAAAAATCTTCTTACGCTGAATCAGCTGGAATCCGGAAAAGACGCAGCTGTTATGGAGCGTTTTGACCTGACTGCATTGATCAAAGGCGTTCTTTCCACCATGGATATCATGATCAGGGCAGAAAGAAGCCCGGGTGATTTTTAATGAGACAGAGCCTCTTTATGTCTGGGCAGATGAGTTTAAGACAGAAGAAGTTGTGACGAATTATGTAAGCAATGCCCTGCATCATCTGGATAGAGAAAAATCGTGGAGATCAAAGTCCAGAAACAGGAAGACAGAGTGAAAGTAACGGTATTTAATACCGGAACCCCAATCCCGGAAGCCGATCTCCCGAATTTGTGGAACAAGTTCTACAAGGTAGACAAAGCCCGTACCAGAGAGTATGGCGGAAGCGGAATCGGACTTTCTATTGTAAAGGCTATTATGGAAGGTATGAATCAGCAGTACGGTGTTCAGAACTTTGATAACGGGGTGGAATTCTGGTTTACCCTGGATCGGAAATAAAGTAAAAATAGTCAATCTTCAGGCTGGAAATCTGGTGCTTGAAAGAGAAGATAATTGTAATTTTTCATAAAAAAAAGCAGTGCTGATCGGGAAAGACAATACAAACTAACAAAACAGGCGGCAGCATGGAATTAGCTCTTTGCAACCGCCTGTTTTTTTGCGTTATACTGTAAGAATATGAAAGTGTATGTTCAGCAATATTGTGCTTTGGGAAGGCAGTATTTGCTGATTAAAAGCATTTATATGATGGCAGAAAATGCTGCACACAATAGACGCAGTATTGACGAAAAACAGACAACAGGAGGAGCCCGAATGATAGCAATAATTGACTATGATGCAGGCAATATAAAAAGTGTGGAAAAAGCCCTTCATTACCTTGGAGAGGAAACTGTAGTTTCAGAGATCCTCAGGTATTACTGAGTGCAGATAAAGTAATCTTCCAGGTGTTGGAAGCTTTGGAGATGCCATGAATAATCTGAATAAATTCGGACTTGTTCCTGTGATCCGGGAGCTTACAGAGAAAGGAACTCCATTCCTTGGAATCTGTCTGGGTCTGCAGCTCCTTTTCGAATCCAGTGACGAAACTCCGGGAGTGGAGGGACTTGGAATTTTGAAAGGTAAGATCGTGAAAGATTCCCCCGGCCCCTGGACTTAAAATTCCTCACATGGGATGGAATTCTCTTCACCTTCAGAATGATGGTCGTCTGTTTAAAGGAATTCCGGAAGAGACTTACGTTTACTTCGTTCATTCCTTGCCTGCCAGTTCCACCCGGAGAAGAGCAGCAAGTACGGTCTGAAAATACTGGAGAATTTTGCGAAGCTTGGGAAGGAGGCATAATTATGTTTACAAAGCGAATTATTCCCTGCCTGGATGTAAATAATGGACGAGTAGTGAAAGGTGTTAATTTCGTAGACTGAAGGATGCAGGAGATCCTGTGGAAATTGCGAAAAAGCATACGACGCAGCAGGGAGCAGATGAAGTGGTATTTCTTGACATTACAGCCTCCTGTGAACAGCGTGACACAGTAGTAGATATGGTGCGCAAAGTAGCAGCAAACGTATTCATCCCATTCACCGTCGGCGGCGGGATCCGTACCGTAGACGATTTCAAGATGCTGCTCCGCGAAGGTGCAGACAAGATTTCTGTAAACTCCGCAGCCATTGACCGTCCGGAATTAATCCGTGAGGCAGCAGCAGATAAATTCGGCAGCCAGTGTGTAGTAGTTGCCATTGACGCTAAGCGTCGTCCTGACGGCGGCTGGAACATCTATAAGCATGGCGGTCGTTTGGATACAGGCATTGATGCCATTGAGTGGGCGAAGAAAGCAGAAGCCCCTTGGTGCAGGAGAAATCCTCCTTACCAGCATGGACTGTGATGGTACCAAGGCTGGCTACGACATCCCATTAACCCGCGCAGTATCTGATGCCGTATCCATCCCGGTCATCGCTTCCGGTGGTGCCGGTACCCTGGAACACTTCTACGAAGGCCTTTACCGACGGCGGTGCCGATGCAGTTCTGGCAGCTTCCTGTTCCACTATAAAGAACTGGAAATTTCTCAGAAGTGAAGGATTACCTGGCTGAAAAAAGGTGTTCCGGTAAGACGATAGAAAATAACTATTCAGCAGGTGTTATTTTTTTGCGATGCAGCTGCGAAGGTAGTTCACTAGAGCGTGTTTGAAAAAGGCTCTAGTTACGATAAAATACGCAAGATGAGGTGGTAATTAAAATGGGCCAGATATCGAGGAGACTGGCAGGTCGCTGAAGAATGAATTTCATCAGCCCTATTATGCCAAACTATATAAAACAATAATGGAAGAATACCGCACCAGAAAAGTATTCCCACCGCCCCAGGATATGTTTAATGCTTTCGAATACACCCCGTTAAACGATGTAAAAGTAGTTATTCTGGGTCAGGATCCCTATCATAACGATGGACAGGCCAACGGCCTTTGCTTCTCTGTAAGAGAAGATATAGACATTCCCCGTCTCTGGTAAACATTTATAAAGAACTCCACAGCGACCTGGGCTGCTATATTCGACAACGGCTGCCTGGAAAAATGGGCAAAACAAGGCGTATTTCTTCTGAACACAGTACTGACTGTCCGCGCCCACCAGGCGTTTTCACACAGAGGAATCGGCTGGGAACAGTTTACCGATGCGGTTATCCAGACCCTGAATGATCGAGGACCGCCCGATCGTATATCTTCTCTGGGGAAGACCTGCCCAGATGAAAAAAGCAATGCTGAACAATCCGAAGCAGCTGGTACTCACAGCTGCACATCCAAGCCCGCTGTCTGCGTCAAGAGGATTTTTTTCGGATGCAGGCATTTCAGCCAGACCAATGAATTTCTGGAGAAAAACGGGCTTGCCCCCATTGACTGGCAGATTGAAAATATCAAAAAGGAACAATAAGAAATGGGGAAAAAAGAACGATAACACACTTGTAAAAAATGCTTCATTCCTGATGATCGCGGCATTGATCTCCAAGATCATCGGAATGCTCTATAAAAGTCCGCTTTCCAATACTCTTGGAAATAACAGTATGGGTCTTTTCAATTATGCCCAGAATGTTTACTTTATCCTGCTGATGATCGCTTCTTTCAGCATTCCTCAGGCTGTATCCAAGATTATGGCAGAAAAGCTGGCTTTTAAACGTTACAGAGACGCCCAGAAGGTATTTCACTGTGCGCTTTTATATGTAATCATAATGGGAGGCGTAGTAGCGCTTTTTTGTCTTTTCGGCTCGTCCATTCTGGTACCGGAATCTATGTCCGAGCCAGACTTGCACTGAAAATGCTGGCACCAACCATTTTCCTGTCGGGGAATTCTTGGTACCTTCCGAGGTTATTTTTCGGGCATATCGAAACATGCTCCCTACCTCTCTGTCCCAGATTGTGGAACAGTGTTTTGTAGCGGTTTTTTGCAAGCGATGTCTACTGTCATGCTGAATAAATTCAGTAGTGCGGAAGAATCTGTACGAAATGCCTGGGGGCTGCCGGAGCTACTATGGGAACCGGTGCAGGAGTTGCATCAGCATTGCTTTTCATGCTTTTTTTTTTGTATACTGGGTAAATCGAAAGAATATCAAAAAGAGACTGGCAAAAGGGATACTCATTCCCGTGATGAGGCCACCGGTGAGGTTATGAAGAATATCGTTCTCATCGTAATGCCGATCATCCTCAGCTCTTTTATTTACAATGTAAACGGCTTTATTAACAGTTATATGTATTCCGGCATTCAGGGCTTTAAGGGGAATTGACCATGATACCATTACAAGTCTCTACGCGGAATATGGCTATTATATGACCCTGATCAATATTCCCCTTACGCTTGCAAGTACAGCACCTACATCCATGATTCCGGAGGTTTCTGCCCAGTATGCCAAGAGGGACATGGACAGTGCCAGAGATAAGATCGACCGCGCAACCTGGATCAGTATGTTTATTTCCATTCCATGTGCAGTTGGACTTGCAGTTCTTGCCGGCCCGATCACAAGACTTCTGTTTCCGCGAACAGAGGGGCAGCAGCTCAGCTGATGATGCTTGGTGTCATTACCATCATCCTCAATGGAAATTCCAATATTTCCAATGGTGTGCTACAGGGGGAATCGGAAAGCCCAATATCCCCATGATCAATGCGGCAATTGCCCTGGTGGTGGATGTGATCGCCATGGCAATTCTGCTGTTTGCAACTGACCTTGGCGTATATGCCATTGTAGTGGCTATGATTATTTATGCGGTTGTTATGTGTCTGCTGAACGAGCGGGCGATGAAACAGTATATGCAGTACAAAAATCCATGGAGGAGCGCATACCTGAATCCACTTCTGGCATCTGTGCCTATGGCTGTAGTGGCTGGATTTTCCCTATTATGGAATTTCTAAGCTGATCCATTCCAATTTTATCAGCCTTGGAATCGCAGTGGTTCTTGGAATGGTTGCCTATTTTATTGTATATCTGGCAGTAAGCAAGCCATCTGATGAGCAGTTTGCCATGATGCCAGGCAGCCTACCTGAAGAAAATTGCAGGAAACTGCCGTTTTAGAACATGGTTTTTAAATATGCTATTAAAATTATAATATATTGACTTTTTAGATATGCATAGGTTATAATGCCATTCGGCAAGAAAGAAGCGATATGTTCAATGTATGCAACACGAAAGCCCTCAGAGCGGCAACTCTGAGGGCTTTCGTGTTGTATTTTTCGGAATACGAACCGAGGCTAGTTGTTATTTTTCGCCTCTTCTGCCTTCAAATTCTTCTGTGCAGTAGAAAGCATTAATTTAATTCGGTTCAGCTGGTTTACCTCGCTTGCACCCGGGTCGTAGTCGATGGCTGCAATATTCGCCTTCGGATACTGACGGCGGATTTCTTTGATAACACCTTTGCCAACAATGTGAAATTCGGCAGGCAGCCGAATGGCTGGATACAAACAATATTCGGAACATCATCATGGATCAGTTCCATCATCTCACCGGTCAGGAACCATCCCTCACCAGTCTGATTACCCTCAGAAACAATGGGGCGTGCCATCTTCGCCAGATCACGGATATCTGCAGTAGGATGGAAATGACGGCTTTCCGCAAGTGCCTCATTTGCAGTCTTACGAACCCAGTCGATTGCCTTAATACCTATATTTCCAAAGAATGCCTTGGATTTCTTAAATCCAAGATTGTCGACCTTGAAATTCTGATTGTAGAAGCAGTAGGACATAAAGTCGATCAGATCCGGTACCACAGGCTCAGCTCCTTCCGCTTCCAGAAGATCTGCCAGATGATTATTTGCAGCAGGCAGGAACTTGACAAGGATCTCACCTACGATGCCGACACGCGGCTTCTTCACATCACTGATCGGAATGGTATCGAAATCGTGAACCAATTCCCGGCACATTTTCTTAAACTGGCTGTGGCTTAATGAGCTACCGGTAAAAAATGCAATCACACGTTTTTCCCAGATCTTGTGTTTGCGATTGACGATTCCCGGCTCCAGTTCATATGGGCGCATACGGTAAATACATTTCATAAAAATATCACCAAACACAGCGGCATACACAACAGCCTTCACCAGCGGAAGAGTAAGCTTAAATCCAGGGTTGCTCTCCAGACCGCTAAGGTTAAGGGAGATAACCGGAACCTGTTCCATTCCCGCTTTCTTGAGGGCACGGCGGATAAATGCAATATAGTTGGATGCGCGGCATCCACCGCCTGTCTGGGACATGATAACTGCAGTCTTGTTCAGGTCGTATTTGCCTGATAAAAAGAGCGTCCATAATCTGTCCCACAACGATCAGGGAAGGATAGCAGGCATCATTATTTACATATTTCAGTCCAACATCTACGGCATGCTTATTATCATTCGGAAGAACTTCCACATGATAGCCGTTTGCATTAAAAGCAGCCTCAAGTAAGGGAGAAAATGCACCGGTGACATCTGCGGGCAGAGGATAGTGTAATCCTTTGCGCATCTCCTTGGTAAACGCAACCTTTTCAATAGAGGACGGTTTAATGGTGCGCTCCCTTTTCTGAGCATCCTTTGCACGGAGGGCTGCGAAGAAGGGATCTTACACGGATTCTTGCCGCACCAAGGTTGTTGACCTCATCGATCTTGAGACAGGTATAAATCTTGCCGCTGCCATCCAGGATCTCATAAACTTCATCTGTCGTAACCGCATCCAGACCACATCCAAACGAATTCAGCTGAATCAGATCCAGATTATCCTGTGTTTTTACAAAGTTCGCTGCCGCATACAGACGCGAATGATACATCCACTGGTCATTGACACGGATCGGGCGCTCAACAGGTACCAGATGGGAAACAGAATCCTCAGTGAGGACTGCCACACCATAGCTGTTGATCAGATCCGGAATGCCATGATGAATTTCCGGATCAATATGATACGGACGACCAGCCAGAACGATGCCCCGGCGGCCTGTCTCCTTCAGATACTGAAGCGTCTCCTCACCTTTTTTCTCAATGTCCTTATGTACGGCATCCATTTCCTCCCATGCCTTATGGGCGGCTTCCTTTACTTCAGATGCGGGGATATCCGGGAAAATCTCAGTCAGTCTCTTTGTGACGATTTCCTCAGAGGTCAGGGCCAGGAACGGATTCATAAAGGTAATGGACGGATCGTGAAGCTCGTCCACATTGTTCTTAATATTCTCTGCATAAGAGGTAACGATAGGGCAGTTGTAGTGGTTGACTGCATCCGGGAATTCATTTCGCTCGTAAGGGATACACGGGTAGAAAATGAATTTCACACCATTTTTTTTGATCAGCCAGGTCACATGTCCGTGGGCAAGCTTGGCCGGATAGCACTCGGATTCGCTTGGAATGGATTCAATGCCCAGCTCATAAATCTTTCTGGTGGAGGTAGGAGAAAGCACTACCTGATATTTCAGCTTCAGTAAAGAAGGTATACCAGAAAGGATAATTCTCAAACATATTTAAAACTCGCGGAATACCAACTTTTCCCCGGGTAGCCTTATCCGGTGAAAGAGGCGGATAGGAGAAAAGCCGTTTGTACTTGTATTCGTAAAGGTTGGGGATATGATCTTTATTCTTCTCCTTACCAATACCGCGCTCACAGCGGTTACCGCTTACGAACTGACGCCCGCCAGTGAATTTGTTGATGGTAAGACGACAGTTATTGGTACATCCGTGGCAGTTGGCCATGGAGGTGGTATATTTCAGCTCGTTGATCTTGTCAATGGAAATCATGGTGGTTTCACGGCCTTCTGCTGGGTAGCGCTCCTTGGCAATGAGGGCAGCACCGAAAGCTCCCATAATACCGGCAATGTCAGGACGAATCGCCTCACAGCCTGCAATGCGCTCAAAGCTTCGAAGTACACCGTCGTTGTAGAAGGTTCCGCCCTGTACCACAATATGACGTCCCAGCTCTTTGGCATCGGAAACCTTGATAACCTTGTAAAGCGCATTCTTAATAACAGAGTATGCAAGACCTGCAGAAATATCAGCTACGGATGCGCCTTCCTTCTGGGCCTGCTTTACTTTGGAGTTCATAAATACAGTACATCTTGTTCCAAGGTCAATAGGGTGCTCTGCAAAAAGGGCAGCCTTGGCGAAATCCTGTACGGAGTAATTCAGAGACTTGGCAAAGGTTTCGATAAAGGAACCACAGCCGGAGGAACATGCCTCGTTCAGCTGTACGCTGTCTACGGTCTGATTACGGATCTTGATGCATTTCATATCCTGTCCGCCGATATCTACAATACAGTCAACCTCCGGGTCGAAGAAAGCAGCCGCATAGTAGTGGGAAACGGTCTCAACTTCCCCCGTCATCCAGCAGCAGAGCAGCCTTCATCAGCGCCTCGCCGTAACCTGTGGAACAGGAAAATGCAATGTGGGCATCCTCTGGAAGAATGCTGTAGATCTCCTGGATGGAACGGATGGCAGTTTTAAGCGGGCTTCCGTTATTATTGCTGTAAAAGGAGTAAAGCAGGGTTCCGTCCTCACCTACAAGAGCAGTCTTGGTGGTGGTGGAACCTGCATCAATACCCAGATAGCAGTTGCCGTGATACTGGGAAAGGTCACCCTTCTTTACGATAGGCACTCTGACGCTTGTTAAATGCCTCATAGTCTTCCTCCGTGGCAAACAGAGGCTCCATACGTTCCACCTCGAAATCCAGTTTGATGGAGTTCTTCAGGCGGTTTGTCATATCTGTAAGGGAAACGGTTACCTCATCCTTCGCATTCATAGCAGAACCCATAGCTGCGAAAAAGATGGGAATTCTCGGGTGTGATAGCGTGCTCGTCATCCAGCTTCGGGTACGGATAAAGGCAGCCTTCAGCTGATCCAGAAAGTGAAGGGGACCGCCGAGAAATGCAACATGACCGCGAATCGGCTTGCCGCAGGCAAGACCGGAAATGGTCTGGTTTACAACTGCCTGGAAAATGGAAGCGGAAAGATCCTCCTTGGTGGCACCATCGTTGATCAGAGGCTGGATGTCAGTCTTGGCAAATACGCCCGCGGCGGGCTGCGATGGGGTAAAAGCGCTTTGTAATTCTTCGCGTATTCGTTCAGCCCGGTAGCATCAGTCTGAAGCAAGGATGCCATCTGATCGATGAAGGAACCGGTACCTCCTGCGCAGACACCGTTCATACGCTGCTCAATATTGCCGCCTTCGAAGTAGATGATCTTGGCATCCTCACCGCCAAGCTCGATGGCAACATCCGTCTGGGGCGCAATCTTCTGAAGAGAAGTGGATACCGCAATTACCTCCTGTACAAAAAGGAACGCCAAGGTGGTTGGCGAGTGTAAGTCCACCGGAGCCTGTGATCACCGGATGAAGGGTAAGCTCTCCAAGTTTGCCATAAGCTTTCGTCAGAAGCTCTGCCAGTGTTTCCTGAATGTTGGCGAAATGGCGCTTGTAATCTGCGAAAAAAGCAGGGTGTCGTTTTCATCAAGTATTGCAATTTTGACAGTGGTGGAACCAATGTCAATTCCTAATGTGTATTTGTTGCTCATGTAAAGAATATGCCTCCTCATCTGTTGCATATGTGCTTAAATCGTTACTGTTCACTCCGTTCACAGTAACACGCTTCGCGATGCACAGAAATCATGCTTTGCATGATTTCGCGCCGCAACTCTCGGGTTTTCTGTGAACTTTGTTCACAAAAACACCTCGCGGAATGTTACCAGTGAACAGTAATCTTAAATCTTCTTATTTATATGTGAAAAATTCAAATGCAAATATTCCGTAATATTATACGATACCCCCCGGCTTAAATGACAATGTAAAAGTTTAACAAGGATTCTTCGCACAAGTGTTGAATTTTCGGTTATTTCGGGCTATAATATATGAAGTTTTCTGCCGTGGTTTTACACTCTTTTTGTAAGCGTAAAAAGAAAAATGTCTTTGCAGGGCAGCAGAAACAGAAATTTTTTTGAAGATAAAGACTTAAAAAAGAAAGGATTCACATATGGCAAAATATACACTTATGAAAACAGAAGGCCGTGCCAAGCGTGCCCAGTTTGAGACTGTACATGGAACCATCCAGACACCTGTGTTTATGAACGTAGGAACTGTTGGAGCCATCAAGGGCGCAGTATCCACCATGGATCTGAAGGATATCGGAACCCAGGTTGAGCTTTCCAATACCTATCATCTTCATGTAAGAACAGGAGACAAGCTGATCAAGGAATTTGGCGGACTTCACAAATTTATGGTCTGGGACAGACCGATTCTCACTGATTCAGGCGGATTCCAGGTGTTTTCCCCTGGCAGGACTTCGCAAGATCAAGGAAGAGGGCGTTTATTTCCAGTCCCACATTGACGGTCATAAGATCTTTATGGGACCAGAGGAGAGTATGCAGATCCAGTCTAATCTGGGCTCTACCATTGCCATGGCATTTGACGAATGTCCAAGCAGTGTGGCAAGCAGAGAATATGTACAAGCTTCTGTAGACCGCACTACCAGATGGCTGGAGCGCTGCAAGGCAGAGATGGCCAGACTGAATGGTCTGCCGGATACAGTGAATAAAGAACAGCTGCTTTTGGAATCAATCGGGGGAGCTATCTATGCAGATATCCGTATTGCACATGCAGATACCATTTCCAAACTGGATCTGGACGGCTACGCAGTTGGCGGTCTTGCAGTTGGGGGAAACTCATGAGCAGATGTATCATATTCTGGACGAAGTCGTGCCTCACCTTCCGCAGAACAAACCTACCTATCTGATGGGAGTAGGTCCGTAACGGACGTCATGGACATGTTTACACCAATCGGGGCAAGCTGAATCTGTTTAATGCGAAATATGAATTGGATCCGTCCCAATCGAAGAGGATGCCAGTGTCCTGCCTGTCAGCATTACAGCAGAGCCTATATCCGTCATCTTCTGAAAGCGAAAGAAATGTTTGGGAATGCGCCTTTGCGTGCTTCACAATCTTTACTTCTAATCACGATGGAGGAAATCCGGGATGCACTGGATCGGGGGCAATTTTGCAGAATATAAAAAATGCGTCTGGCTGGTTTTGAAGAGGAAAAAATTAACAGCAGATATAGTAAATGAAATTAATATAAAAAAATCGGAAAAATACTTGAAGAATCAAATTATTTTTGTGTATTATATACTATAATGCGCTGGTGAAAAAGACAGGGCGTGATAGTAAGATACAGGAGGAATAGCAAATGGACGCATCAAGCGGAATGAGTATGGGATTTACCATCGTATGGCTGGTTGTACTTTTCGGTATTATGTACTTCCTGATGATCCGTCCGCAGAAGAAAGAGCAGAAGAGACTTCAGGCAATGCTCAACAGCATGGAAGTCGGTGACAGCATTGTTACTACAGGTGGCTTCTATGGAGTGATCATCGACATGACTGAAGAAGATGTGATCGTAGAATTCGGCAATAACAAGAACTGCCGTATCCCTATGAGAAAACAGGCTATTGCAGAAGTGGAGAAGGCAGAGCAGGCATCCGCATAATCAGATTCATCCGAATATGACAGAAACTAAGAACAGGCTTCATTCCATAAAGGATGGGGCCTTTTTTTCTTCCGTGAATGTTTTTTTGAGAATGGGAAAAAAGGCAGTTTTTTGACAGTTTTTTACTTTAACATGTTGGAAATATTAAAAGAAAGTGCGTTATTATAATAACAATTATCCATTGGTGTCGGCGAGAGGTGATTTTCCGCTGGCATTCAGAAACGAAGGAGAGGAAAATTATTATGAATTACAACATTTCACTGATCCCCGGAGACGGAATCGGTCCGGAAATCGTTGCAGAAGCAAAAAAGTTCTGGACAAAATATGTGAGAAATATGGACATACTTTTTCTTATTCTGAAGTACTTTTTGGGTGGAGCTTCCATTGATGTACATGGAGTACCGCTTACAGACGAGGCACTGCCACAGCAAAGCTTCTGATGCAGTTCTTATGGGTTTCCATCGGTGGAGATGCCAAAGACATCCCCATGGTATAAGCTGGAGCCATCCAAACGCCCGGAGGCAGGACTCCTTGCCATTCGTAAGGCACTGAATCTTTTTGCAAACCTTCGCCCTGCATATTTATACAACGAACTTCGTGCAGCATGCCCTCTTCGCGATGAGATCATTGGAGACGGATTTGACATGATCATCGTACGAGAGCTTTCTTACAGGCGGTCTTTATTTTGGCGAGAGAAAACAGTAGAAGAAAACGGAGTAAAGAAAGCAATCGATACACTTTCCTACAACGAAAACGAGATTCGCAGAATTGCCATCAAGGCATTTGACATTGCCATGAAACGCCGCAAAAAAGTAACAAGCGTAGACAAAGCAAACGTACTGGATTCCTCCAGACTTTGGAGAAAGTAGTAGAAGAAGTAGCGAAGGATTACCCGGAAGTTACTCTTGGAGCATATGTTGGTTGACAACTGTGCAATGCAGCTGGTGAGATGATCCCAAGCAGTTTGATGTTATTCTTGACTGAGAATATGTTCGGCGATATTTTGTCTGATGAGGCCAAGATGGTGACAGGATCTATCGGAATGCTTTCCCTGCCAGCCTGAACGAGACAAAATTTGGTCTTTATGAGCCAAGCCATGGCTCTGCACCTGATATTGCAGGTCAGAATAAGGCCAACCCGATCGCAACCATCCTTTCCGCAGCCATGATGCTTCGTTTTTCCCTGATCTGATGAGGAAGCAAATGCAGTTGAGACTGCCAGTACAGAAGGTTCTGACTGCCGGATACCGTACCGGTGACATTATGTCTGAGGGATGCACTCTGGTTGGAACGAAAGAGATGGGTGACCTGATCGCTAAAGAAATTTAGAATTCGGAATAAACAGAAAAGCAAATGGATCATTTTTCCCGGCTATGAAGCAAAAAAAGAGATACAAGTTATGAGAAGTGACGCAGTAAAAACAGGCACACAGCAGGCACCTCACCGTTCCCTGTTCAATGCCCTTGGAATGACAAAAAGAAGAAATGGAGCGTCCATTAGTAGGAATCGTTTGTTCCTATAATGAGATCGTGCCAGGCCATATGAATCTTGATAAAATCGCACAGGCCGTAAAGCTTGGCGTGGCAATGGCTGGAGGAACTCCGGTCATGTTCCCCGCAATCGCTGTCTGTGACGGTATTGCAATGGGACATATCGGTATGAAATATTCTCTTGTAACAAGAGACCTGATCGCAGATTCCACAGAGGCCATGGCATTGGCTCACCAGTTTGATGCTCTTGTTATGATCCCGAACTGTGACAAGAACGTACCAGGGACTTCTGATGGCAGCAGCCAGAATCAACGTTCCTACCGTATTCGTAAGCGGAGGCCCGATGCTGGCTGGTCACTTAAACGGACACAAGACAACAAGTCTATCCAGCATGTTTGAGGCTGTTGGTGCTTACGCAGCAGGCAAGCTTACAGAGGAAGGTCTGACTGAGTGTGAGAACAAAAACATGTCCGACCTGCGGTTCCTGTTCCGGTATGTACACTGCAAACAGCATGAACTGCCTTACTGAGGTTCTTGGTATGGGACTGAAAGGAAACGGAACCATCCCGGCTGTATATTCTGAGCGTATCCGTCTTGCAAAGCATGCAGGAATGCAGGTTATGGAAATGTACCGCCGCAACATCCGTCCAAGAGATATCATGACAAAGGAAGCAATCCTCAATGCCCTGACAGTAGACATGGCACTTGGATGCTCCACAAACAGTATGCTTCACCTTCCGGATATCGCACATGAGATTGGGCTGGGATTTCGATATCAGCTTTTAAAATGAAATCAGTGCAAAGACTCCGAACATCTGCCACCTTGCACCTGCTGGTCCTCAACACATAGAAGACCTGAACGAAGCAGGCGGTGTATACGCAGTTATGAACGAACTGAATAAGAAGGGACTTCTTCATACTGAGTGCATGACAGTTACAGGCAAGACAGTAGGCGAGAACATCAAAGATTGTGTAAACCTGAACCCGGAAGTAATCCGTCCCGATTGACAATCCATACAGCCAGACAGGCGGACTTGCAGTTCTTAGGGGTAACCTTGCACCGGATGGTGGTGTTGTGAAACGTTCTGCAGTTGTAGAAGAGATGATGGTCCATGAAGGACCTGCAAGAGTCTTTGACTGCGAGGAAGACGCAATCGCAGCTATCAAAGGTGGCAAGATCGTTGAGGGTGATGTAGTAGTTATCCGTTACGAAGGACCGAAAGGCGGCCCTGGTATGAGAGAGATGCTGAACCCTACATCTGCGATCGCAGGTATGGGACTGGGATCTTCCGTAGCCCTGATCACAGACGGACGTTTCAGCGGTGCATCCAGAGGAGCATCCATCGGACACGTATCACCGGAAGCAGCAGTCGGCGGTCCCATCGCCCTTGTTGAGGAAAGGGGATATCATCAGCATCAATATTCCGGAACTGAAGCTGGAACTGAAGGTTTCTGATGAAGAGCTTTGCAGCAAAGAAAAGCAAAATGGCAGCCGAGAGAGCCGAAGGTTACAACCGGATATCTGGCAAGATATGCAGCAATGGTTACTTCCGGAAACCGCGGTGCGATCCTTGAGGTTCCGAAAGCAAAATAATAAGATTCTTATCCGGACATGTGAATGGAATTATGGTTCATGAAAGCATGGTTCTTTCATAGCAAATGTCCGGATTTTTACAGTATAATATACCAGGAGGAAATGAAATTGCAGCTTACACAGGAGAGCGGAGATCATCATAGAATGTTTGCTTTGGAGCAAAGTGGATACCGTTTTCGGATATCCAGGCGGAGCTATTCTGAACGTTTATGACGCCCTTTACCGATACAGTGATAAAATTAAACATGTACTTACTTCCCATGAGCAGGGAGCTTCCCACGCGGCAGACGGTTACGCCCGTGCGACAGGAAAGGTCGGCGTGTGTCAGCAACTTCCGGCCCAGGTGCAACCAACCTGGTAACCGGAATTGCCACCGCGTGTATGGACTCTGTTCCTGTGGTAGCAATTACCTGTAATGTTGGAACTGCCCTTCTTGGAAAAGATTCCTTCCAGGAAGTTGATATCGCAGGCATTGTAATGCCTGTGACAAAACACAGCTATATTGTCAAAGATGTAACAAAACTTGCAGACACCATCCGCAAAGCTTTTATCATCGCCAAAAGCGGTCGTCCTGGTCCGGTACTCGTAGATGTGCCAAAGGACGTAACCGCAGCAAAATGTGAATATATCCGTCACACCATCACAGCCGTAGAGCCGAAGGTTGACACCATCCGTCCGAAGGATGTGGATACAGCAGCCCAGATGATCGCAGCAGCGAAAAAGCCATTTATTTTTTGTTGGCGGCGGTGCTGTGATCGCAGATGCATCTGAAGAAGTCCGTGCACTTGCCCACAAGATCCAGGCTCCGGTCTGCGACAGTCTTATGGGAAAAGGTGCTTTTTTCCGGAGAGGATGAGCTTTACACAGGTCCGGTTGGAATGCATGGAACCAAAACTTCCAACTACGCAATGTGCGAGTGTGACCTTCTGATCACTCTTGGTGCACGCTTCAGCGACCGTGTGACAGGAGATACCAAGACCTTCGCGCCGAAGGCAAAGATCCTGCAGATCAATGTAGATGCAGCGGAGATCAACAAGAATATTGCAGTTGATGCCTCCGTGATCGGAGATCTGAGGGAAGTGCTGAAGCTTCTCCTTGTGAAAATCCCGGAGAAGCGCCATGATGAATGGGTACAGCATATTCAGGATATGAAAGAAAAAATATCCCTTAAATTACGATCATTCCCAGCTTACCGGACCTTACGTGATCCAGAAGCTTTATGAACTGACAGATGGAGATGCAATCGTTTCCACAGATGTGGGACAGCACCAGATGTGGGCTGCCCAGTATTTCAAATTTAAGGAGCCGAGAACCTTCCTCGACATCGGGAGGGCTTGGCACCATGGGTTATGGTCTTGGAGCTGCAATCGGTGCAAAGATGGGCTGCCCGGACAAAACCGTGGTAAATATAGCAGGAGACGGCTGTTTCCGTATGAACATGAACGAGATCGCCACGGCAGTTCGCTGCGGCAAACCTCTTGTCCAGATCATTCTGAACAATCATGTACTGGGAATGGTACGTCAGTGGCAGACCTTGTTCTATGACCACAGATATTCTCAGACCATCTGAAATGATGGTGTGGACTTCGTGAAAGTTTCTGAAGCAATGGGAGCGAAAGCATTCCGTGTCACGAAGATGGAAGAAGTAGAGCCTGCACTTAAGATGGCGCTTTCATCAGAGGGTCCGGTAGTTCTCGATTGCTGGATCGATCAGGATCTCAGTGTATTTCCTATGGTACCTGCAGGCGCAAGTCTAGACGAGGTTTTTGATGAGGAGGATATGAAGAAATGAGCAGAGTGTATAATTTTTCCGCAGGACCGGCGGTTCTGCCAGAGGAAGTGTTGAAAGAAGTCGCAGATGAAATGATGGATTACAATGGTACCGGCATGTCCGTTATGGAAATGAGCCACAGAAGTGCTTTGCATTCCAGGAGATCATTGACACAGCTGAGAAGGATCTTCGTGAGCTGATGAATATTCCGGACAACTATAAGGTACTTTTCCTTCAGGGCGGCGCTTCCCAGCAGTTTTCCATGATCCCGATGAACCTGATGAAAAATAAGGTGGCTGACTACATTGTAACCGGTCAGTGGGCAAAGAAAGCATACCAGGAAGCACAGAAATACGGAAAAGCAAACAAGATTGCTTCTTCCGAGGATAAGACTTTCTCTTACATTCCGGACTGCTCGATCTTCCTATCAGCCCGGATGCAGACTATGTATATATTTGTGAAAATAATACCATTTATGGAACCAAGTTCAAAGAGCTTCCAAATACAAAGGGCAAAACACTTGTGGCAGATGTATCCTCCTGTTTCCTTTCCGAGCCGGTTGATGTAAGCAAATATGGTATTATCTATGGCGGCGTGCAGAAGAACATCGGACCTGCAGGTATGGTGATTTCCATTATCCGGGACGATCTGATTACAGAAGATGTTCTTCCCGGGAACACCTACCATGCTTACCTATAAGACACATGCAGACGCTGGTTCCCTTTATAATACACCGAATGCATATTGCATCTACGTATGCGGTAAAGTTTTCAAATGGCTGAAGAAAATGGGCGGTCTGGAAGAGATGAAGAAACGCAACGAGGAGAAAGCAAAGATCCTTTACGATTTCCTTGATTCCAGCAAGCTTTCCCATGGCACCGTTGTTCCGAAAGACCGTTCTCTTATGAATGTTCCTTTTTGTAACAGGAGATAAAGAGATGGATGCGAAATTGTTGCTGAGGCTGCCAAGGCAGGTCTTGTGAACTGAAGGCCACAGAACCGTTGGCGGTATGCGTGCAAGTATCTACAACGCTATGCCAAAAGAAGGTGTGGAAGCACTGGTTGCTTTCATGAAGAAAGTTTGAGGAGGAAAATGCATAATGTTTCAGTATCATTGCCTGAATCCTATTGCCCAGAAAGGCCTGGACATTTTTGATGATAATTATAAAAAGCAGATACTCTGGATGACTGCCAGGCAGTCCTGGTAAGAAGTGCAAAGATGCATGATATGGAGCTGCCGGAGAGTGTTGCTGTGATCGCACGTGCCGGAGCCGGATTCAATAACATTGCGGTGAAAGAGTGTGCAGAGAAAGGCATCGTCGTATTTAATACTCCTGGAGCCAATGCAAATGGTGTAAAGGAGCTGGTTCTTGCCGGTATGCTTCTTGCTTCCCGTGACATTGTGGGGAGGTATTGAGTGGGTACAGAGAGAAAAAGACCAGGAAGATATTGATAAGCTTGCTGAGAAACAGAAGAAACAGTTTGCAGGCTGTGAGATCATGGGCAAAAAGCTTGGTATCATCGGTCTTGGTGCTATCGGAAGCATGGTGGCAAATGCAGCAGCTTCCCTTGGGATGGAGGTTTATGGATATGATCCATACATTTCCATCGATGCAGCATGGAACCTTTCCCCGTACTATTAAGCACAGCAAGAGCTTAGATGAGATTTACAGCAAGTGCGATTATATCACTGTACATGTACCGCTTCTGGATTCCACAAAGAAGATGATCAACAAAGAGGCTTTTGATAAGATGAAAAGACGGTGTTGTACTTCTGAACTTTGCCCGTGACCTTCTGGTTGACGAGGATGCGCTGATTGAGGCGCTGAACAGCGGCAAGGTGAAAAAGTATGTAACGGACTTTGCCAACCATACAGTTGCAGGTCATGAGGGCATTCTGGTAACTCCTCATCTTGGAGCATCCACAGAGGAATCTGAGGAGAACTGTGCAGTTATGGCTGTGAAGGAGGTTCGTGATTTCCTTGAGAATGGTAATATCAAAAGCTCCGTAAACTTCCCGAACTGTGATATGGGTACCTGCGTAGCAGTGGGACGTATTGCCATTACACATAAGAACATTCCTAACATGATCAGCCAGCTGACCAAGATTCTTGGTGCTGAGGGCCTGAAACATTGCAGACATGACCAACAAGAGAAAAGGTGAGTATGCGTATACTCTGATCGATCTGGAGAGTGCAGCTTCCGCAGAGGCACTGGATGCGCTGAAGGCCATTGAAGGTGTTTCAAAAAATGTTACTGTTCACTGGTTCGCGTGGTGAAATAAATTCAAATACAGATAATTGACATTAAGACAACAGAATGTTAATATAGGTATAGAAAAAGAGTGTTGCCGATAGACGGTTAGCCCATATACTGGTTAGCAAAAAATTGCCGCTTAGTTTACAGACAGGGCGGCTATTTTTTGTGTATTATTTACATCTTTACCCAATGTGTATCCTATTGTAAAGCAGGTTAAGCCGAAGCTTACAACTGCTATGAAGTCGATAATACTCATTGGCTTAGCCCTCCTTTCCAAGGAATTCCCATAAAGGGTTTCTATGTAATCGGAGGGTCACAGTCCCTCCGTAGAAGGACTAACCGCCTACCGTTATGGCAACACCCATATAACAATTATAACAGTTCTGCTAAAGGAACACAACCTGAATGTTTAATAAAAGAATAAAAAATATTTTAATAATAAAAAAACAGAAACAACTAAATTCGGAAGAATTAGTTGTTTCCTGTTTTTTATTGTTTATATTTTTATTTTTATGTAGATTATCTGCCATTCTTTTGCAATAAATTCCTCAACCTCTTCGCGAGTTGGCATCACGCGGAGAGCACCCCTTGCGGGTAGTGATAAGAGATGCGCCTGCGTTTGCGAAGGTAAGCATTTCCATCAGGTTCTCGTCGGAGAGGTCTTCCAGACCGTGGTCAGAACATAGTTCAGGATGCTGGCACAGAAGGTGTCTCCGGCACCTGTGGTCTCAATGGTGTGCTCCTCGAAGGAATGGAGCGCATTCTACGCGGCGTCCCTTGTAATAAGCGCGGCTTCCGTCTTTACCCATGGTGATAAGAACCAGCGGAATGTGATATTTCTCTTCGATCAGTGCAGCACCCTTGTCGTAGTCTGTGGTATCGAAAAGGAATTCCACTTCGTTGTCAGAAATCTTCAGAACGTCACATTTGGTAAGACCGTACTCAATCTCGACACGGGCATCCTCAAGGGATTTCCAGAGTGGCGGGCGCAGATTGGGGTCAAAGGTGATGATACAGCCGGCTTCTTTTGCTACCTCAATGGCGTGACGTGTAGCTTCACGTACGCCCTCATGGGTAGAAGAGAGAGTTCCGAAATGGAAAATGCGGGAATCGCGGATCAGGTCGTCTGGAACCTCATCCATAGTCAGCATCATGTCAGCACCTGGATTACGATAGAAAGAGAAGTCTCTGTCTCCATCCGGATAGGTGTGGACAAATGCCAGTGTGGTATGTACTTCTTCATCCATAATAAGAGCTCTTGTATCAATTCCAACTTCTTCAACAGCAGCCTTCAGCTGGTTTCCGAACATATCCTTTCCAACTTTTCCGATAAAAAGCGGTCTTCTTGCCAAGGCGCTCAAGCATAGCCAGAACATTACATGGAGCTCCGCCCGGGTTCGCTTCCATGATTGGGTTGCCCTGCGCGCTGGTTCCATTCTCTGTGAAATCGATGAGAAGCTCGCCAAGTGAAGTTACGTCGTAGTTTCGATTACTCATTGAAAAATCCTCCTTAGGTGTTTTCAAAATCATATACCAATAATTTAACGCAGAGGGGTGTATTTGTCAAACAAATTTCTTTCTTTTTCCCGCTTAAAATGGTAAAATAGAAATATCAAAATTATGGTCGGATCGACGGGAAAAATCATAACAATATTAACATATTTTCCGGAAATCCGACAGTCCGTGAAAAAATTGGCGGGGAAATGGAGAGACTTATGAGCAAAAACAGTATATGATTATATGGACTGGCCAGAAATTGAAGCGGTTGTATACGGGGAAGAGACAGCGCCAAGAGATGTGATGGGACCGAGACTGACACCGGATGGTGTGCTGATACAGGGGCTTTTTTTCCGGAAGCCAGAGCTGCGGCAGTGGTTACAGGGCGCACGAAATATGAAATGGAGCTGGAGGACGAGGCTGGCTATTATGCAGTGCTGATCCCAGGCAGAAGAATTCCGGATTATGAATTTCAGGTAGAGTTTGAGAAGGAGACGAAGAACTTTAAGGATGCCTACGCATTTGGCGGACTTCTCACAGAAGAGGATGAAAGAGGAGCCTTCCTTGGCGGCGTATATTATGAAGCCTATAAGAAAATGGGCGCACATCCCATGGTGATGAATGGGGTAGCAGGCACTCATTTCGCAGTGTGGGCACCCAATGCAGTTCGGGTAAGTGTGGTTGGCGAATTCAATAATTGGGATGGCAGAGCACTCCCCATGCATAAGATGCCCATGTCAGGCCTTTTTGAACTTTTTATCCCGAGTAAAGGCGGGAGATGCCTATCGTTATGAAATTAAGGCGAAAAGGGGATGTGCTCCTTCAGAAGGCAGATCCTTATGGAAACAGAACCCAGCCTGCACCGTTGTGGAATTCTGTTGTGGCAGATGTTTCTGATTTTACATGGAACGACAGCGGCTGGATGGCTGAACGTAAGAAATACGATGACCGCAGGCGACCGGTTTCCATTTATGAGACAAGTCTGGGACAGTGGAAATCAGGAAAAGAGCTGGTGGCTTTTGCGAAAGAAAAGGGATATACTCATGTGAACTTCATCCGGTTATGGAATTTCTGGAGGATGGCTCAGACGGATACCCTACATCTGCATACTTTGCAGTCAGCACACGTTATATGGCACACCAGTAGAATTTGCAGCGCTGGTAGATGAGCTTCATCAGGTGGGAATAGGCGTGATCCTTGACTGGTCACCGGCTCAGTTCCCGAGATACGCAGGCGGTCTGGAAATTTGACGGAACGCCCCTTTGAAAGTGAAAGACCTGGAAATGGCAGTCCACCCGATGGGGGCACCATGCTTTATAATTATGACAGCCCTATGGTAATGGATTTCCTGATTTTCCAATGCCTGTTTCTGGCTGGAGGTTTTCCATGGGACGGTCTTCGTATGGATGATGTGGATGCCATGCTTTATCTGGATTATGGAAGAAAGGATGGATGGACGCCGAATATGTATGGCTCAATGAGAATCTTCAAGCCATTGAATTTCTGAAGCATCTGAATTCTATTTTGAAGAAGCGTGATCCAGGGGCACTTCTGATCGCACAGGAGGATGGTCTGTGGCCGGAGCTGACTGACAGTGTGGAGAATGATCACATTGGGTTTGATTATACTGTGGATCCGATTTTGCGGAAGAATTATCATGATCAGCTGACTTTGTCCACCTTATACGCATATTCTGAGCATTATATTCAACTCTTGGAAGCAGAGACAGTAGGAAGTCTGGAAGAATTTATGGCGAAGTCACAGGAGATGAGAAGCAGAAGCTGGCTCAGGTGAGAGAGGCTTTCCTATATGATGGTGCATCCTGGCTGTAAAATGATGGCACTGGGGACTGATATGCCGGAGGAACTTGAAAATGCATTCAGGCGTTTGAATACCCTTTATAAGAGTTTGCCTGCTCTTTTATCAGCTGGATGATGAATATGATGGATTTGAATGGGTTCAGCTGATGAAGTATGAGGAGAATGTGATCACTTTCCTGCATAAGACAAGGAAACCAGAGGAAACAGCTGCTTGTAATCCTGTAATTTCGCCGCAATACCCTAAAAGTACGAGAATGGGCGTGCCCTTTTGCCGGCAAATATAAAGAAATCTTTAATAGCGATGCAGTAAGATAAAAGGAAAACTGGTAAGGACTGTGAAGGCAAAAAGAAAGAGTCAGTAAAGGAAGAAAAAAAAAGCTACGAAAGTAGAAGAAAGCTGTCAAAGGCAGAGAAAAAGGCAGAAACAGTGAAGAAAAAGAGCCACAGTAAAAAATGACAATAACAAAGCAGACAGAAATAGCAAATGAGAAATAAATAGCCAATAAAACAATAAAATAGCAAAAAAAAGACTGTATTTACATATCTGAATTTTAGATGTGAGAATGCAGTCTTTTTGAATCTTTTTTACAATAAGCAAGTAGCAAGCAGATCAAAATATCCGATTGATGCAAATAAAAAAGCTGGAAATGAGACTCGAACTCACGACCCCTTCATTACGAGTGAAGTGCTCTACCGACTGAGCTATTCCAGCTTATGGAATGATAAGTGTATAAAAATTTATACACTTATCAGACACAAAAAAATATTTTAAGTTATAAGCACCATTTGTCAAGAAAATCTTGGGTAAAAATTCTGATTTATCGTGGGTGAAAATTCTGATTATACGATTTTAAACCAGTCTTTTTCCTCAAACTCAACTACCGTACAGTCATTGGCATAAGTACATTCCGGTAAAATGATCATTGCATGGAGTACTTCATTGTTTACAGGCAGAGGACATAAATGCCAGATAGCGGCATTGATCTTTACCATACATCCTTTGGGAACAAGGAAGGCCTTTGTAAGTTCCGGGACTGGCGTACCGGCAGATGCAGGAGCAACATGTATGATCATGTCATCATCCAGTGCAACAATTCCTTCCCAGGTAGTTGTGTGATATTCTGCCATCTTTAACGATTCGCTCATCCTTGCGTACGGCAATGGGAGAAAATCCCATACTTCCCATACAGGTACCTGAGATACGATCCGGATAAAATTTGTGGATTTCGCCCTGTAAAGGATAACCTTCCGGTTCAGTCATGGAACAGTAGGTGCCAAAGGGCGCAAAATCTGTTGGATTAATTTTTACAGCTGTAATTTCTTTCATGGTAAAACCTCCTCAAATGTAGTAAAAACCCTTGAAGCTATTGTATCATGGTGTTGGAAAAAGCTCAATAAATATCTTTAAATGGATAGTGTGAATAAAGAAAAGGCAGTTAATATTTTTAATAAAAGTTTTATAGATTTAAGAACGCAGTATGTGTTATTATAAAAATGTAGATAAAGTTCATAAAGAAAGGCTTGTGGTGAATGAAAGTACCAAACAAATTGTCAAAAAATGCTTTCTACCGCAGGAGAAAAGGCAGCGTATGATAACGCATGTAAGAAATTATTGTCAAAAACAAGATTATTCTTGCATGGATTATGAAAAGCTGTCTGCAGGAGTACAGGAAGTGTACAATACAGGAAATTGCAGAGAAATACATAGAAGGAGATTTGTATGTTTCTGAAATTCCAGTATATCCGGATGAAGAAACTCCCGAATTGATAAAAGGACTATCTACTGAAGATACGACCATAGCGGAAGGAACAGTAACCTATGATATTCGCTTTAGTGCATTGATACCAGGC
>VOFF01000106.1_pt1 | contig 50001 bp, 46 predicted proteins | sample 5384061 | NCBI WGS metagenome assembly VOFF01 (sample SAMN12384725, study PRJNA508395) | human gut metagenome | isolation source: healthy gut E | host: Homo sapiens | reverse complement strand
GGCGGAAGCGCAAGCAGTTACCTCTTTGGATGTAGGGGGCGATGCGCACATCGCCCCGTTGGGCAGCTGTGAATTCGCCGAAGATTCCCGTAAAATCGGTACATCCTTCCCGATTCTGGCCGATTACAGCATCTTCCCGGTTGGAAACCGGCTGATCTACGCCACGCACGGCCACGTCTACAACACCGCGCACCTGCCGCCGCTCTGCCCCGGCGATATTCTCCTGCACGGCCATACATATGTACCCGCGTGGGAGCCGTTCGGCGAGGAAAACCTCTATTTGAACCCCGGCTCTGTCTCCATTCCGAAAAACGGCTCCGCACGCGGCTATCTGACGCTGGAAGACGGCGTTTTTCAGTGGAAAACGCTTTCCGGCGACGTATACTATACGCTCACGCTGTAATATGGTGCTTATACACAGCAAAAACAGGCTTCCCATCGAACCCGTTCGATGGGAAGCCTGTTGTCTGTTTGCCGGTTCATTCGCCCTTGACTTTGTAGCCGCAGATGCGGATAGCTGCCTTCGCAAGTTCTGCCGTCGGGTCAACGAATGGCCCGGGCTGCGGCAAAGCATCGGCGATAATAGGCAATTCCGTGCAGCCGAGGATAAAATAGTCCGCGCCGCGCGCGCGAAGTCCGTCTAGAAGCGCCTGCCATGCACCCTGCTCCGGTTCAAGCGGCTTGGATGCCTTCACAACATCGTAGATCAGGTGCATCAGCACATCCTGCTCGCCTTCGTCCGGCACAAGACAGTGCACGCCCTGTGCATTCAGCGCCTTTTCATAAAGGCCGGTTGCAAGCGTGCCCTTCGTTGCGAGGATTGCAGCGGTCTGGCCGGGAAAATCCTTTGCGCATGTCTTCGCCGTAGCCTCGAGCATACTGAGAAACGGCAGGCTTGTCATGGCCTGCAGGCGGGGAAGGAAATAATGCGCGGTGTTGCACGGCATGATAACGCAGTCCGCGCCGCAGCGCTCCAACGAGCGCAGAGCCGAGGCCATTTCCGGCACAGGATCCGGCCCGCCGGACAAAATCGCTGCCGTGCGGTCTGGAATGCGAGCGTTGGAATCGATATAGACGCGGATGTGCTCGTTGTCGCAGGCTGCATCTGTCAGAAGCGTGATCTTGCGGAACAAATCCGCCGTTGCAAGCGGTCCCATGCCGCCTAAAATGCCGATGGTCTTACCCATGGCGATTCCTCCTTGATGGGAAATATCTGATATAGAAAGAGGGGACGGACTGTTGTCCGTCCCCCTTTTATTAGGACTTGATTGTCAGTTCGAACGAATTAGCCCTTGATCGCGCCCTGATCGTCGACCGTGATGACGGTTGCGAAGTCAGAAGCGGTCTTGCTGATGTCGTTGCTGACGGTGATGACGCCGTTGTACATATCAGCGACCATCGCCTTGTAGTCGTCCTCCGTGAAGCTGTCGGACCACTGTGTGCCCTCGCCCATCGGGATCTGGACGTAGTTCGCCTCGGGATCGTCCGCGGAGACAAGGCCCAGCGTTGCGATCTGGCCAACGTAGTTTGCCCAGTTGCCGTTGATGATGACGTCGTTCAGCGTGTCGTAAGTAGCGGGGTACAGACCCTTCATCGCGGAGGTAACGGTCAGGCCGTCAACACCCGCGTAGTTCGCGATAACGCCAGCCTGGTCAACGTCAACGCCGATGACCTTGCCGTTCGCCTTCTTGGCAGCGTCAACAGCGGAGGTGTAGATGCCGCCGCCGCAGGCGAAGACGACCTCGGTGCCGCCGGCATACCAGGTATCCATAACAGCAGTGATGTCAGCATCGCCGAAGAACTGGCCGCCGTAGACATACTTCACAGTGACGTCGGACAGGCCCAGATCGGCAGCCGCAGCGTCAACGCCCTGCACGAAGCCGTAGCCATAGCGGATAACGGCGGGAACAGCCATGCCGCCCAGGAAGCCGAGGCTCTTGTAGCCCAGCTTGACAGCAGCGTAACCGGCCATGTAGCCGCAGAGCTCTTCCTGATAGATCGCGCAGTAGACATTGCTCATGTCAACATACTTTTCGAGATCCCAGTTGTCGGGGTTGTAGTCATAGCTTTCGCCAGCCTTGGCAACACCGGCCTCGAGCAGGTCGCCCTTGGCAACGTCGAGCGCGATGAACTTGACATCGGGGAATTCCGGAGCAGCCTCGACGATCGCGCCGCCGAATGCATAGCCCGGCATCACGATGACGTTGTAGCCTTCGTCAACAGCCTTTTCGATCATGGCGACACGGTCAGCGGTGTTGTCGCCGGCGGGCTTGAAGTAGCTGAACTCCACGCCGTTGTCCTCGCAGAACGCCTTGCAGGCTTCATACGTGGTCTGGTTGAAGGACTGGTCGGTGATATCGCCGTAGTCGGTGATCATGGCGACAGCGTACTCGGTGTTGTCAGCCGGCTCTTCGGTGGGTTCTTCTTCCTTGGTCTCCTCAGCGGGAGCAGGCTCTTCGTCCTTGGTCTCTTCTGCGGGAGCGGGAACCGGGGTGGTTTGTTCGGGTTCGTCGGTGGTCTCTGCGGGCTTGGATGCGCAGGCAGCCAGGCTCAGGACCATGACCAGAACCAGAAGCAGTGCAAGATACTTCTTCATTTGAAAATCTACCTCTTTCATAATATTATTCCGCACCGGACCGCGGCGAACCGTACCCCGGTGTCAGAATTGCCCCCTCACAGGGGGAGTAATTTTGATTATATCAGCTTTCGCTGCTGATTGCAATGACTTTTCACAGCTTCTTCCATGTTTTTCACAGCTTTTTTGCCTGCAGCATCCATTTCAGGATCCGGATCGCCGCCTTTTCCAGACCGATGCGGTCGGAGCCGGGCGTTTCATCGCCCCAGAGCATCCCGCCGTAGCCGCAGTCGAGCAGCCATGCACGCAGAAGCGGACTGTTCTCCGTGAGCCGCTGGCCGGAGATGGCGCAGTCCGGCAGCTTTGCCGCGCGGCAGCTGTTTGCCGCAAGCTCAAACGGAAGGCCGTACACGTCGCGCAGCGCGGACTGGGAAACGGAAACGGTCTCCGGCAGGCTCTGTGCGTGCAGCGCAGCCGTTCCATAGGGCCATGCGCCCGCAGCCAGCGCCGAGGTCATAGCGCCGCAGACGACCGGCTCCTCCGACCATTTTTCCGCGAACCGCTTCTCCTGCGGCGAACGCATCACGCCCGCATCCGGCCCCAGCCAGAGCTGAACGCCGAGCTCCGCCATTTCAAGGCCCACCGCGCGTCCGACAGCCCGGACGACCTCCTGGTCAAACGAGCAGGCCAGCTGCGCAGGCGCGGGGAAGACGGTCGCGCACTGCCGCCGGACGATCTCGCCGGTTTCCTCATCGGGAATATCGCGCAGCAGGCGCAGTCCCTGCGCGCCGCCCGCAATCTGTACGGCGGGAATGCCGTAGCGCTCGATCGCCGCCGACGCGCCGAGTGCGCCGGGGACGGACGCTGCCTCTCTGCCGAAGCCGCAGACCAGCCGCTCCAGATTTTCCGTGTCCATATCGGCCACGAGATGGAACACGCTGCACCGGCCCTCGCGCACATCGGCAAGCGTATGATGCGCCCCGTCCGGGCGGCAGCCGGTAAACTCCCGGCCCCTTCTGCGGCTGCGGCGGGGCAGATCGCGGTCGGAGAAGCGGATGGCGTGCTTGTGCGCCTGCTCGATCTCGGCCAGATCCTCGGGGAACTGGAAGCAGACGTTTTCCGGCCGCGTGCGTTCCTGTGCGGCAGACAGTGTAAGCGGCTCCGCCGCCTGCACCACGGCGCTGCGCGTCAGGCGGATAGAGCCTGCCAGATAGCAGGCGCGGCTGCTTGTCCCGATACGGATATCATAATACCCCGCATCCAGCACAAACGCATGTGCGTGTTCGCGGTAGACGGAAAGTTCTGTGATAGGGAAGCGCAGCGTGACCGTCTGACTCTCGCCGGGGGCGAGCAGGCGGCTTTTCTGGAAGCAGTCCAGAAAGCTTACCGGCCGCGTCAGATCGCCCTCAGGCCGCGTTACATAGACCTGCACAAGTTCGCTGGCGGCAAATTCTTCTCCGGTGTTGACCAGCTCCGCGCTCACCGTCACATCGCAGCCGTCAAGCCCGGCCGAGACGCTGCCGAACGCAACCGTCCCATAACTCAGGCCGTGGCCAAACGGATAGCGCACGGGGACGCCGAAGGAATCAAAATAGCGGTAGCCCGTAAACTGGTCTGCTGCGGCGCTGGCGTCGGAAAACGCCTCCGCATGCTCGGGCCAGCTGAAGGAAAGATGGCCGGCCGGCATGACCTTCGCCGTCAGCACGTCGGCAAGCGCCCCACCCGCCTCCTGCCCCGCAAGGCCGAGAAAGACGATTGCGCCGCACGAGAGCGCAGCCTCGTTCAACTCGATAAAGCCCGGCGCAGCCAGCACGAGCACCGTCCGGTCGAATACAGACGTGACGCGCGTGAGCATAGCCGTCTCCTCGTCGGTCAGCTGGAGGCTATAGCGCTCCGGCGTCCTGCCGATGACGATGACAGCCGCCGCGCAGTCATGGCGCAGGGCCCCAAAATCGAGCGTTGTCAGCGGCATTTCGCTGCCCTCCGGGTGTTCTACCGCCCATGTGCGGTATTTGCGGGCCAGAAGCGCGTCTGGCCTGACCGTCTCGCTTGCTGCAAGTCCGTCCAGGACGCCGATTGCACGCCACGGCGTCATCGTTTTGTCGAAAGCGGGCGTCTGAAGCTGTTTGATGCCAAACACCGCGACAGGCAGCGGCGCACCGTCCTCCTGCGGCAGCAGCGGGAGCGTCCGGTTCTTGTTCTGCAGCAGCACGATTCCGGCAGCGGCAGCAGCGCGCGCAGTCAGCGCGTGGTCGCTCATTCTGAGTGTGATATCCATATGTGTTCTCCTATTTTATTGTCAAAGTATGTCGAGCCTGTTTTAACAGGCGGGAATGCAATTTCTGTAGGGGCCGACAACTCTTGTAAACAATCTGGGCTTGACAGACTCTGTTGGCCCGCTGGAAGCAGTGCTTTTTCAGAAATCTTACGGCGAATACAGATATGCCTGCACGCATGGTTGTAGGGGTCGCTGCCCACATCGACCCGGCAGAATGCAGCGTTTTAACGGAAATCTCAGGTGAATTCGCAACTCCCCAGCGGGCCGATGCAGGCATCGGCCCCTACAGTCAAGTGGGTAAGTGCATACGAATTCGCCGAGAATTTTTGATGATTCGGTGCATTCTGCTGGGCGGACAGAGTCGTCCACCCCTATAAACGGGTAGGAATATGTTTATAGCTTCCCCAGCTTTCCGGCCACATAGCCGGACGACCAGGCCCATTGCAGGTTGTATCCGCCGCAGTCGCCGTCGATATCCAGAACCTCGCCGCAGGCGAACACACCGGGAGCAAGCCGGCTTTCAAGCGTGTCGGCGCGGAATTCCGCCGTCCGGACACCGCCAGCCGTCACCTGCGCGCTCTCAAAGCCGGAAACACCTGTAACGGGGAGAGAAAAATATTTAATTGCATTTACCAGTGCGTCCAGCGCCGCGTCGGAAACGGACGCAAGCGGCTGCGCGCCGAGGCCGCAGGCATGGCAGAGCGTCTTGCCGAGGCGCGGATGGAGCATACCGGAAAGCAGCTCCTCGCCCGCCAGCGCCGGGAACGCTTCGCGCCGTGCCTGCAAAAGCGCCCGCACCTGCGGCGCGGGATACTCCCGCAAAAAATCGAGCAGCAGCCCGGCCCCCTGCGCCTGTCCCGCTGCCCGCGAAAGCGTGAACGCAGCCGGGCCGGAAACGCCCGTCTCGGTAAACTGCACCTCGCCCGCGTCCTCCAGCAGCGTTCTGCCGTCTGCGCGCAGACGGATGCGGCAGTCGGCCCGGACGCCCTTCAGCCCCCGGATGGGGGCCGGATCCGTGCGGATCTGCGTGAGGCTGGGGTGCAGCGCCGTGCGGCTGTGGCCGAGCTGCGCAAGCAGCTCATAGCCGGACATTGTTCCGCCCAGCGCCTTTCCCGCGCAGCCGCCGCAGGCAATGATCAGCTTATCGCCAAAATACGCGCTGCCGTCCGCGCCTGTGACCTGATAGCCGCGCGCTTTTTTCTTCACGCTCTGCGCGTCGAAGCCGCAGACGAGCTGCACGCCCGCCTGCGCAGCGGCGAACCGCAGCACGTCCACAACGCTGTTGGACTGATCGGACAGGGGATAGACCCGCCCGGACGGCTCTGCCGTGGTCAGAAGGCCCAGCGCGTGGAAAAACTCCAGCGTCGCCTTCCCGTCAAAGCGCGAAAGCGTGGCGCGGGCAAAGCCCGCGTCCTGTCCGTGATAGTGCACCGGGGACAAGTCGAGGTTCGTCAGGTTGCACCGGCCGTTGCCGGTGGCGAGCAGCTTGCGCCCGACGCGCGACTGCCGTTCGAGAACGGTGACGGTATTCCGTTCATCCTGCGCGGCGGAAAGCGCGGCCATCAGCCCGCTGGCCCCGCCGCCGAGAATCAAAACCTTCATGTGCTGCTCCTTGGGGTGCGTGGTATGGAATATGTACAATTTCTGTGCAGTTTTCCGTAAAAGGAGCTGCCTGCTGCGGGCGGACAGAGTCGTCCGCCCCTACAAGTGCTCCTGGTCCTGTTACTGCATCCGCTGCTCCAGTGCGGCAAGGCGCAGGCTGGTGCAGAAGATCTCCATGGCCTGCTCCAGCTCCTCGACCGGGGCAGGGACGGAGCGATGCGGATGTTGGAATCCTGCGGGTCGCGGCCATAGGGGAACGTCGCGCCTGCGCTTGTCATGACGACGCCTGCCTCCCTGCACAGCGCCAGCGTGCGCTTGGCAAGCCCCGGGGCCGTGTTGACCGAGACGAAATAGCCGCCCTTGGGCCGCTGCCAGGAGGCGATGCCGAGCGGCGCGATCTCGGTGTCCAGATGGCGCAGGACGCACTGGAACTTCGGGTTCAGAATGGCCGCATGCTTTTTCATGAGCTCGAGCGTGTGGGCCTTGTCCTTCAAAAAGCGCACATGGCGCAGAGAGTTGACCTTGTCATAGGAAATGGTCTGGATGCCGATGAGCTTCTGCAGATACGCCTGATTTTCCTCGCTCGTGGCCATGACGGAGAAGCCCGCACCGGGGAGCGTGACCTTGGACGTGGAGGCAAATTCATAGACCATGCCGTCGTTGCCGGCCTCGCGGCAGAGTGTCAGGATATCCTGGAAGGGAACAAATTCGCCGTCAAACTCATGGATGCAGTAGGCGTTATCCCACATGAGGGCAAAGTCGGGCGCCGCGGGCTTCAATGCCGCGATGCGCGCGATCGTCTCGTCGGAATAGATGATGCCGTCGGGGTTGGAGTATTTCGGCACGCACCACATACCCTTGACCGCCGGGTCCTTCACCGCTTCTTCGACCTTGTCCATGTCGGGGCCGGTGGGGGTCATGGGAATTGTAATGAGTTCAAAGCCGAACGATTCGGTGATTTTAAAATGGCGGTCGTAGCCGGGCGCCGGGCAGAGCCACTTGACGGTATCCAGCCTGCACCACGGCTTTTCCGAGCGTGCAAGACCGTGCGTATAGCCCTTGCTGACCAGATCGTACATGAGCGTCAGCGACGCGTTGCCGCCGATGAAGCACTCTTCGCTCTTGCAGCCGAGCACATCCGCCCAGTATTCCTTTGCTTCCTTGAGGCCGGACAGTTCGCCGTAGTTGCGGGCGTCGACGCCGCCGGAAATGCAGTCCTCCGGGGTTTTGAGGATGCTCAGGATGCCGGAGACGAGGTCAAGCTGCTCCCTGCCGGGCTTGCCTCTTGCCATGTTGAGCTTCAGCTCCTTCGCCTTCAGCGCGTCGAACTGCGCTTTGACCGCTGTGTATTCCTCGCGCAGCTGTGCGGGGGTCAGATTCTGATATGCAGTACTCATGCCGTCGTGATCCTTTCTTCCATCCATTCTTTGCAGCGTCGCTGCCTGATATATTCAGTATATCGCGTCCGCCTGTTAAAAGCAAGCAAAAAGCCCGTTTTCCCAAGGAAAGCGCCGCGCGGCGGGTGTTGACGAATCTTCCATTTTCGGGTATGATAGAATAACTCTTGCCGTGGAGGTGTGTGTACGGATTTGGATGAGGCAATGATGCGCGAAGCGCTCCTGCTTGCGCGGGAGGCGGCGGCGGACGGCGAGGTTCCGGTGGGGTGTGTGATTACGCTGGAGGACCGCATTGTCGGCCGCGGACGCAACCGGCGCGAAAAGGGAAAAACGGCGCTGGCCCACGCAGAGCTGGAGGCCATCGGCGAGGCCTGCCGGACGCTCGGCGGCTGGCGGCTGTGGCAGTGTACGCTGTACGTGACGCTCGAGCCGTGCCCCATGTGCGCAGGCGCGATTTTGAACGCGCATCTGCCGCGCGTCGTCTTCGGCGCGAAAGATCCAAAATCCGGCGCGGCGGGAAGTCTTGTCGATCTGCTGCATCTGCCGGGCTGCTTTCAGCCGGAGGTCAGCGGCGGCATACTGGAAGCGGAATGTTCACAGGCGCTGCGCGACTTTTTCCGAACGCTGCGCCGAGGTAACCGCTGATTCAATGCGTCTGCGGTTATCAGCGGATCTTTTGCCCCAACTGTGCAGTTTGAAAAACTTGAAATACACAAAGTATTCCTGCGTTTTCCAAACTTTCATTTGTGCCAAAATCTCTCGCTGATAACTCTTGCCGATTGAATCATCGGTTACCAAGCGCGCATCCTGCAAGGATGCAGATGAAAAAAAGGAAGGGACTCTCTATGCGATATCAGATCACGTCTGACTCTACCTGTGATCTCAGCCCGGAGCAGCTGGAACAGTATCATATCCGCCTGCTGCCCCTCTATGTGAGCATGGACGGCAAGACGCTGCGCGACGGCGTGGACGTCAAGCCCGACGATATCTATGCCCACGTCTCCGCCGGCGGAAGTCTGCCGCAGACGGCGGCGGTCAATCTGGCCGATTATGTCCGCGCGTTCACGGAGCTGTCGAAAAAAAACGACTTCGTCATCCACGTCTGTATCTCTCTGGACTTCTCCTGCTGCTACCAGAACGCAAAGCTGGCGGCGGCGGATTTTGACAACGTGTACGTCGTCGATTCCAGAAATTTATCCACAGGCCACGGCCTTGTCGTGCTGGAGGCCGAGCGCATGGCGCGCGAGGGCATGGCGCCGGACGATATCGTCGCGGCGCTGCACGATCTGACGGGCCGCGTGGAGGCCAGCTTCATTCTCGACCGGCTGGATTACATGAAAAAGGGCGGCCGCTGCTCCGCCGTGACGCTTCTGGGCGCGAATCTGTTAAGGCTCCGCCCGTGCATCGAGGTCAGAGACGGCAAAATGGGCGTCGGCAAAAAATACCGCGGCAGCTTTGACAAATGCGTCTGCGAGTATATCACCGACAAAATTGGAAACCGCAGCGATCTGGAACTGCGCCGCGTGTTCATCACGCACTCCGGCGTGTCGGAAGAAACGGTGCAAAAGGCTGTGGAAACTGTGCAAAAGTTACAGCCGTTTGAGGAAATCTGCGTCACGCGTGCCGGCTGCACCGTCAGCAGCCACTGCGGGCCGGGAACGCTCGGCGTGCTGTATATCCGAAAGGCAGATCAATGAGGGAAGCACTGGAAGCGCGCTCCGGCTTATCGCCGGAGCAGATCGACACGCTCTGCGCGTTCGGGCAGGCGCTGATCGAAAAAAACAAGGTCATGAACCTCACGGCCATCACCGAGCCGCAGGCTGTGGCCGAGCTGCATTTTCTCGACTGCATCGCGCTTTTGCGGGCAGAGGACTTTTCCGGAAAGCGCGTGATCGATATCGGCTGCGGCGCGGGCTTTCCCGGCGTTCCGCTGAAGATCGCCGAGCCGTCGATCGAGCTGACGCTTCTGGATTCTCTGGCCAAGCGCATGACATGGCTGCGGGAAATTCTGCCGCAGCTGGGCGTGGAGGCCGAGGTCGTCACTGCCCGGGCGGAAGAATTTGTCCAGACCCGCCGGGAGCAGTATGATATTGCGACGTCCCGCGCCGTGGCGCGGCTGAATATCCTCGCAGAGCTCTGCCTGCCGTATGTAAAGGTAGGCGGCGCGTTTCTGGCGATGAAGGGCGCGCTGGCGGGCGAGGAGATGGAAGAAGCAAAGCGCGCCGTGGCGCTGCTGGGCGGAATGATTGAGCAGGTGTACGAGTATCCCATTCAGGACGCGCTGCATAAGGCTGTTGTCATCCGCAAAATCAGGCCTACGCCGACGAAATACCCCCGCGCGTTCGCGAAAATCAAAAAAAATCCGTTGTAGGCCGGCCTCTGCCCGGCAGGAAGGAGCGGGCAGGATGGATATTCTCTCCCTGTGCCGGAGGATGGTCATGCTGTTTTTCTGCATGGCCTGCGGCTTTTGCGCCGCAAAGGGCGGCGTGATGGACACGCAGAGCAACAAAAAGCTCTCGGCGCTCGTCGTAAACGTTGCAAACCCCATGCAGATCCTCGCCTCCGCACTGACGGGGGAGCGCCTGCTCTCGACCGGGCAGACGCTCCGGCTGGCGGGGCTGATCGCGCTGATCTATCTTGTGCTGATCGCCCTGAGCTTCCCGGCCGTGCGGCTGCTGCGCGTCAGGGACGCGGAGCGCGGGCTGTACCGGTTCATGTTCATCTTCTCCAACACCGGCTTTCTCGGCTATCCCGTCGTCGAGTCTCTGCTTGGCAGCGGCGCGGCGTTTTACGTCACGATCTTCGTGCTGTTTTTCCAGCTCTTCTGCTGGAGCTACGGCGCAAGTCTGATGCGCGGCGCGGCGCGCTTCCGGTTTCAGTGGAAGGTGCTGCGGCAGCCGTGCGTCGCGGCGTCGCTTGCGGCATTCGCGGTCTATCTGTCCGGCTGGCAGCCGCCCGCGCTGCTGCACCAGACCGTCAAATATGTCGGCGATATCACAAGCCCCGTCGTCATGCTGATCGTGGGATGCTCGCTTGCGCAGATGCGCTTTAAGCAGATCTTCGGAAGCTGGCGGATCTACGCGCTGTCCGCGCTCAAGCTGGCGGCCGTGCCGCTGCTGGCGTATGCCGTGCTGCGGCACGTGCTGACGAATGAATTTGCACTGTGCGTGCTGACCGTGCTTCTGTGTATGCCCATCGCCACCAACACGACGATCCTGAGCTACCAATACGGCGCCGACGAGACGGCCGCCTCCTCCGGCGTGTTTGTCAGCACGCTTCTGAGCCTGCTGACGATCCCGCTGATGATGAAGCTGCTGTTCGGAACATAAGCGCAAAGCCTCACCCTGCCGCGGTAGGGTGAGGCTGCGTCTTTATCCGGCCTGATTCGAGCCGGTATTTTGTGCTTCGACAGAAAATATTTCCTAAATGTGGGGTTCCGCGCCCGTTTTCGACATACTTCGCGCGCGGCGTGTGGTATGGTGAGGCTGCATGGAGGCCGGATCGAGCTGAACGATCACCGCGGTCCGGTCATCAGGCTCTGACTCGCTGGCGCACGCGACGACCCCGGCGGCAAGCTCCCTCGGCGAAAGCGGCCCGCACGCGCGCAGATACTGCTCGCAGGCGGCTTCTGGTATGCCGTCGGTGGTAAGCACCAGCTGCTCTCCTCTCTGTAAGGACAGCCCCACACGCTCGGCCCGGTGTTCCTCTCCCACACCCAGCCCCGGCGGAGGCGAGGCTGTCCCTATTTTTTTGACTGTTCCGCCCTTCTTGAGATAGGACGGGGCCGCGCCCCATTTATAAAGCGCCCCCTCGCCCGTGCAAAGGTCCATCTCCAGCAGGTCGACCGTGGAAAAGCACCCGTCGCCCCGCAGGACATACAGCTCGTTCAGCATCGCCGCCGCGTCCATCGCGTCAAAGCCGAGCGTTAAGAGCGATTGCAGGACCGAGATCGCCTCCTGCGCGTCGGACTGCGCGCCGGAGCCGGTGCCCATGCCGTCGCAGAGCAGGACATACTGCGTCACGCCGCACTGGAAGCTTGTCCCGCAGTCGCCGCAGAGCGTATCGCCCCGCAGCCCGACCGCCCGGACGCCGAGCGAGAGCCGATAGCGCGGGACGCCCCCGGCGGGGCGCTTCTGGCCCGCCGCGCGTAAAAAGCGCGCAAGCTGACCGAGCAGCGCGCGGGAAATTTCCCGCGCCTCCTCGCTGCGCCGGAGGGCCAGCAGCTGCGACTGCTGGGCGCGCAGCGCCCGGTTGATGGCCGCGCGAAACGCCTCCTCCCGGATGCAGACCGCGCAGAAGCCCGCGGGCAGGTCGCCCTCGTTCGCCTGTCCCTGCCGCAGGATCGTCCCGGCGCAGGCCGAAAGCAGACGGCAGGTATCGTCCGCGCGCTCCTGCCAGCACTGCTGGTGCTTGACGCAGCTGCGGCAGACGTCGTCCGCCGCGCTGTCAAAGATCAGCGCCGGAGCTGTCTGGGCTTCCTGCCCGGAAAGAGACAGCTTTGTCTCCATCCGCTGCAGGACATCCGCCGTCTGCACCAGCGTGCTGGCCGCAGCAGGCGCGTCCCGCCGCGCATCCGGCAGCGCAAAGCCGGGGAGCAGGCACGAGAAAACCGCGCCTGCCAGCACGCCCAGCGTCCAGCCCGCGTGCTCCCCGCCCCAGACGAGCACGCACAGAAAATACAGTCCCGCAAACGCCGCCGCCCGCGCCGTCCGGCGAAGGTCCGCCATCCGGCAGACAAGAAGCGGCAGGCAGAAGCAGGCCGTCTGCGGCGGAGACGGAAGGCTCCCGAGATCGAGCACCAGCCCGCAGGCCGCGCCAATCAGAAGCGCGTCCTGCGCGTCCTCCACCAGCAGGCACACCGCCGCTGCGCCGACCACGGACAGCGGAACGCCGAACGGCAGCTCCACGCGCACAAGTCCCGCAAGCAGACACACCGCCGCAGCGTATGGCCGCAGCCTGGCAGTCTCCTCCGCCGGGCAGAGCGCCCGGATGCTCACGACCAGCAGCGTCAGCCGCAGCGCAAGCAGCAGCGCCGCCCGGATGCCGCCGTCGGCCTGCAAAACGAAAATCAGCCCCAGCAGTGCGTAGATCCCGCCCGCCGCCGCCGGGACAAAGCCGCGCCTCTGCGCGGGCAGCAGATCGCGGAACAGGCAGCTGCCCGCCAGCATCAGAAAGCCCGCCGCGACCGGCTCCAGCGCAGCCGATAAGCCCCAGAACACGGCATAGCCCGCCACGGCCCCGAGATACGCGCACACAGCCGCCGGCCCAAACGGCAGCACGCACACCGGCGCAAGCGCCAGCGGCACGTGCGCCGATAAAAGCCCCGCGCCCGCCAGCACAAGGCTGAAGCCGCCCGCTCCGAGCGCGCGCAGCGCCTCGCGCAGCACGGGCCGCGCCGCCAATCCCTGCGCCAGCCGCTGCCGCAGCTGCTCCGCTCCTGCTGTTCCCATCGCGCCGCCTCCTTTTGTTCCTTTGCGCAGTGTACCACCCGGAACGGGCGGAAACCCGTCGGGAAATGGCGCGGGAAACGCCGGAACGGCTCCAGCGCACGGCAGCAAAAGAAAAGCCATCCTTCTTCTTGCGTTTATGGGGAAAATAGCGTAGAATAATAAAAATCCCGGAGGGGGCCTTGACTTGGGTAAGGAGACGGAATACAAGCTGGCTGTCGGCGATCTGCAGCTGCTCGACTGCATTCTGTGCAGCCGGATGGTTATGGAAAAGCTGTGCGCGCCCTATGCCTATATCCGGATGCGGACAACGTATTACGATACGGAGGACGGCTTTCTTGCGCAGCGGCGCTGGATGCTCCGCCTGCGCACGGAGGACGGCCGCAGCGTCGTCACCATGAAGACCCCCGGCGAGGGGCATACGCGCGGCGAGTGGGAGGTCGAGAGCGAATATCTCGACGAGGCGCTGCCGAAGCTGGCCGCGCTCGGCGCGCCGCAGGAGATCGCCGCTGCAGCCGGACGCGCTTGCGCCCATCTGCGGGGCAAGCTTCACCCGCATCACGGCGGAGCTGCGGCTGTCGGAGAACACCAGCTGCATGATCTGCGGCGACGTCGGCGATCTGACCGGCGGGGGCAGGACGGCGCTTCTGTGCGAGCTGGAGCTGGAATTAAAGCAGGGAAGCGAGGAAGCGCTTTCCGCGTTCGCGCGGGCGCTTATGGACACCTATCATCTGTCCGAGCAGCCGCTCAGCAAACTGCAGCGCGCACGGGCGCTTGCAGAATAAACCGCCCATGTACCCATGCGGCAGAAAAACGAGGGAAAACGATCATGGATATCAACAAAAACGCCAATCTGAGTATGCTCTGCGATTATTACGAGCTCACCATGGGCAACGGCTATTTCGTGCAGGGTATGCAGGACCGCATCACGTATTTTGATATTTTCTTCCGCTCCGTGCCCGATAACGGCGGCTTTGCCATCGCGGCGGGTCTGGAGCAGGCGATCGAGTACGTGCAGCAGCTTCATTTTGACGAGAACGATATTGCGTATCTGCGCAGCCGGAATATGTTCGACGAGGGCTTCCTGCAATATCTGCGCGGCTTCCGCTTCACGGGCGATATCTGGGCCGTGCCGGAGGGCACGCCGATCTTCCCGCGCGAGCCGATCATGACCGTCCGCGCGCCTGCCATTCAGGCGCAGCTCGTCGAGACGTTTCTGCTGCTGACGCTCAACCACCAGAGCCTCATCGCGACGAAGGCCAACCGCGTCGTGCGGGCCGCGAAGGGCCGCACCGTTCTGGAATTCGGCTCCCGCCGGGCGCAGGGCGTCGACGCGGCGGTCGACGGCGCGCGCGCCGCTTACATCGGCGGCTGCAAAGGCACGGCCTGCACGCTGACCGACCAGCTCTACGGCGTTCCGGCCGGCGGCACGATGGCCCATTCGTGGGTGCAGATGTTCCCGTCGGAATACGAGGCGTTCAAGGCCTACTGCGAAACCTATCCCGACGACCCCACGCTGCTGGTCGATACGTATAATACGCTCAAATCCGGCATCCCGAACGCCATCCGCGTCTTCAACGAGGTTTTAAAGCCCCGTGGACTTACAAAATGCGGCATCCGGCTCGACTCCGGCGACATGACGTATCTGACGAAAAAGGCGCGGAAGCTGCTCGACGAGGCAGGCTGGCAGAGCTGCAAAATCTCGTGCTCGAACTCGCTCGACGAGTATATTATCGAGGACATCCTCAACCAGGGCGCGCAGATCGACCTGTTCGGCGTCGGCGAACGGCTCATCACGGCCAAATCCGAGGCCGTGTTCGGCGGCGTGTACAAGCTGACGGCCATCGAGGACGAGAACGGGACTATCATCCCCAAGATCAAGATCAGCGAGAACGTGGGCAAGATCACGAACCCGCACTTCAAAAAGGTCTACCGTTTCTTCGGCAACGACACCGGCAAGGCTATCGCGGACTACCTGTGCGTCCACGACGAGACGGTCGACGACAGCAGCGATCTGGAAATTTTCGACCCGCAGGCGACGTGGAAGCGCAAGAGGGTCTATAACTTTACGGCGAAGGAGCTGCTCGTGCCGATCTTCAAAAACGGCGAGCTGGTCTACAAGCTGCCGAAGCTGGACGACATTCAGAAATACTGCGCCGAGCAGGTCGACACACTCTGGGACGAGGTCAAGCGTTTTGACAACCCGCACACCTATTACGTCGATCTGTCGCAGAAGCTGTGGGACATCAAGGACCGGCTGCTGCATGAGGGCGGCAGGCTCGATCGATAAAAGTATCGCATCCGCCCGGCTTGCCGGACGGATGCGCATTTATGGAGGGATACAGTATGGCCATTCGCGTGGGGATCATCGGACGGAATTTTGTCGTCGACTGGATGCTGGCGGCGATGGAGCAGGTGCCGGAGCTGCGCCCGGCGGCGATTTATTCCAGGAACGAAGAAACCGGCAGGGAATTCGCGAAAAAATACCATCTGGACGCGGTATTCACCGATCTGGAAGCGTTCGCCTCCTCGGATGCATTCGACGCGGCGTATATCGCAAGCCCGAACCTCTGCCACTTTGAGCAGGCTATGTGCCTGCTGCGGCACGGCAAGCACGTGCTGCTGGAAAAGCCGGGCGTTCTGACCAGAAAGCAGACGGAGACGCTCGTCGAGACGGCAAACGCCAATCACGTGGTCTATCTGGAGGCCATGCGGCTGGTGTTTGACGACGCGCTGCCCATCATCCGGGACGCGCTGCCCGAAATCGGGACACTCCGCCGCGTCACGGCGGAATTTACGCAGTACTCCTCCCGCTACGACCGCGTCCGCGCAGGAGAGCCGCATATCAACGCCTTTGACCCCGCGCTGTGCAACGCGGCGATCCTGGACATGGGCTGTTATCCCATCCACGCGCTCATTTCCATGTTTGGCGAACCCGCGCACGTATCGGCAGAGGCATACCATCTGGAAAGCGGGTTTGAGGCAGGCGGCATCGCGCTGCTGCGCTATGACGGCTTTGTCTGCGAGGCGATCTGGTCAAAGGTCTGCAAACAGGCCGCGCCCACCACATTCATGGGCGAGGACGGCTCGATCCTGCTCGACGATATCAACCACATCCGCCGCATCTGGCTCGTGCGTCGCAGCGGAGAGACGGTCGAGCTGCCATACCGCGAAAAGCTGCCGAACAACATGATGTACGAGCTGCGCGAATTCGCGGGCTATATCGCCTCCGGCACGCAGCCGGAAAAGCGCAACCGCGACAGCATCCTCACCGCCGCCGTCATCGAAGAAGCCCGCCGCCAGACAGGCACGACATTTGATGGGCTTTGATTTCGCCGCGCTGCGCCCGGAAGTCCGAGCAGCAGGCAGCAGCGAAAAGGGGAATCCCCTCGGCAAATCCGAATTGCATTTCTCCACGTAGCTGTAGGGGCCGACGACCCTGTCGGCCCAAAAATGTTGCGAATTTGCCGTAGATTCCCGTGAAAACACAGCATCCTGCGGGCGGACAGAGTCGTCCGCCCCTACACCTGTCTCAGAAATCCTGTGCAAAATAGGAAAATAATGCTTCTTCGACAGAGTGTAACGCCCACGGCGCTGGGAGCGCCGTGGGCGTATTTTGCGCTATTATGCGTTTGCGCGGTCCATGAGAATGATCTCCACGTCGGAGGAAACGCCGCCGTGGTAGATGGTGAGTGTGATGGTCTGGCCGGCAGTGAACTGGTTCTTGACGCGGTTGAGCTGCTCCATCGTCGTGACGGAGACGCCGTTGATGGCGGTGATGATGTCGCCCTCGGAAATGCCCTTGGCGGCAGCGTCGCTGTTGCGGTAAACGCGCGTCACATAGATGCCCTGCGGCAGACGGTAATAGATGCGGTACGTCGCGGGGAGCGTCTCGCCGTCGATGCCGATGGCCGGACGGCCGGAGACATAGCCCTTTTCGATCAGCTCGTCGATGATGGGCTTGGCCGTGTCGATCGGGATGGCAAACCCGATGCCCTCGACGGTCATGGACGAGGAATAGAAATTGCTCATCTTCATCGTATTGATGCCGATGACCTGCCCGTAGCAGTTGATAAGCGGCCCGCCGGAGTTGCCGTTGTTGAGCGCGGCATTCGTCTGGATCAGGCTCATGGTGCGATCGTTGACGGTCAGATCGCGGTTGATCGCGGAGACGATGCCGTCGGTCATGGTGCCGCGCAGCGCCGTTCCGAGCGGATCGCCGATGGCGGCGACGCTGTCGCCGACCTGCAGAACGGACGAATCGCCGAACTCAGCGGCCTGCAGCCCTTCGGCCTCGATCTTCAGAACGGCAAGATCGCTCGTCTCGTCGCTGCCGACGACCGATGCGGTATATTCCTGACTGTCAGCGGTCAGGACGCTCACGGCCTGCGCGCTTTCGATCACATGATGGTTCGTGATGACATATCCGTCCTCCGACATGATAATGCCGGTCCCGCTGGCCTTGCCGGACGGCGTGACGGTCACGATGGAGACGACGCTTCCGATGCACCGGCGGTAGATCTCCTGCAGGCTCAGCGCGCCGTCTTCATCGGAGGCGACGGTCGGGACGCCTGCGGACGACCGCGTGATTGTCAGCTGCGGCAGCTCCTCGGCGGCCTGCTGCGTCTGCGCAGGCGCTTCGGTCTGAACGGACGGTTCCGTTTCCTTTGCTGTCTGCGTCTGCTCGGTTGGAGCGGTCTGCGCCGGCTGCGTGCCGACGGTCAGAAGAAAGCCGGTATCCGACCGGTTGATCGTCACGCCGACATCGCGCACCAGATGCACCGTGCCGGTCACGGCCAGCGCCAGCAGGCCCAGGATCAGAATAGCCGTGATCCATTTTCCGGTGTGTCTGCGCCTGCGATCCTCCATCGGCGTCGGCTGCGGCTGCCAGTTCTTTGTGGAATTGTCGTCATAGAAGCTGTTGTTGTCAAAGCTCATATCAGACACCCTCTTGCTTGGTTATGCACTTAGTATATCCCGCGGATTTGAACAGACATTGAACGATCTGTAAAACTTCCGTGCAGTCCGTCAGCGGACTGTGGGCAGCGTGAAGTTGAACTGCGTCACGCCGTTTTCGCTCGTGGCCCAGATATCGCCGCCGTGCGCGCCGACGATGGTCTTCGCGATGTAGAGGCCGAGGCCCCAGCCCTCGCGGTCAGCCGAACGGGATTTGTCGGCCTTGTGGAAGCGGTCGAACAGCAGCGGCAGCTCATCCTTGTCGATGGTCGGGCCGGTGTTTTCGACGCTCACGCGGGCCTTGCCGCCGTCGACCTGCACCCGCAGGGCAAGCCTGCCGCCGTCGGGGCAGAATTTGATGGCGTTGTCGATCAGGTTATAGATGACCTGCGTGATGCTGTCGCGCTCGGCCCGCGTCCAGACGGGCTTGTCCGGCAGATCGACGCGCACGTCGAGATGCTTGTTATAGATCTTCTGCTCGAAGGTGATGAGCACGTCGCTCAGCTCCTCGCCGAGATCGAAGCGCGTTTTCCGGCTCTCCTCCACGCCCATGGCCTGCAGCTTCGCGATGTCGAGCATATTGCGCACCAGCCGCGAGAGCCTGCGCACCTCGCCGGAGACGATCTGCATATAATGCTGCTGCTTTTCCGGCGGGATGGTCCCGTCAAGCATCCCGTCGATGTAGCCGCCGATGGTGGTCATGGGGGTTTTCAGCTCGTGCGAGACGTTTGCGATGAATTCCTGTCTGCGCTGCTCGGATTTTTCCAGAGAATCCGCCATGGTGTTGAAGGCGTTCGCCAGATCGACGACCTCCTCGCCGCAGCTGTCCGGCACCGTCACGCGGGTATCCAGCTCGCCACGGCCGAAGCGCCGGGCCGCGTCCGCGACCTTTGCCAGCGGCTGCGCCTGCTGGTGCGACAAAAACGTCGCCGCGGCCAGCGCCAGCACCAGCACGATGATCGCCACATAGAAAAACAGCGACGAGCTGCGCTGCATGAAATCCGTGATCTGCGTCATGTCGGAGGAGATGATGACATAGCCGATCGTCTCCTCCGTATCATTGGCGACAATGGGCCTGCCCGCGATGTATCGCCGTCCGTCGTGGATGCCGGCCAGCGTCCCGACGCGGAACGTTTCGCCGCTGGCGTCAATTTCGGTGATGAGATTCGCATCGACCTGCTGGCCGATATGTTCACAGTTAAACTCGTCGCACGAGCACAGCACGACGAAGCCATTTTCATCGCAGACCAGCGCCTCGGCCTCGCCGACGTCGGAAAACAGGGACAGGCTCAGCCGGAAGTCCCAGTTTTCCTCCAGCTCACCCGTCGAGTCATACGCCTCGGCCAGCGAGGCGACGGCGGCCGCGTCGGCGCTGAGCGTCTCTTTTTTATCGGTTTTCAGATACCCCAGCATCAGGAACCGGAACGAGACGCCCGTAAAGATCATGCAGACCAGCAGCAGCGCCGCAATGAGGGCGAACTGCCGGCTGAACATTGTTTTCATGGTTACAGGACCTCGAATTTATAGCCGACGCCCCAGACGGTCTTGAGGCTCCACTTGTCCGACACGCCCTCGAGCTTTTCGCGCAGGCGCTTGACATGGACGTCGACGGTACGGCTGTCGCCGAAATAATCAAAGCCCAGACCTCGTCGAGCAGCTGGTTGCGCGTGAAGACGCGGTTCGGGCTGGACGCGAGATGGAACAGAAGCTCCATTTCCTTGGGCGGCGTTTCGATGCGCTTGCCGTCGACGATGAGCTCGAACGAGTCAAGGTCGATAATGAGCTTGTCGAAGACCAGACGGCGGGGCTTGGTCTTGTCGTCCTCGCCGCCCGCGCGGCGCAGAACGGCCTCGACTCTTGCCAGCAGCTCCTTCATTTCGAAGGGCTTGGTGAGATAGTCGTCCGCGCCCTGCTTCAGGCCCTGCACCTTGTCGTTCGTCTCGCCCTTGGCCGTGAGCATGATGACGGGGGTCTTGCTGTCCTGCCGGATGGTGCGCAGGACGCTCCAGCCGTCCATCACGGGCAGCATGATATCGAGCAGCACCAGATCGGGCCGGAGCTGCCGGAACAGATCAAGTCCCTGTCCGCCGTCGGAGGCGATGCGGGTGTTGTAGCCCTCCTTTTCGAGATACATCTGCACAAGCTCGGAGATATTCGGATCGTCTTCGACGATCAGGATCGTTTTTGCCATAGGAGAAGCGCGCTCCCTTCTGATACAATATAATGAATATTATACTGCCGCTCCCTGCGTTTGCGTGAACATTTTGTAAAATCCGGCGCGGCAGTTTTTTGGTTTCCGTTTTTGCCGGTTCTGTGATATGATAATGAAAATTCCCACACATGGAGGTCCCCCCGATGATCCGCATCCGTGATCTCTCTTTGCCGCCGGACGGCGACATGGCCCGGCTCGTGCAAGCCGCTGCGCGGCAGCTGCGCATTTCTCCGAACGAGATCAAGCAGCTGGACCTGAAGAAAAAATCCGTTGATGCACGCAAAAAGAACGACGTGCGCATCATTTATACCGTCGACGTGGCCGTAAAGGGCCGGGAGAATAAAATCCTCAAAATGGCCCACAGTCCGAAGGCGTCCATTGCGCGCGACACGCTTTACAGCGTCCCGCAGCCGCAGGCGCTGCCGGACAGTCAGCCCATCATCGTGGGCTTCGGCCCGGCGGGGATGTTCGCCGCGCTGGTCCTGAGCATGGCGGGGCTTCGCCCGCTCGTGCTCGAACGCGGGCAGGACGCGAAAACGCGGCACGAGGTCGTGTCGCGCTTCTGGCAGACCGGGGAGCTTGACCCGGAGTGCAACGTGCAGTTCGGCGAGGGCGGCGCGGGCACGTTTTCAGACGGAAAGCTGAATACCGGCGTCAAGAACGAGCGCATCGGCTGGATTCTGGAGCAGTTCGCCGAGGCCGGAGCCAGCGCGGATATTCTGTACGACGCAAAGCCCCACATCGGCACGGACGAGCTGCTCACGGTCGTGCAGAACCTGCGGGAGAAAATCCTGCACTACGGCGGCGAGATTCGCTTCGGCACACGGCTGACCGGCATCGAAGCCGAAAACGGCCGCATCACAGCCGTCCGCGTACAGAGCGCAGACAGCGAGACGGTGCTTCCGGCCTCCCGCGTCCTGCTTGCCATCGGGCACAGCGCCCGCGATACGTTTGAGGCACTGCACAGCGCCGGGGTACCGATGGAGCCGAAGCCGTTTTCCATGGGCGTGCGCATCGAGCACCCGCAGCGGCAGATCAACGAGAACCAGTATGGCCCGTTTGCAGACGCGCCGGGGCTTGGCGCGGCGGATTACAAGCTGAACGTGCAGCTGCCAAGCGGCGGCTCGGCCTATACCTTCTGTATGTGCCCCGGCGGGTACGTGGTTGCAGCCGCGTCGGAGCCGGGCGGCGTCGTGACGAACGGGATGTCCGACCATGCGCGTGACGGCGAAAACGCGAACGCGGCCCTGCTCGTCACACTGAACCCCGCCGATTTCCCGGACAGCTCCCCGCTCGGCGGGATGTACTGGCAGCGGCAGATCGAACAGGCGGCCTTCCGCGCGGGCGGGTGCAATTACCGCGCGCCTGCGCAGCTTGTCGGCGATTTCCTGAAAAAGCAGCCCTCGCAGGCGCTGGGCGCCGTCCAGCCGGCCTACCGGCCCGGCGTGACGCTCTGCGAGCTGCACGAGATCCTGCCGGAGCGCATCACTTCCGTGCTCGAACAGGCGCTGCCGGAGTTGGACAAGCGCCTGCACGGCTTCGCCCGGCCCGACGCCGTCCTGACCGCGCCGGAGACGCGCAGCTCGTCCCCCGTGCGCATCCTGCGCGATGAGACGCGGCAGTCAAGTCTGCGCGGCCTGTATCCCTGCGGAGAGGGCGCGGGCTACGCCGGCGGCATCACCTCCGCCGCGCTGGACGGAATACTGACGGCGGAAGCGATCATCAACGAATTGAGCAATCTGAAAGGATGAAGCATATGGCACAGATCATTCCCTTTCCCGCAGACGCGGAGGAACCGGAACTGGAGGCCCTTTCCCGTGAAGCGCTTCTGGCGCTTGCGCAGGAGCTGCGCGAAAAGCTCGCGGAGCTGGATGCCCGCGAGCCGGAGGATATGATGAGCAAGGCCTACGAGCGCTGGGGCGAACGCCACGAAGCGCTTGAGGACGAGCTGGACGATCTGCTGGATCTGCTGGACGGGCAGTGAATGCTTTCTGAGGCGGAAGCACCGTAAAAAGGGGCTGTCTCAAGCTTCGCGGGAAAGATTCGGAAGAACTGCAGGCGCTTCAGCCGGTAATTCGGTTCCCGTTTTTATCAAAATTCTTCCGCAGGGCGTGCTCGGTCGGGATGATCACGCAGAGCATCGGAACGATCTGGACAAACACAATGATCCCGCCGGTCATGCCGATCGTTTCCGTGCCGCGGTTTATCACGAACAGCATCGGAAGCACGGACAGCGGCAGCAGGATCAGGCCGCAGATGAACCAGTACCGCCCGCAGACACGGTGAGCAAGCTTCCATGTTTCCTGATTTTTCATGGACATCGTCGTCCGGTAGCCGAACGTCGCGTTGATATCCCTGGGCGGCCTTTTGAAAAAGCTCCGCCCGAAGCCGATCATCACGGCCGGGATCATCAGCGTAAACAGCAGCATCATACACCAGAATACCATAGCCATTCCTCCCAAGTTCAAACAAATCGGTTACGCTTCTCCGCTGCTTTGCAGCTTTTCGGCCTGATCTGCGGTGACGAGGGCATCGATCAGCTCGTCCAAAGCGCCGTCCATGATCGAGTCGATCTTATAAAGCGTCAGGCCGATGCGGTGGTCGGTGACGCGGCCCTGCGGGAAATTGTAGGTGCGGATGCGCTCGTTGCGCATGCCGGTGCCGACCTGGCTGCGGCGCTCGGACGTGACGGCGGATTCGATGCGCTCCTGCTCGATCTGATAGAGCTTGGAGGCCAGCATCTGCATACACTTTTCGCGGTTCTGCACCTGACTGCGCTCCTCCTGACAGGCCACGACGATGCCGGACGGCTTGTGGATGAGGCGCACGGCGGAGCTGGTCTTGTTGATGTGCTGCCCGCCTGCGCCGGACGAACGGTAGACCTGCATTTCGATATCCTCGGGCCGGATATCGACCTCGGCCTGCTCCATTTCCGGCAGCACCGCGACCGTCGCGGTCGACGTGTGGACGCGCCCGCCGGACTCTGTCTCCGGCACGCGCTGGACGCGGTGGACGCCGGATTCAAATTTGAGCCTCGAGTACGCGCCCGCGCCCTGAATTTCAAAATCGGCCTCCTTCACGCCGCCAAGCTCGGTTTCGTTGTAGTTTAACAGCGTGACCGTCCAGCGCTTGGACTCGGCGTACATCGTGTACATCCGGTATAAGCTGTGGGCGAACAGCGCGCTTTCCTCGCCGCCGACGCCGCCGCGGATCTCCATGATGACGCTCTTGTCGTCGTTCGGGTCGCGCGGCAGCAGGAGAATTTTCAGCTCCTGCTCCAATTCCTCCAGCTTTTTCTTGTTTGCGGAGAATTCCTCCTGGCACAGCGCCTTCATTTCAGGGTCGAGCCCCTCGGAGAGCATGGCGCGCAGGTCGTCCTGCTCCTGCGTCGTTTTCATATAGCTGCGGTAGGCCGTGATGATGGGTTCGAGCTGCCGCTGCTCCTTTAACAGCTGCGATGCGGCCTTCGGGTCGTTATAAAAATCCGGCTGCGCGGCGCGCTCCGCCATTTCGAGATAGCGCGCCTCGACCAGCTTCAGTTTTTCCAGCATAGGCTTCCTCACAAAATCTTTGTTATGAATATCATACTCTATTTTGCCCGCAGCGTCAAATATCTGAACGGCTTTTGCGCATACTAACAGAAGATTTTGAAAGGAGCGCGCCATGAAGAAATTGTTCTGCCTGCTTGCGGCGCTGGCGCTGCTTGCGCAGCCGCTGCGGGCTGCGGAGGAGCCGAAGTGCTATCTCGCGCTGACGTTTGACGACGGGCCGTCCGGTGAGCTGACCGAGCGGCTTCTGGAGGGTCTGGCCGAGCGGCAGGTGCACGCGACGTTTTTTGTCTGCGGCTACCGCATTGCGGAATTTCCGAATACGCTTTCACACATCGCCGCAGCCGGTCACGAGATCGGCCTGCACAGCAGCAACCACGATTATATGCAGAAGATGGACTATGGAACGGCGCTGCGCGATCTGACCAGCTGTGCAAAGGCCGTGGAGGACGCCTGCGGCGTGCGGGCGCAGCTGTTCCGCCCGCCCGGCGGGCTTTACGGCGACACGCTTTTACGAGCGGCAAAGGACGCGGGGCTGTCGGTCATTTTGTGGTCGGTCGACCCGTGCGACTGGAACGAGGCCGCGTGGGACGGCGTTCTGCCGACGGTTCTGTCCGAGGCGCACGACGGCAGGATTATCCTTATGCACGACCTGTCGGCGCATTCCGTCACCTGCGCCCTGCAGGCCGTCGACCGGCTGCAGGCGCAGGGATACACGTTCTGCACCGTCTCGGAGCTGGCCGCGCTGCGCGGCACGGCGCTTCTGCCCGGCGAGGTCTATACCGGCTTTCCGCCGCTGGACGGTTGACGCGGACCGGATTCCGGGGTAAAATAGAAAAAACGCCTGTTTTTCGGCAGGCATCCCCGGGAGGCGTACATATGGAGAAAAAGGACCTCCGCGCGTTCGTCCGCGCGAAAAAACGCGCCATGACCCCCGCGCAGGTGGAAGCGGCCAGCGCCCGTCTGGCCCAGCAGCTGTTCCGGCACCCGGCCTATCAGGCCGCGAGGAGCCTGTACGGCTATCTGTCTTACAATCAGGAGGTGCGCACGGCGGCCATTCTGCGCCGGGCGCAGCAGGACGGCAAGCGCGTAGCCGTGCCGAAGGTGTTTGGCGATGAAATGAAGTTCTTATGGCTGGACGATCTGTCTGCCGTCGCGCCGGGCGCATACAATATCCCGGAGCCGGTCGCGGACGGGCCGGAGGCGGACGACGAGACGGCGCTCGTGCTCATGCCGGGCCTCGCCTTTGACCCGGAGGGCCACCGCTGCGGCTATGGCGGGGGCTTTTACGACAAATATCTCGCCGCCCACCCGAAGCACGTGACGCTGGCGCTGTGTTACGGGTTCCAGATGTTTTCCCATCTGGACACGGACGCGTTTGATATCCCGGTGCAGTATGTCATTTCCGCGCCGGTCGAGGAGGAAAAAGTGTGAACAAATACATCTTTGTCCTGATCGTCTGTGCGGTCGTGTTTCTCATCTGCTTTCTGATCGATACGCTGTTCAAAGTGATTTTTCCGAAATCCAAACTCGAAAAAAGCAAGCAGGTCGTCCGCCCGCCGAGGAAAAGCGCGGTGGCCGGTGTGATCCTGACCTTCGCGGGCGTCGCCAGTGCTGATCAAAATCTGGCCGGAACGCCGGATACGCTGTTTCTCATCGGCAGCATTGTGGCGGTCATTTTCGGCGTGATCCTGCTGTGTACTTATTTTTCCGTCGTCATCTATTATGACGACGAGGGCTTTCTCTACAAGGCATGGGGCCATGGAAAGAAGGAGTTCCGCTACAGCCAGATCAGGGGCCAGCGGAGCCTGCTCACGCGCGGCGGCGTGAACACGATCCTCTTTGTCGGCGACGAGGAGATCAATCTCTACAGCGCCATGCAGAACCTGAACGCGTTCCTCAGCAAGGCGTTTTTCAAATGGTGCGCCGTAAAGGGCATCGACCCGGACACCATCGAAAACAACCCCCGTATGGCGACCTATTTCCCCGACCCGGACGATGCGTCTGCGCAGGGTTGAAGCGTTTTTACGGTAATTCTCGGAAAATTCGTAACTTCTCATTGGGCCGACAGAGTCGTCGGCCCCTACAACGACTCTTGCTCTCTCCTGTAGGGGCGGACGACTCTGTCCGCCCGCAGACCGCACCGGTTTTTACGGGAATCTACGGCGAATCCGTGGCTGCCCAGCGGGCCGATGTGGGCATCGGCCCCTACATGACTCCGGCAAATTCGTGCTGCCCCGCAAATTTCGAATGCAAGGCGTTTTTACCGCAATCATTCAAAGGCAACTACTATCAAATTTGGTGTATCGTAACAGGCGGCGCGTACCAAACCGCCCGTAGGGTGAGTCCGTGTGTTCGTAATACCCAAAAATAAGGACTTGCCTAAACCGTACCCGCAGTACGCACCAAACCGTAACCAGCGCCCCTTTTCTCCCCATTCTTTTCCGGCAAGACGGAAAAGAATGGGCCGTCGGAGACATACCCAGCCCACAACCCCGCAAAACATCTTAACCATCAAGAAGGAACCACACGTGAAAACAGTCTATTTTCGTGACCCCACAAAAGAGAATATTGAGGCCGCTGCGAAGATCATCCGGGACGGCGGGCTGCTGGCGATCCCGACGGAGACGGTCTATGGCCTCGGCGCGGACGCGCTGAACGAGGATGCGGTGCTGCGCATTTTTCTGGCCAAGGGCCGTCCGCAGGATAACCCGCTGATCATCCACGTACCCGACAGCTCGTGGCTGGAACGGTACTGCGAAAACGTCCCGCCGGAGGCTTACGCGCTGGCAGAAAAATTCTGGCCGGGGCCGCTCACGATGATTTTGCCCCGGAAGCCCATCGTGCCGCTGCGCACGACGGGCGGATTGGAGACAGTCGGCGTCCGCTGCCCGAACCACCCCATTACGCGTGCAGTCATCGCCGCAGCGGACGTGCCCATCGCGGCCCCCTCCGGCAACACGTCTGGCCGCCCCAGCCCGACGTGCATCGCGGACATGATCGAGGACATGGACGGCAGGATCGAGGGGATGTTCGACGGCGGGCCATGCGCGGTCGGCGTGGAATCGACGATCATCGACCTGACCTGTACGCCGCCGCGGCTTCTTCGCCCGGGCGGACTGCCGCTTGAGGCGCTGGAGGCGGTTCTCGGCCATGTGGACGTGGACAAGGCCGTCGTCTCGCTCTTAAAGGACGGCGAACGCCCCAAGGCCCCCGGCATGAAATACCGCCATTATGCCCCCAAGGCCCCCGTCACGGTCGTGACCGGCGATCCGGAAGCCTCCGCACGGTACATACAGACCCATCTGCCGGAGGGGGCAGGTGTGATCTGCTTTACGGAATTCAAAGCCCTGTTCCCCGGCCGCAGCATCCACGATCTCGGTCCGGCAGCGGACAAGGCTGAGCAGGCCCGGCGCGTATTTGACGCGCTGCGTGAGTTTTGACCACGAATCCGTCACGGAAATTTACGCCCAGTGCCCCGACACGGCGGGGCTTGGCCTCGCCGTCGCGAACCGGCTGAAAAGGCGGCGGGCTTCCACGTGATCGAGGTATGAGCATGCTTGTCATCGGCATCACCGGCCCGACCGGCTGCGGCAAGACGACGCTTTTACAGGAAATTGAACGGCGCGGCGGGCATATCGTCGACTGCGACGCGCTGTATTACGCGCTGCTTGCCTCCAAAGAGGGCGCGGCGCTGCGGCAGGAGCTGCAAACGGCCTTTCCGGGCGCGTTCGGCGCAGACGGGAGCCTGCGGCGCAAGGCGCTGGGGCAGCTGGTCTTCGGCGATAAGGCGCGCATGGCGCAGCTCAATGAGATCGTCTTTTTCCACGTCGGGAATGCAGTCCGCGCAAGGCTCGTGCGCGAACGGGCTGCCGGGCGGCGGCTGTTCGCCATTGATGCGATCAACCTGTTTGAATCCGGGCTGGCCGCGCTCTGCGATACGACGGTGGGCGTGCTGGCCGGACGCGAAACGCGCATCGCACGCATTATGGCGCGCGACGGTCTGACGCGGGAATACGCCGCGCTGCGCGTGGACGCGCAGCAGCCGGACAGCTTTTATGAATCGCACTGCGGCACCATTCTCCAGAACGCCGGGACGCGCGAACAATTCGCGCGCACGGCTGACCAATATCTAACCAACATTCTGAAAGGAGCTTTCCCCATGACAAAACAGGAACGAGAGGCGCTGCTTTATCAGCCCAAGCATGGCCGCGACCGCCTTACCAAAGAGGACGAGGCCGCGATGCTGACCTACTGCGAGGACTATAAGGCGTTCCTCGACCGCTCGAAGACCGAGCGCGAATGCGTCGTGTCCGCCGTGGAGCTGGCCGAAAAGGCGGGCTTCCGTGAGCTGACCGCCGGTATGGCCCTCAAGGCGGGCGACAAGGTCTACTCCGTCAACCGCGGCAAGTCCATCCTGCTGGCCGTGATCGGAAAAAAAACCGCTTTCCGAAGGCGCGAACATCGGCGCGGCCCATACTGACGCGCCGCGTCTGGACTTCAGCCCAACCCCCTCTATGAGGATGCGGAGCTGGCCTACATCAAGACGCACCACTACGGCGGCATCCGCAAGTACCAGTGGGTCACGGTCCCGCTGGAGCTGCACGGCAAGATCGTCCGCGCGGACGGAAGCGAGGTCTATGTCAAGATCGGCGCGGACCCCGAAGACCCGCAGTTCGTCATCAACGACCTGCTGCCCCATCTGGGCCGCGAGCAGGGCAAAAAGCCGCTGAACGAGGCCATTCCGTCCGAATCCCTCAACATCCTTATCGGCAGCTGGCCCGAGCCGGACGACGACGGCTCCGACCGCGTGAAGCTTGCCATCATGCGCATCCTGCATGAGAAATACGGCATTGTGGAGGAGGATTTTATCTCCGCCGAGCTGGAGGCCGTCCCGGCGGCAAACGCCCGCGACCTCGGCTTTGACCGCAGCCTCATCGGCGCCTACGGCCATGACGACCGCGTCTGCGCGTATGCGGAGCTGGCCGCAATTTTGCAGCTGGACGTGCCGGAGAAGACCGCCGTGTGCATCTTCGCCGACAAGGAAGAGATCGGCTCCGAGGGCGTGTCCGGCATGCAGTCCGAGGCGTTTGAGCACTTCATGAAGACGCTCTGCGGAATGCAGTCCGTCGAGCTGACCGACTGCTTTGCAAACTCCTTCTGCATCTCTGCCGACGTCACTGCCGCTTACGACCCCAACTTCTCCGAGGTCTATGAGCGCCGCAACGCGGCCTATGTCAACTACGGTGTGGGCCTGTGCAAGTACACCGGCTCCGGCGGCAAGGGCGGCGCGTCCGACGCGTCTGCCGAGGTCGTGGGCCGCATCCGCAGGCTGTTCAACGGCAACGGCGTCATGTGGCAGATGGCCGAGCTTGGCAAGACCGACGCAGGCGGCGGCGGAACGGTCGCAAAGTACATGGCCAAGCGCAACATCGACACGCTCGACGCGGGCGTTCCCGTGCTTTCCATGCACGCGCCGTATGAGACGGTCGCGAAGCTCGACTGCTACATGACCTACAAGGGCATGAAGGTTTTCTTCGAGCAGAATTAAAATTCTGGCATACAGAAGCACCCTCCGGCATAGATATATGCTGGAGGGTGTTTTGTCCATGCAGAACCTGATTTCCGATCCTGTTTCCATGACCTCTTGCCGGCAGGAGGCGTATCTCCTGCGCCTGCGCCGGCAATTTCCTTTTGTCTACGTCAAAACGCTCACGCGCACGGCCTTCGGCCGCAGCGTGTACGCGCTGCAGTTCGGCTCCGGCAGCCGCAAGCTGCTCATCACCGCCGGGCACCACGCAAACGAGACGATCACGTCGGACGCCGTCTGGCAGTGGCTGTTCACGTTCTGCAATGCGCTGCTGGACGGCAGAACGGTCTGCGGCGCAGAAGCGCGGGAGCTGTATCATAATGCAATGGTCTATCTCGTCCCGCTGGTCAACCCGGACGGGGCCGATCTGGCCGCAGGCGTCTGCGCGCCCGGAAGCCCGGAATACCGGGCGGCGGCAGACATTGCCGCGCAGTACCCCGATATCCCGTTCCCGTCCGGCTGGAAGGCGAATCTGCGTGGGGTCGATCTGAACCTCAACTATCCCGCCCGGTGGGAAGCGGCGCAGCGCATCAAAAAGGCGCGGGGCGTGTCCACCCCCGCGCCGAGAGACTTTGCGGGCTTTTCTCCGCTGGATCAGCCGGAGACGGCGGCGCTCGCCGCCTTTACGCGCTGCATCCATCCGGAGCTGATGCTGGCGCTGCACACGCAGGGCTCCGTGATCTATCCCGGCCCGGAGGAAGCGGCTCCGCCGGGCGCTCACGCGCTGGCGCAGGCGTTTTCGGACGCCTCCGGCTACCCGGTCGAGCCTGTGCCGCCGGAATCGGCCAATGCGGGCTTCAAGGACTGGTTTTTGCAGGTATTCAAGCGGCCCGCGTTCACGATCGAGGCCGGTCTTGGCGAAAACCCGCTGCCCACCTCGCAGCTGCCGGAGATCACGCGCGCCCTCAGCGCGATTTTTACCGCCGCGATGCAGTGGTAAGATATCCGGAAAACCATAATTTTCTAATCTTGCATACTTTGCACCGCCTGTGGTATACTGAAGACAGAAACGAGAAAGGAGTGCAAAGGTTTATGCACGAATACGAAGTTCTGATCGAGACGATCAATCCCTGTGGCGGCGAAGCGCACGCGGCACGGGAATTCAAGCAGATCGAGGCCGCCAGCCCCGAGGCGTATGTTGCGGCGCAGGGGCGTTATCCCGTTCTGGATTCCGGCAAAAACGCCTCCGGCGACACCGTCATCACCACGGGCGACGGCAAGGGCGTCATGATCCGGTACACGTTCACAGAGTAACCGCGCGGAACCACCCGCGCCCGGACGGCTCAGATCCGTTCCAGCTTTGTGCGCAGAGAGAGCAGGCGCGGAGTGGGCATGGAATCGAACTGCACCAGCTGCGCCCTCTGCGCGGGGTCAAGCTCCAGAACCGTGCCCGGCCCGAAGACGGCGTGACGGACCCGCGTGCCGGGGGCGAAGCCCTGCGGCAGGCTGCTTTCGTCCAGAAGTCTGGTGGAAAAGCCGATGTATTCCCGCGCCTGCCGGATGAGGTCTTCGCGCGGGGTGTGCGTAAAGGTCAAAAGCGAATCGTCGATATCCAGCAGGAAGCGCGACGGATAGCGCGGGCTGCCATCCAGATTGCGCCCCTCGGCCTCGGACAGGTAGAGCGCTTTCTGTGCGCGCGTCATAGCGACGAAGCACAGCCGCCGCTCCTCCTCCATGCCGGGCAGCGTCCGCGTCTTTTTCGACGGGAAAATGCCCTCGTTCATCGCGCACAGAAACACGTGCGGGAATTCCAGACCCTTTGCGCTGTGGACGGTCATGAGCCGCACCTGATCGCGCGGATCGTCGAGATCGGCGTTTGTGAACAGCGCAACGTGCGCCAGATAATGCTCCAGCGTGCATTCCTCGCCGCAGGTCGTCTCGTAGGCATAGACCGACTGCTTCAGCTCGGCCAGATTGTCCAGCCGCATCTGGCTGCCCTCCGTGCGGAGCATGGCCTCGTAGCCGCTCTCGTTCAGAACGGCGGCCAGCAGCTCGGAAACGGGCATCTGATCATAAATGCCGGTGAACGATTCGATCAGCGAGACGAATTTCCCGCCCTTCGTCCCGCGCAGCAGCTCGCTGTCCAGATTCCGGCGCAGCGCGTCGTAGAGTGAACAGCCGTTCTGCGCGGCGTAGTCCTTCAAAAACGCCATGCGCCGCTCGCCGAGGTTCCGCTTCGGCACGTTCGCGATGCGCAGGAACGACAGATCGTCCCGGCAGGCGATCATGCGCAGATAGCTCAGCGCGTCCTTGATCTCCGCGCGGGCGAAGAACTGCACGCCGCTGTAGATCGTGTACGGGATCTTCTCCTTCAGCAGAATTTCCTCCACGCCGCGCGTGATATAATGTGCACGGTATAAAACCGCCATATCGCGGTAGGGCGTTCCGGCCTTATGGAGCGTTTTGATCTGCGCGGCGATCCAACGGGCTTCCTGTTCGCTGTTGGCCGCGTGGTGGCACAGAACCGGCGCGCCGCCCGGCAGCATGGGCAGAAGGTCTTTTTTGATGCGGTTCGCGTTTTTCGAAATCAGACTGTTGCAGGCGGCGAGAATCTCCGGCGTGGAGCGGTAATTTTCCATCATCATGATGGTCTTCGTCGTGGGATAGACCTTGTCAAAGTCCAGCAGGTAGCGCACGTCGGCTCCGCGCCATGTGTAGATGGTCTGATCGGGATCGCCGACGATAAACAGGTTCTTGTGATACTCGCACAGCACCTGCATCAGCGCGTACTGCGGCGGGTCAATGTCCTGAAATTCGTCGATCATGATGTATTCCAGCCGCTTCTGCCACTTGAGGCGGATATCCTCATGCGTGCGGAAGATGTGGAGCGAGAAGACGATCAGGTCGTTATAATCCAGCGCGAAGCACTTCTTTTCCTGATAGAGATAGCCGTAAAAAATAATATCTTTTGCGCTTTCGGCCTGCCAGTATTTTTCCTTCAGCGTATCGAGCGGCAGCGTGAGCATATCCTCGTAATACGCAGGCCGCTCCTTTAATTTCAGCATCTCGATCATGTCCCGCGCGTGGGAGAACGTCATGTCGCGCAGCGTCAGCCCGCGCTCCTCATAAATGATCTGGAGCATCGCGTCGATATCGCTGTTGTCGAGCACAAGGAAGCTTTTGGGATAGCCGACGGCGTGGCTGTCCTCCTGCAAAATGGAGACGCAGAAGCCGTGGAAGGTGTTGATGTAACCAGTATCCTCGTCTCCGGTCAGGTTGTGGATGCGCTGGCGCATTTCGTTCGCGGCCTTGTTTGTGAACGTCACACACAGCAGATTTCCCGGCAGAATGCCCAGCTCCGTCACCAGATACGCAAACCGCCGCGTCAGCGCCCGCGTCTTGCCGGAGCCTGCGCCCGCGATCACGCGCACAAAGCCCTCAGTCGACAAAACAGCCTCCCGCTGCGCCGCGTTCAGTCCCTCCAGCAGCTCCATGCGCGCCCCTCCTTGAATACGAACAAAATTTCTAAAATATCATATCACATCGGGGACGTGCTGTCAATGCAGACAACCGGCGCGCTTTGGATGCACAAAACCATCCAAAGCGCGCCGGTTTTTTTTCAATTTATCATCGCCAGAAGCGCGTCATACAGCGCCGAAGAGCCTGTATTCCAGTAAGACGCGGTTTCGCTGCCCTCGGAATGCGCGGTCAGGACGACACGCCCGTTTGCTCCGGCGGCAAGCGTGCAGAGCGTTCCGTCCGCACAGGACAGGAAGAGCTGGATGCACGGCACGGGAAGCTGTGCGGACGCATAGGCGGGCTTTGCGTATGCTTCGCGCAGCAGCGCCCGAAGCGCCTCCGGACTGACCGCGTCCGGGGAAATCGTCACGGCCTCCTCTCCGGCCCGGTCATATCGCTCAACCAGCTGGACGGACGACCAGTTCTCCGCCCCGCATACCTGCTCCAGCTGCCGCGAAGCTGCGCAGCCCATCAGAAGCAGCAGCCACACGGCCAGAAAAAGCGCAGCAAGACGTTTCATAGGCCTGTTCTCCTTTCTTCAGGACGGGGCCTGCCCAGTCAGCTGTGTGATATACGCGGCGACCGCCGCGATCTCATCGCGGCCCGTCAGCTTCCAGCGCTTTTGGGTGGAAATATCGGTGAAGATTCCCATGGACGGCTGGATCAGAGACACGGTATAATACGCGGTCAGCTGGTCCGTGTCCGGCAGATAGACCTCGATTCTTGCAAAGTCTCCAAACTTCAGCGCCAGCCCCGGCGGAAAATCCGTTGCCGGCTGCGACAGGTACCGGCGGATGCGGAACGCAGACAGCAGCTCCAACAGCTGTGCCTTCTGCTCCGGGTCTTCTATCCACATCCCTTCGGCCAAGCTCTCTTCGCCCGTGTCGACCATCAATCGGCAGTTTTCCGGCAGAATCACCGTCTTCGGCCGGAACCAGAGCAGCGTCCCCACAACGGCCAGGAGGACGATTGCAAGTGTGAGAATGATCTTTTTTGATTTCATTTGTTTGTTCGTGTTAAGCCAATAGCGCTTATACCCACGACGCAAAAGTCCACGTTATTCCACCGATTTCACAACTGATCCATTCATCAAGCGGCGACAGTATACTATAATATGCAGTTGCCCACGGATCATCGAAATGTGTTGACTTTACAGTCTTCCCCGGCATATGAACATTTTGCTGCCTTGGCTTACCATTAACAGTAAAATTCTGATAAAACTCAACATCTCTTATAATGACTTTTTCCGAAGCATATCCCAACTGCCAATCTGTTCCGCCATATAATCCATAAGTCCATTGCCTGTAATTATCATACATCAACTGAACTTGTGTAAAGTCACTTGACGCCGCAGCAACTACAGTTTGTCCAGTCGCATTTTCGTAGATTTCAAGCAAGCTTTGTCCAAAGCCTAACTTTTCGCATATCATTCCCGCGATGGAAAACGTAATTCTGTCAATTGCCGCTGCACGTTCTTTTGCTTTGGAACCGTTTACGCTGAAAAAGAATCCAGTGGGCATATTTTCAATATAGATTCCATCTGTTCTCATGGACATACCATTATAACTGCCAGTGTTTGTATAGGAATTACCATCAAGAAGAAGCGGTGAGAAATACGTCACAGTTAAATTGTTATTTTCATCTAGTTCGTTTCTTTTAACCAACTCTTCAACGTACTCTTTAACTTCTTTTGGGATATCATCTGTCCCAAGAAATAAATTGACTGCGGATTCATCGGACAACTCCAAATTCATCCGTCCAACAGGTTGAATCACATCACCACAAATCATTGCATATTCGCCGGTTTGTGATCTGAGAACAGAATCATATTTTGTGGGGATTGTGTACTTCATGCTTGCATCCTCAGCAAAGTTGTAAGCAGCATCTGCTGCGAATGCCGGAACAGCGAAGGTGAGAATAACAACTACACATAAAATCAAACTAATTAATTTTTTCATGTTTTTACTCCTTTCGTTGTCTGCACATACAGTTGACAAACTACCCTTGCTTCCCCTGACTCTTCACCCCTTCCTGTTATTTTCTATAGTCAGAATACAATATTTTTTATTATTGGTCAATGCTTAATATTAACTTTTGAAAAATACTGTGCTATAAAACTATCGTCGACACCCTCATCCGGAAGGAGGGAGGCCTATGGCGAAGCAGGAGGATTCCGGGCATTCGTTTTTGGCGTATTTCAAGCGGGCGACCAGCCCGCTGGCCGTTTTGCGGATCTTATCCGACCGGCCGATGTATGGGTATGAACTGATTCAGGAATTAAAGCAGCGCTCGGGCGGAAAATATCAGCTTTCTCTGCTGTATCCCGTCCTGTACCGGCTGGAGGAGCAGGGCTATCTCGAGATCAGCTCCAGCGAGATCGTAGACGGCCGTGCGCGCAATTACTATGCCGTTACGCCTGCCGGACGGGACTATCTGCGGCAGACGCTGGCTGAGTATGCCGAGATTTCCGGTGTGTTTCAGCAGCTGATGGAGGATTGGGACGGACATGAAGCATAATGACGCCGTGATCCGGCAATACTGCCGGGCGGTCGGAAAGCGGCTGCCGCTCCCGGCGGCGCAGCGCAGACAGCTGCTGGCCGGACTGAGGGAGGAACTCACCGAATCCGCACAGGACTGCACCACGCTGGACGAACTGATTGCCCGCGTCGGAACACCAGACGAAGCTGCACAGGAGCTTTTAAGCGGTATCGCACCGGAGCGCGTGCATGCCTATCAGAAAAAGCTGCGCCGGCGGTCTCTTCTGGCCGCTGTGCTGATTGTCCTGGCCGTCTGCTGCGCAGCGCTGATCTATGCGCAGGTGCTCACGGACAGCTCTGTAGCATACGCGGAGGAGCATATCACCATCCTGCCCACGACCGATCTGTCAGAAGCCGGACAATAGCCTCCGGCGGACATCAAACCTTTGTGCCCCCCTTTTCCCTCAACATACGAACCCGCGCGCATCGTTCGGATGTGCGCGGGTTCCCTTTTACCGGAATATCCTTATAGATTTGCAGCCGCTGCCGCGCCGGTGGTTCAGACCGCCGGGTCTGGCTGTTTGCTGCGCGGGGCCGCTTCCGGACAGGCGGATTGGCGCAGGGAGGACAGGGACAGGCCCAGAAGGGCCGCGTCCAGAACTGTGTACAGATTTCCGGAAATAAACGGCAGCGGCGCAGACAGCGGGAAAATCCCGGCCTGATACAAAAGGCCGAACGCCAGCTGCATCGTAAGGAGCACGCCCGTCGGTACGCACAGCATCCGGCCAAGCGGATTTTTCAGCTTCGCCGTCCGCACGAGCAAAATCACAAGCAGCACGATTTGCGGTGTATACAGCGCCGCAAGCCAGAGCCACGCGGGTGCGCCGGACAGTGTGCCAAGCCGGTTTGCTTCCGCCAAAGTGCCGCGCGTCAGCAGAGCGGAAGCCGTGGAGGAATTTTTCCAATATTCCCGCAAAATCTCCCGCCACTCCCGCAGACCGGCGGGACTGAAATACCAGTCGGAAAAATTCTGATACCGCTGTGCGTCCTGATAGAAAATCCCCACAACTGCAAGCACCAGCAGCGCCCACACGAGCGCCCGCGCGCAATTCTTTTTCACCTGAAACAGCCCCGCACGGATCGCGCTCAGCAGAACAGCTGCCGCGCACACGGCAAACAGAAGCTGGGGCAAAATTCCGACGTATCGATCCCATAGGAACGGGAGCGCAAACGGCGCCAGCGCCGCCAGCGACAGCCAGAAGCCGCCCTTTTTCCCGCGCAGCGCGTACACGGCCAGCGCATACGCCGCCGGATACAGCAGCGCGGCATATTCGCTCGTGTCGCCCACCGTGATCCCGAGCATACGAGGTGCACCGGGGCCCATGAACGTCGTCTGATACACGCAGATCGCGCCGAGCACGAACACTGCGCCATAGATGTACCACGCATACCGGCTCAGACGGCGGTAATCCAGATAATACCCGCCGAACAGTGCGCCACAGGCCAGAACCCCCGACGCAAGTGCGAAGGCAAGGGAAGAGCCGATCCATTCGGTGCGCAAATACATTCCAAGCACGATGGCAAGCCCGGCAAAGAGCAAAATCGCCGTCTGCTTTTTGGGCCGGTGCACCGCGTCGAGCGCAAGGCCGACAGTCTCCGCATCGCCCATCTGCCGGACGGCCTCGGCCTCCGCCGCATCCTCGGTCATGCCCTCGGCCAGATACGCCTCGGTCTGCTCTTCCAGATGCGTCCGCAGCTCACGTTCCAGCGCCGGGCGCACGCGCTTCCAGCGCACCTGCGCTCCGGCAGTTTCCAGATACCGTTCGATCCGTTCAGCCACCGTAAGCGCCTCCCTTCAACACCTTTCCGACCGCCCGCGTATAGGCGTTCCATTCGGCTTCCTTCTCGCACAGCCGCTTGTGCCCTGCGTCCGTCAGGTGATAATACCGGCGCGGACGGCCCGCGGCGGACGGTTCGGCCCGCGCGGTGATATAGCCCTTCTGCTCAAGCGCGTGCAGAAGCGGATAGAGCGTCCCGGCCTTGAGGTCGAACGCATGCTCCGACCGGCTGCGCAGCGTTTCGATCATCTGATAGCCGTACATATCCTCCTGCTCGAGCAGCTTCAGGAGCATCAGCCCCGTGCTCCCGGCCAGCAGGGTTTTGTCAAATTCCATAACAAACCTCCTTTAATAGATAGATGGTCTATATATCGGATATCTATATATTAGCACATACCCGGAGCTTGTCAAGGGAAATTTTCAGGTGGGGATGCCTCCGGCGGCCCTGTCTTTTCCGTCTTGCCGGAAAAGACTGCCAGATATACAAAAAGCCTCCCCCGGCCGCTCCGGGGGAGACGGATGCGCTCAGAACCATGTTCTTGTCCGGGAGAAGCGGAACAGCTCCCAGAGGGTGATGAGGACCTGCACGGCGGCGCAGACGACGAAAATAAGGCTCAGGTTCGGGATGGGGATGGGGATCGACAGATAGATGCAGGCCCCGGCTGACCAGATGAGGGCCGTGATGGACAGGCCCTGCATCAGGATGCCCCACCAGAGGGAGGTGAAGACGATGCACACGATGCTCGACACCGGCACAGCGTACAGGAAAAACAGCCACGACGGGAACGGCACGGCGGCGATGGTAAAGGCGGTGAACAAAATCGCCGCGATCACGAACACCAGCGCCACGGACAGCAGCAGCACATAAATATGAAAATGCGGGTTGGCCTTCTTGGGCGGCTCCTCTTCTCCAATGAGGTTGCTGACGGTCACGCCGTAGAGCTGCGCGATCTGCGCGAGGATATACACGTCCGGCAGCCCCTCTCCGCGCTCCCACTTGGAAACGGATTTATCGGAGTAATTGAGCTTGCGCGCAAGGTCCATCTGGGTGTCCTTATGGGATTTGCGGTAAGCGGCGATGTTTTTTGCGACGGTTCGCCGCAGTGTCTGTTCGTCCTGAAGCATAAGGACGCCCCCTTCCCGAAAAGCATTGGTATTACAGGAAATTCTACTGCCGGTAGAGTGCCGTTCTCCGACGGGTATCGCGCCTGTCCGCGCCGGTAGGGTGCATTTTGCGCCACCCGGTGCTAGAATACAGACAGCTTCGGAGGGCCGCCGACGGGCCGCCGTCCGAGCGATATGCTGTGATTTAGTATATCACTTTTTTTCATCCTGTGCAATGAGCATTTTCCGCCCGCTGCACGATACGCTCCCGGCATCTCACACACCGTGCCGGGGGCGTTTTTCTGCGAATTTTTACCGGTGCTTGCGTTTTTCCGCGCCGTATGCTAAACTGGAACCATAAAAATGAGAAGGGAGTCCTGAGAGCATGCGCATGATCTCCTGCTGAAAGCTTGGCACAATCGTAACACCCCGGCGGTGAAGACCGTCTGGTTCGCTGTGCCTTTTCGCGGGAAATCTGCTTTGTCTCTCAGCTTCCGTGCAGACCGTCTGCCCATTTATGGCAGGCGCAGTATGCCCTTCGGCTGTGGGAGCGGTTCCCGCAGCCAATTTTTTATGATTAGGTAACCGCTGATCCAATCACCTGCGGTTACCGGGGAGGGCATATCGATGGCATTGATTCAAATTACAGCCCTGACCTTTGCATATCCCGGCAGCTTTGACAATGTATTTGAGCACGTCAGCTTCCAGCTCGACACCGATTGGCGGCTCGGTCTGACGGGCCGCAACGGACGCGGCAAAACAACGCTCCTGCGGCTCCTGCAGGGGCAGTATCCCCATCAGGGCACGATCACGGCCCCCGGCGGGTTCGAGTATTTCCCGTATCCGGTTCCGGACGCATCGCTTACGCCGCTGGAGCTGCTGGAGCGCAGCTTCCCGGATGTGCCGGAATGGCGTTTCCGGCGGGAACTGGCTCCGCTCGCGGTCACAGAGGACGCACTGTACCGCTCGTTTTCCACGCTTTCCGGCGGCGAACAGGCAAAGCTTCTGCTGGCGCTGCTGTTCGCGCGGGAGGGCCGGTATTTGCTCATCGACGAGCCAACGAATCATCTGGACGAGACGGGCCGCGCGCTCGTCAGCCGATATCTGGCGAAAAAGTCCGGTTTTCTGCTCGTCTCGCATGACCGCGCGTTTTTAGACGGCTGCGTCGATCATATCCTATCCATAGGCCGCAGCAGCATCGAGGTGCAGCGGGGCAATTTTTCCTCATGGTATGAAAATAAGCAGCGGCAGGACGCGTTTGAACTGGCGCAGAATGCACAGCTGAAAAAAGAAATCGGCCGCCTGAAACAGGCCGCGCGGCAGTCGCGCGCGTGGGCAGACAAGGTTGAAAACACGAAGATCGGCCCGCACTCGGCCAAGGTGACGGGCGAAGCCGACGCCATGGGCGGCCGGGCCTACATCGGTGAGCAGTCGCGTCGTATGCAGCAGCGGCGCAAGAATCTCGAACGGCGGCAGAACGCCGCCATTGAGGAAAAATCGGCGCTCCTGAAAAATATTGAGCAGGCCGCGCCCCTGAAGCTGCATCAGCTGCCGTATCACACCAACCGGTTGGCGCTTCTGCGGAATGTTTCGGTGTGCTATGGCGATGTACCCGTCTGCTCCGGCGTGACCTTTTCCGTCGAACAGGGCGACCGGATCGCGCTGCGCGGCGCGAATGGCACCGGGAAAACGAGCCTGCTGCGCCTGTTGTGCGGCGAGAACATTCCGCACACCGGGACGGTAGAGTGCGGCTCCCGGCTGCAAATTTCCCATGTGCAGCAGGACCCATCCGGTCTGCGGGGCGATCTTTCCGCCTATGCCGCGCAGCATGGGTTGGACGAGAGTCTGTTCAAGGCGATCTTGCGCAAGCTGGACTTTGCACGGGTGCAGTTTGAAAAGGACATGGCGGACTTTTCCGCCGGGCAGAAGAAAAAGGTTCTGCTGGCGCGGAGCCTGTGCGAACCGTCGCACCTGCTTATCTGGGACGAGCCGCTCAATTATGTGGACGTGCTCTCGCGCATTCAGCTGGAAGAGCTGCTGCTGGAATTCCAGCCGACGATCGTTTTCGTCGAGCACGACCGTGTGTTCTGCGACCGCGTTGCGACAAAGGCCGTGACGCTCTGACGGCTTGACGTTTTGCGCGCTGCCGGATACAATACAAGAAAACACAAATGAGGTGAACCGGAATGGATAAACAGGCCGTCGAGCAGCAGTTGTGCCAGCTGCCGGTCAGTCAATATGCGTGGATCGACCCGCGTGAGATCGAATTTTCCGAGCGCGTGCGCTATGTCTGCGAGCACGAGTGCCCGATGTACGGGACGAGTTGGGCCTGTCCGCCTGCGGTCGGCACGGTCGAGGCCTGCCGGGAACGGGTGCTGTCTTATCCGGGCGCGCTGGTCTTTACCTCGCTGGCCGAGGTCAGCGACATCGCGGACATGGCCGCAACGCTTGCCACGCGCGGCGCGCACGAGGCGCTTACGCGGCAGGTGCGGGATATTCTGCTGCAATTTTCCCCAGACGTGCTGACGCTCTCCACGGAATCCTGCGCCATCTGCCCGAAATGCGCCTACCCGGACGCCCCCTGCCGCCACCCGGATAGAATGTTCCCCTGCGTTGAAAGCTACGGCATCGTCGCAACCGCGCTGGCTGAGCGGAACGGGATCGAGTTTTATAACGGCAATCTCGTGACGTGGTTCTCTGTGCTGTGCTACCGGTAAAAACAAAGACGCCCCTTGTCATGCGCATTGGACTGCATGATGAGGGGCTTGTTTTGCTGACACCGGAGATTCCCGGCGAACCCAGCGAAGCGATTTGGCAGGAAAGAGGAGGAAACGGATTTAAGCGGATAAGAGGCTTCGCGCATAGCGGAGACTCGTTCCGTCGAAGCCGTTTCCGACGTGCCTCCGGCGGCCCCATCTTTTCCGTCTTGCCGGAAAAGATGGGGGAGAAAAGGGGCGCTGGGGTACGTTTGGTGCGTACTGCGGGTGCGGTTCAGGCAGGAACCTGATTTTTAGCTGTTGCGAACACACCAAGCCACCCTACGTACGCTATGGTACGCGCCGTCTGTTATGGTACACCGATTTTTCAAGTAGCTGCGATTCAATATCTGCGGCAAAAAGCCTTGCATTCGAAACTTGCAGGGTAGTACGGATTCGCCGCAGTTCTTTCTGGTGCCGTACTGGCGCGGGAGCACCCCTGTCTTCCCCTGGGGGAAGCTGGCTGCGGAGCGAAGCGGAGCAGACTGATGAGGGGCTATGCAGCTGCATTTGCAAGCCGCGTCATAAATTCATGCTTCTTCATTGTATGCATTCTCCAACAGGTTTCTGACAGACTGTGCAAAGTTCAGATATTCCGCACGGTCGTTCTGATACGTTTCCCGTCCAAGCTCCGTGAGCTTGTAATATTTGCGCGGCGGCCCGCCGCTTTCCTCCTGCAGATAGGTCGTGAGCAATCCATCCGACTTCAGCTTCCGCAGGATCGGATAGACCGTGCCATCCGCAATGTCAATGTGCTGGGAGAGGAAATCGGAGATCTCATAGCCGTAGCAGTCGCGCTTGTGCAGCAGCGACAGCACGCACAGCTCCAGCACGCCCTTTTTATATTGCGTGTTCATACGCAGCTCCTTTCCGTTTGGTTTGTCCTTTTCACTAGTGTATTATATTCACTAGTTTGAAAATATCAATAGTAAATTTTAAAAACAGCAGGGAGTTTTTCTCCCTGCTGTTTTGTCAATATTCTGTTTTTACCGCTGGTCGGCAAAAGTGGATGGATAGCTTTGGTTTAAATTGTCCTAAAATTTGGATAGTGAGACAACCGTCTCGATATGCGCGCATTTTGGGAAAAGATCGACCGCTTCGGCGGAGCGGAGGGTGTAGCCTTTTTCCGTGAGCAGCTTCACGTCGCGGGCGAGGGTGGCCGGGTCGCAGGAGACGTAGACGACGCGCTGCGGCTGCATGGCGGCGATGGCCTCGATCACGTCGGCGCTTACGCCCTTGCGCGGCGGGTCGACGACGATCACGTTGGGCTTTTCGCCGCGCTCGGCCAGCAGCTTCGCAGCTGCGCCCGCATCCATGCAGTAAAATTCCGCATTGTCCATGCCGTTCTGTGCGGCATTAAATTTTGCGTCTTCGATCGCCTGCGGGATAATCTCGACGCCGACGGCCTTTTTCGCGTGCCGCGCAAGACAGAGCGTGATCGTACCCGTGCCGCAGTAGAGGTCAAGCACCGTCTCTTCTCCGGTCAGCCCGGCAAGCGCGGCGGCTTTTTCATACAGACGCTCGGCCTGCGCGTGGTTGACCTGATAAAACGCGGGCGCGGAGAGTCGGAACCGAAGGCCGCAGAGCGTGTCGGTGATTGTTCCGTCTCCATAGAGCGGCAGAAATTCCGTGCCGAGCACGGTATTGCCTTTTTTTCGTGTTGGGGGAGAAGACAATGGTCGTGATGCCCGGCTCGGCGGCGAGGAGCGTCTGGACGAGCTGCTTTTTCTTCGGCAGCTGCTGTGTGTTGGCCGTGATGCAGACGAGATCTGCCCGCTTTCCGCGCCGAAGCGGATATAAATATGCCGGATGTAGCCGGTATGCGCGGCCTCGTCATAGGCGCGGATGCTGTATTTGCGCATCCAGTCCAGAACGGCTGCGCGGATGCGTTCGGCGCAGTCCGGCTGGATGCGGCAGTGCGCGGCCGGAATGACCGTGTGCGTTTTTCCGGCGAAAAAGCCCGCGACGGGCTTTCCGTTCTGCTCCTGCACGGGGAACTGCACCTTGTTCCGATAGCCGTCGGTCTGCTCTGCGCCGGTGATGGGCAGGGAAGTGAGCGTCTGGCCGCCGATGCGCGTCAGGCAGCTGTGGACGTGCGTGCGCTTAAGCTCCAGCTCCTGCGCATAATCCATGTGCCGCAGCGCGCAGCCGCCGCATTTGGGAAAATACGGGCAATCCGGCTCTACGCGGTGCGCCGACGGCTGCTCCACGCGCAGAAGCTCGGCAAAAACCGCCGAGCGTCCGATGTGCGCAATGCGGATTCTGCACAATTCGCCCGGCAGCGCACCGGGCACGAACACGACCTGTCCGTCGACACGGGCGATGCCCGTCCCGTCCACGGTCGCGTCTTCGATTGTCACCTGAAGCGTATCGCCGCGTTTGAGTTCCTTCATAGCTGTGTGGAATGTTTCACGTGAAACATTCACTCCTCCTTCAAGCTCGCCGGTGGTCAGGTCAATATAATAGATATGCAGAAACTGCTGATCACCGGTTTCCGTGGAATAGGAGACGGAGAGCGTATAGCTTACGATGAGCGTTCCATTCTCCTCGGAAATGCTGTAGCCGCCGTTGACGTAGCCGATCGCGGCCTTTTCCTGCGCGGCTGGGTAAACCGTCTCCTGCGCATAGGAAATGACGGTCTGCGAAAGCTCATCAAAGACGGCGTTCGCCGCCGCAGACGCATCGTCACTTTCCAGCGTCAGATGGGGCAGGGTATAGGTGCAGCTGACGATTTCCTCAAGGTCGGTCTGGATCCTCTCCGGCTCGTCGAGCCAGCTTGCTTCCAGACCGTCCTGCGTCTGATTCTGGTTCGGCGTGATGTGAATAACATTGTCCTGCGATTTTTCCGCTTCTGCCGGAGCTTCCGGCACAATTGCCTCTTCCTGAACGGGCGCAGCGGGTTCTTCCTGCTGCACGGGCTTTTTTGCGCAACCCGCAGCGCTGAGAATGAGTATGGTAGCCAGAGTGGCCGCAAAAAGCTTTTTCATATACAAACCTCCTGTATGTCTGCGATTTTAACACAGAAAGACGCTTGTGTAAAGCCGGGAAAGGCGCTATACTGGGAGACAGCTTGAACTTTGGAGTTGAGTTTTATGCTGGATTATCGTCACTGCACGCTCTGCCCGCGCGCCTGCGGCGTCGACCGGACGGCAGGGGAGCGTGGCTTCTGCCAAATGCCTGATCATATTCTTGCCGCGCGGGCCGCGCTGCATTATTGGGAAGAGCCGCTCATTTCCGGAAGCTTCGGCAGCGGCGCGGTGTTTTTCTCCGGCTGCACGCTGCGCTGCGCGTTCTGTCAGAACGGCGTGATCTCTCAGGAGAATTTCGGGAAAGAAGTTTCTTCACAGGAGCTTCGCACCGCGTTCGAGCGGCTGATCGACGAGGGCTGTCAGAACATCAATCTCGTCACGCCGACGCACTTTCTGCCGTCCATCCTCCCGGCGCTTGCGCCGAAGCTGCCTGTGCCGGTCGTGTATAACTGCGGCGGCTACGAATCGGTCGAGACACTGCGGGCCTTGGAGGGACTGGTCGATATCTATCTGCCGGACTTTAAATATTCTGACGCAGCGCTTGCGAAAAAGCTCTCCGCCGCGCCGGATTATCCGCAGATCGCGTCTGCGGCCATTTTGGAAATGTACCAGCAGGTGGGCGGCGCGGTGATTGAGGACGAGCAGATGACGCGCGGGGTCATCATCCGCCATCTGGTTCTGCCGGGCTGCATCGACAATTCGCTCGGCGTGCTGGACTGGATCGCGGACAATTTTCCGAAGAAAGACGTGCTGGTCAGTCTGATGAGCCAGTATGTGCCCATGGGCCGCGCAAAAAAGCTGCCGCCCTTTGACCGGCGCATTACGCAGGAGGAATACGACGCAGTTCTGTCGTATCTGTATCTGTTGGAGCTGGACAACGGCTATACGCAGGACTTTTCCGCCGCATCCGCGGAGTACATCCCGGAATTTGATCTTGAGGGATTATAAATTTTAAACAAACGTTTGCATTTTTCAATAAGGTGTGCTATACTGGATTCACAAGCAGGAAAGGAGCTGCCAACATGGGCCGGACCAGCAGCAAACGTGACGAAATTCTTCACTTCCTTACGAAATTCACAGCAGAGAACGGCTATGCGCCCTCCGTGCGTGAGATCTGTGCCGCCGTCGGTCTGCAATCCACGGCGACTGTCCATTATCACCTGAACGCGCTGCGTCAGGATGGACTGATTGAAATGGACGGCATGAAAAAACGCACGATCACCCTCGCCGATTCCCACCGGGCCGACCGCATCCCCGTCGTCGGCGTGGTCACGGCAGGTCTGCCGATTCTGGCAGTTGAAAATATTGAAGGCTATCTGCCGTGGGACGGCGAAGCGGGCTGCTTCGCGCTGCGCGTCCGCGGTGATTCCATGATCGGCGCGGGAATCCTCGACGGGGACAGAGTCGTCGTCCGCGCCCAGCCGACGGCGGACAACGGTGAGATCGTCGTTGCGCTGCTCGGAGACTCCGCAACGGTCAAGCGCTTCCGCAAAGACGGCAAGCAGATCTGGCTCCTGCCGGAAAATCCGGCCTATGACCCCATCGACGGCAATCAGGCCCAGATCATCGGGAAGGTCAAGGCTGTGATTAGAACCTATTAAATTCTATAAAATAAAACGCTCTTACTTCGGTATCACCGGGGGAAGGGCGTTTTTCACGATACGCTTGTCAAGAAAAAACTCGTATTATAAATTTGCAACAGCCCTTCGGTTTTTCTGGACTTTTCTCACGAAGATTGAAGTAACTCAAAATTTCTGATGCAGTCCATATAAGTTCCGTAGGGGCCGATGCCTACATCGGCCCGGCGAAGTGCACCGTTTTATAGGAATCTTCGGCGAATTCGTACCGCTTTGCTGGGTTTGCCGGGAATATATTTTATTCATTCAATCTCAATGTTTCACGTGAAACATGAAAAACAACAAATTCACATCACTTCTTGCATTTTCAGAAGCAGGACATTATAATAGAATGCAAAATGGGGCCGAAGGGGCGTGAAATGGGTATGGCGAAGGTTTTGGCATTTGTCAATCAAAAGGGCGGCGTGGGGAAAACGACCTCTGCGGTCAATCTGGCCGCTGCGCTGCAAAAGGCGGGAAAGCGCGTCCTTCTGTGCGACTTTGACCCGCAGGCCAACGCGACCTCCGGCCTTGGCGTAGAAAAAAGCACAGCCGCGCATTCGACCTATGATATCGTGATTGAGGATTTCCCCGCCGCAGACGCGGTGATCCACACAAAATACTGCGATGTTCTGGCCTCCAACGTCGCGCTGTCCGGCGCCGGCGTGGAGCTGGTGGGCGTTGAGAAGCGGGAATATGCGCTGAAGACTGCGCTCCAGCCGCTGCGGGAACAATATGATTATATTTTCATTGATTGCCCGCCGTCTTTGGAGCTGCTGACGCTCAACGCGCTCTGCGCCGCAGATCAGGTGCTGATCCCTGTGCAGTGCGAATATTACGCGCTGGAGGGGCTTTCCGATCTGATGGTCACGCTCCGCGCGGTCAAAAGGCGCCTGAACCCGACGATCTCCATCTTCGGCGTTTTACTTACCATGTACGATGGCCGGACGAATTTCTCCGCGCAGGTTGCCGAGGAGGTGCGCCGCCATTTTCCCGGCAAGGTCTTCGCCTCCGCCATCCCGCGCAACGTACGCCTGTCCGAAGCGCCCAGCCACGGGATGCCTGTTTGTGCCTACGACAAATTCAGCCGGGGCGCGGCGGCCTATGACGCGGTCGCGCAGGAGATCCTTGCGAAAGAACAGTGAGAGGAGCAACGCATATGGCAATGCGAAAGGGTCTTGGCAAGGGCCTTGGCGCCCTGATTGGGGACTATAACGAGCAGCCGGACGCGCCCAGCGAGGGTGCAGTAACGCTGCCGCTGCAAAAAATCGAACCGAATCCGCTTCAGCCGCGCAAAACCTTCAACCAGGAAGAGCTGGATTCCCTGGCGGATTCCATCCGGATGCACGGCATTATCCAGCCGCTGACGGTACGCAGGCTGCCGTCCGGGTTCTATCAGATCATCGCGGGCGAACGCCGCTGGCGTGCGGCACGGCTGGCCGGGCTTACCGATGTGCCGGTCGTGGTCATTGAGGCCGACGACAAAAAGGCGATGGAGCTGGCGCTGATTGAAAACTTGCAGCGCTCGGATCTCAACCCGATTGAAGAAGCCCTCGGCTATCAGGAGCTGATGGGCACCTATGAAATGACGCAGGAGCAGGCTGCCGCCCGTGTGGGCAAATCCCGCCCGGCCGTTGCGAACGCGCTGCGGCTGCTGAGCCTCAGTCCGGCCGTTCTGGAGCTGGTCAAGGACGGTTCACTGTCCGCCGGTCACGCGCGGGCGCTGCTGCCCGTGAAGGACGAGACGCAGCAGCTGTCCATTGCGCAGAAGGTCATGGCGCTGGGTCTGTCCGTCCGGCAGACGGAGGCGCTCTGCAAAAAGCTCACAAAGCAGGCGCAGCCCGTCAAGGAGCAGCCGCCGCAGGTCGATTATCTGGCCGAATGCGAAAAGGAGCTGACCGCCGGGCTTGGCCGCAAGGTGCGCATTGTCTCCGGCAAGCGCAAGGGCCGCATTGAACTGGAATACTACGGGCAGGACGATCTGCAGCAGCTGTACGACGCGCTGCACACCATCCGCAAAAAGGAGCAACACTGATGGACGAAAAGAAAACCCCGCAGCCGGAGCAGGCTGCCCCGGAAACCGGAAAGCCGCTGAGTGAGAAGCGCAAATCCGCGCTGCTGCGGTACATGGCCGTTCTGTTCTGCGCCGCGTTCATTCTGGTTCTGATCTCGCTGATTTTGCAGACGCACTCGTCTAAAGCAAAGATTTCCGAGCTGAACGCCGCCAGCACAAGCGCGCTTTCCAACGCCGAAGCGCTTCAAAACGAAAACCGTGCCCTGCAGGACGATAAGATCGCGCTGGAGAAGGAAAACGAGGAATTGCAGGCAAAGATCGACGAGCTGACGCAGAAGCTGGACGAAGCATCGCAGGCCGAGGAAAACACGCAGGCGGCGGAAAATGAAATGATCAAATCCCTGCGCACCGAGCTTGACCGGACGAAGGAAGCGTATGAAGCACTGCTGGAGGCAAAGGCCTGCGAAACGCGTGAAGGAAACGTCACGTTCTCCCGCGCCATGCAGACGCTTGAACGGTTGAAGGATTATCTGGGCCAGACCGCGCTGGAGGAATATAAGGCGCTTGGTGGAGAATAACAGGAGGAAAAGAACACCATGATCGATATTAAATTTTTACGGGAAAATCCGGACGCAGTCCGCGAAAATATCCGGAAAAAGTTTCAGGATGCAAAGCTGCCGCTCGTAGACGAGGCCATCCGGCTCGACGCGGAGAAGCGTGCGGCGCAGCAGGAATGCGAGCAGCTGAAGGCCGCCCGCAACAAGCTGTCGAAGGCAAACGGTCCACTTTATGGCCAGCTGAAAAAAGCGGATGAGGCGCAGAAAGCGGAACTGCAGAAGCAGATTGATGAAAACAACGCCAAGGTCAAGGCCGACGACGAGCGCCGCGCGGAGCTTGAAAAGAAGCAGACCGAGGCCGAGGACAAGCTGCGCGAGATCATGTACGTGATCCCGAACATCATCGACCCCTCCGTCCCCATCGGCCCGGACGACAGCCATAACGTTGAAGTGCAGCGCTTTGGCGATCCCGTTGTACCCGATTTTGAGATTCCCCATCACGTCGACATCATGCAGTCCTTTGACGGCATCGACAAGGATTCCGCGGGCCGCGTGGCCGGTATGGGCTTTTACTATCTGCTGGGCGACATTGCCCGCCTGCATGAGGCGGTTCTGGCCTACGCGCGCGACTTCATGATCGACCAGAAGGGCTTTACGTATGTCATTCCGCCGTTCATGATGCACGGCAACGTCGTCAAGGGCGTCATGTCCTTTCCGGAGATGGAAGCGATGATGTACAAAATCGAGGGCGAGGACCTCTATCTCATCGGCACGAGCGAGCACACCATGATTGGCCGCTTTATCGACCAGATCATCCCGGAGGCAAAACTCCCCCTGACCCTCACGAGCTATTCCCCCTGCTTCCGCAAGGAGGTCGGCAGCCACGGTCTGGAAGAGCGCGGCGTGTACCGCATCCACCAGTTTGAAAAGCAGGAAATGATCGTCGTCTGCCGTCCGGAGGAATCCATGGACTGGTACAACAAGCTCTGGAGCTATTCTGTTGAGCTGTTCCGCAATATGGAGATTCCCGTTCGTCAGCTCGAATGCTGCTCCGGCGATCTGGCCGATCTGAAGGTCAAATCCTGCGACATTGAGGCGTGGAGCCCGCGCCAGCAGAAATATTTCGAGGTTTGCTCCTGCTCGAACCTCGGCGACGCACAGGCCCGCCGTCTCGGCATCCGCATCAAGGGTGCGGACGGCAAGATGTATCTGGCCCACACGCTCAACAACACCTGCGTCGCGCCCCCGCGTATGCTTATTGCGTTCCTTGAGAACCACCTCCAGAAGGACGGCACCGTCACCATCCCGAAGTGCCTCCAGCCGTATATGGGTGGCAAGGAAGTGCTGGTTCCGAAGCATTAAATCAAGACAATAACACTTTCTGAAATCAGCGGCTGCGGTACAACTTTTTCTTTTGCTTCTCCAAAAGAAAAAGTTGCAAAAAGAAAACGAGCCCGGCGGGATTTCTATTTTCCCCCGGACCTCCTTAAAGCGACCAAGAAAACCGCTTCGGTTTTCTTGGATCTTTCCCGCGAAGATTGTAACA
>VOFF01000026.1_pt1 | contig 50001 bp, 77 predicted proteins | sample 5384061 | NCBI WGS metagenome assembly VOFF01 (sample SAMN12384725, study PRJNA508395) | human gut metagenome | isolation source: healthy gut E | host: Homo sapiens | reverse complement strand
TGACCCGTATTCCGAAACCGGTGAACCGTACGGTGCCGGATGCAATGATCTGGCAGAGACAATTGCCATCGGAAAGAAAGTATCCGATGCGGGATTCGGCATATTATTAAATTTTCATTACAGTGATTTCTGGGCAGATCCGGGAAAACAGATTAAGCCAAAGGCATGGAAAGATTTTGATGCGGATAAGCTGGAACAGGCAGTTTATGAGTTTACCGAGGATTCTCTGCGCAAAGTACTGGAAGCCGGTGTCAATGTGACAATGATCCAGGTGGGCAACGAAGTGACCAACGGACTGCTCTGGCCGGAGGGATTAAAGCCGAATTATGACAATATTGCAAGATTTATCAGTTCCGGTATCCGGGCATGCCGTGCCGTTAAGCCGGAGATCCCGCTGATGATTCATCTCGACAACGGTGGAAACAATGAGATGTACCGCGACTGGTTCGATCATTATATGGAGCGTGGGGAAGATTTTGATTATATCGGACTTTCCTATTACCCGTTCTGGCATGGCACCCTGCAGATGCTTGAAGACAACATGAACGATATGGCAGCCCGTTACGGGAAGGAACTGATCGTGGCAGAGGTTTCTATGGGATATACCATGGAAGATTACAAGCAGTATGAGAAACTAAAAAGGACAGTGAGCGAAAGGGATATGCGACAAAGCCGGAACTTGTGGCAAAGATCGAGTATCCGATGACGGTACAGGGACAGGCAGATTTTACGAAGGACTTCTTAAACCGCGTGGCACATGTGCGTGACAACAAAAAGGTCTGGGATTTTTTTTGGTGGGAGCCTGCATGGATTCCGGTACACGGAAGCGGCTGGGCAACGCCGGCATCTTTAAAGTATATGAATGATCCGGGACCATGTGGCAATGAGTGGGCAAATCAGGCATTGTTTGACTACGATGGAAATGTCCTTCCGGCACTGGAAGTGATTCGTGATTTTAGAAAATAAGATATGTAAAAATGTTGCATGAAGGAAGGGGAATGTTGCAAGTTGCGCAAAGCATATTGCAAAGAATTCCCTTTATGTATAATGGAATTATCAAGAAAACGAACCGTTGCACCAAGCAGCGGATGAACATGCAGAAAGGGAGAGAACAATGATTCAGAATGATGTATTAGCAAAGTTTAAAGAGATCTTTGGCGATGAGGGGGACATCAGAGTATATTTTGCACCGGGACGTGTGAATCTGATCGGTGAGCATACCGATTACAATGGCGGACACGTATTTCCATGTGCACTTACTATTGGAACATACATGGCAGCAAGAAAGAGAACCGATTTTTATTCCATGAACTTCGATGAGCTGGGTGTGATCGAAAGTTCTCTGGATGCATTTACTCCGACCCGGATGGATTGTGGACCAACTATCCGCTGGGCGTTATGTGGGCATTTGAAGGACGCGGCATGAAACTGGAAACCGTTCTGGATATTGCATTATTCGGAAATATTCCAAACGGTTCCGGACTTTCTTCTTCCGCATCCTTAAAGTGGTTACCGGATATATGTTAAAGGATCTGTATGGTTTTGATGTGACCAATCAGGATCTGGCTCTGATCGGACAGTATTCCGAGAACAATTACAATGGCTGCAACTGTGGAATTATGGATCAGTTTGCATCTGCCATGGGGAAAAAGGACAATGCAATTTTCCTTGATACTTCGGATCTTTCTTTTGAATATGCACCAATCGTACTTGACGGGGCAAAAATTGTCGTCACCAACAGTATGGTAAAACACAGCCTGGTTACTTCCGCATACAATGACCGCAGAAATGAGAGTGCACAGGCACTGAAGGATTTGCAGACCGTTGTGGATATCAAAACACTTGGAGATCTGACGGATGAGCAGTTTGAGCAGTACAAGGGAGCCATTAAGGATGAAGTTGCCAGAAAGAGAGCAAAAACATGCAGTTTACGAGAATCAGCGTACAATCGCAGCAGTCAGGGCTCTGAAGGAAAACGATATTGAAAACATTCGGAAAACTTATGAATGCTTCCCATGTTTCCCTGCGTGACGATTATGAGACCTCCTGTCCGGAAGTGGATGTACTTGTGGATGAAGCATGGAAGATTCCTGGTGTGATCGGTTCCCGTATCACCGGAGGCGGATTCGGTGGATGCACGGTCAGTATCGTAAAGCGATGCATCCGTGGACGAATTCAAGGAGAAGCTGACAAAGGCATATGAGGAAAAGTCGGAAAGACACCGGAATTTTATGTGGTTTCCATCGGAGATACCCAAGCCGTCTGATTTAAGAACGTTACATAGGGTAAATGTGTGGGAGCTGATTGGAACCGCATTTGCCGACAGGCTTTATAAAAAGGAGTACGAGATGATTCAGGAGAACATTTTAGAGTTAGTAAAATATGGTCTGAGCACCGGACTGGTAGATCCGGAGGACAAAGTATATACCATTAACCGCCTGCTGGAGCTTTTTTCAGGTAGACGAAATCGAGGATGCGGTATTTGAAAAAGGTGGAAAATCTTCCGGCATGGACACAGGAAGAGAGGCAGAAGGAAAACTTGAGGGAATCCTTGCAGAAATGATGGATTATGCATATGAGAATGGTCTCATGGCAGAAAAACAGTATTGTATACAAAGATTTGTTTGATACAAAAATTATGGGATGTCTGGTACCGGAACCAAGCAGTGTCCGCAAGACGTTCCGTGATCTGTATGAGCATACCTCACCGCTTGCCGCAACGGATTATTTTTACAAATTAAGCTGTGACAGCAATTATATCAGAAGACAGCGTATCAAAAAAAGACCGCAAGTGGACAACCGACACCGAGTTTGGAACACTGGATATCACCATCAATCTGTCCAAACCGGAGAAAGATCCAAAAAAGCCATTGCGGCAGCAAAAATGCAAAGCAGAGCGCGTATCCGAAGTGCCAGCTCTGTAAGGAAAATGAGGGATATGCAGGACGTGTCAACCACCCGGCGCGCCAGAACCACCGCATCATTCCGCTGACGATCAATCAGACGGAGTGGGGATTCCAGTACTCGCCATATGTATATTACAATGAGCACTGCATCGTGTTCAATTCCAAGCATACGCCAATGAAAATCGAGCGTGCAACGTTTGGAAAACTTCTGGATTTTGTGACACAGTTTCCACATTATTTTGTAGGTTACAATGCAGACCTGCCGATTGTTGGAGGTTCCATCTTAAGTCATGATCATTTCCAGGGCGGACATTATACATTTGCCATGGCAAAAGCACCGATTGAAAAAGAACTTCAGTTTGAGGGATTTTCCGATGTGAAAGCAGGAATCGTGAAATGGCCGATGTCTGTCATCCGTATCAGCCAGACCGGACAAGGAGCGTCTGATTGAACTGGCAGACAAGATTCTCTTAACCTGGAGAGGCTATACCGATGAGGATGCATTCATCTATGCCGAGACTGACGGACAGCCGCACAACACGATCACGCCGATTGCACGCAGACGTGGAGATGATTTTGAACTGGATCTGGTACTGCGCAACAACATCACGACCGGGGAGCATCCTCTGGGTGTCTATCATCCACATGCAAAAACTGCATCACATCAAAAAAGAAAATATCGGCCTGATTGAAGTCATGGGGCTTGCTGTACTCCCTGCACGTCTCAAAGATGAGATGGCAGAGCTTGCCGATGCACTGGTAAATGGTACAGACTTACGTGCGACAGAAACACTTGCTTCCCATGCAGAATGGGCAGAAGGTTTCCTTCCGAAGTATGATAAGATCACAAAAGACAATGTGATGGATATCTGCATGAGGAAATCGGTCTGGTCTTTAATGAAGTATTGCAGGATGCAGGTGTGTGTACAAGTGTACACCGGAAGGACGTAAGGCATTCGAACGTTTTATTGCAGCTGTTTAATTGCGTTCTCTGGCAGATATATAAGTTTTCTCAATGTGACGGAAGAAAGCGTATATTCTCTTTCTACAGAAAAATTTGCAAAGCAGCTCTGGCATTGATTTCAGGTTCTTTGTGTAAGGATTTTCATTTTATGCAATTATCTTTATTCAGTGAGTGCCAGAGCAAGTTGCAAATTTGTTCTTCCGAAAGAAATATACGCCTTCTTCCTGTTGGTTTGGGAAAAGATAATTTGGAAAATATGCTGGTATCTATACAAAGAAAATTTGCATAAAAGATACCGTTATGGTATCTATACAAAAGAAAATTTGCATAAAAAGATACCGTTATGGTATCTATACACTTAAAATGTAACATTTAGATACCACAAAGTCTCTGTGGAACAAAAATTGCTTCTTCAGGTACCATTTTTTAAAAAAAATCGGTATCTGAAGAAGCAATTTTTTTCTTTTACAGGTGACATTCCTTTATTTCAGGCATTGAAAAATAAGAAAATGTGTCACCCTAATCATTATTTTTTATCAATAGATCCCATTTACAGAATTTGTGAAAAATAGTTCTTTCACTTATCTTTTTTTCCAATCAACAGGAAGAAGGGGGGACATTTCTTTCGGAAGAACAAATTTGCAACTGCGCCGTAGTTCCATCACATAACGCTAATGGCATTAAAGTAAAATTTTTCAAAAAAGAACCTGAAATCAAAATCGGCGCTGCTTTGCAAATTTTTCTGGAGAAAGAGAATGTCCCCCTTCTTCCGTCGCATCAAGAAAACTTATATTTATACCTGTTATTTATTGGCAAGCCCCCTCAGCATAAGTTTCTTCCGGCAATGAAAAAAGAACGCCGGAAGCAGGAAACAATCCGCAAAATGCCATGCCAGCGGACTGGCAAAACATGCAGCCGTAAATCCGAAGATCGGTACAAAGATCAGACCGATCAATGCGCGGGCAATCATCTCAAATACACCGGCAAATACAGCAAAGCCGGAAAAGCCCATTCCCTGGATAAGAAAACGAACAATATTGACCAGCGACAGAAGCATATAAAAAGCAGGTGTTGGTGATCAGAAATTGTCTGGCCTGTGCGACAACCTGTGTGATATTGGCACTGTCCGAAGGAGCTATAAACAGATAGATCAGTGGACGTGCAAGGAAAATGATGACAACAAGGATTGCTGCGGAGTATACTGCGGCAAGAATGATGGCGGATTTCATACCGCTTGCCAGACGATCATATTTTCCGGCGCCAACGTTCTGTCCACCGTAAGTTGCCATGGTAGAACCGAGTGCGTCAAACGGGCACACCATAAACATCGAAATACGGCTGCCGGCCGTCATGGCTGCCACGGCGCCTGAACCTAGGTGTTGACAGCAGTCTGCAGAATGACGCTTCCGATGGCGGTAATGGAATACTGCAGACCCATAGGAAGTCCCATAATCAGAAGATTTCTTACATAGGAAGCATCCAGTACCCAGTCGGAGCGCTTCAGGTGCAGAATGTCAAATTTCCGGATGATCACGAAAAGACACAGCACACCGGAAACCGCCTGCGATAAAACGGTAGCAAATGCGGCACCAAAAACTCCCAGTGCAGACAGATGATAAAGAACAGATCCAGTCCGATATTTAAGACAGCCGCAACGATCAGAAAAATGACCGGCGTGATGGAGTCCCCCAGAGAACGCAGGTAGGAGGAGAGTATATTATAAAGGATGGTGGCTGGTATGCCGGCAAAAAATAACAACAATATAATTGTAGGACAGGTCGATAATATCGGAAGGTGTCTGCATCAGCACCAGAATCTGCCGACAGAAAATGACGGTCAGTGCCGTGAGAACACCGCCGATGAGAACCGACAGAATGGCGGAATTACCGACATATTTGCGCACGCCGTCATAGTCGCGCGCACCGAACCGCTGGGCAACCGGCAGACCGAAACCGTTGCAGATTCCCCCTGACAGAATCCTATGATCAGAAAATTGATACTTCCGGTTGCCCCAACTGCAGCAAGTGCCGTCACGCCGAGATAGCGGCCGACGATGATGGTGTCCATGAGACTGTAAAATTGTTGAAACAGCATACCGAACAGAAGCGGTACGGCGAAACCGAGAATCAGTTTCATAGGGGAACCGCTGGTCAATTCTTTTGTTGTACTTCTTGCCATAATGATTTACTCCTTTTATATTTTAAACAAAACTGCAAATGCTAGGATATTTTATCACGATTGTGTAAAACTGCAAGAGGAAAAAATGCTGAAATTTCATTTTTTTTTGCGTTTTTTTTTGCCGCGTCAATTCTTTACATTTGAGGAAGAATGCGGTAGAGTGGTAAGTGACTGTAATATTGTACATATAAAGGAGATTAAAGTTGAAAAACTGGGAAAAAAATATACGTAAGGTTGTTCCCTATACACCGGGAGAGCAGCCAAAGAAATCACAGATCATCAAGTTAAATACCAATGAAAATCCATATCCGCCGGCACCGGGGGTAAAGGAAGCACTGGCATATTTGTCGGTGTCGGATCGGATGATGTGCTTGCAATGCTGTTTATGACCTTCTTTAATTCAAAGAAGCCGATTCTGTTTCCGGATATTACCTATTCCTTTTTATGACGTGTGGGCAGAAATGCTTCGCATTCCGTATACACAGATTCCGCTGGATGATGCATTCCGCCTGAATCCTTCAGACTATAAATGTGAAAATGGTGGAATCGTATTCCCAAATCCGAATGCGCCGACCGGGGAACTTCTTCCAGTATCTGCCATCGAGGAGATCATTCAGGCAAATCCGGATGTGATTGTGATCGTGGATGAGGCATATATTGACTTTGGAGGAGAGAGTGCCCTGCCTCTGATTGATAAATACGATAATGTAATTGTGGTACAGACATTTTCCAAGTCACGTTCTCTGGCGGGGTCGAGGATTGGCTTTGCCATCAGTAATCCGACACTGATTAAATATTTAAATGATGTGAAGTATTCCTTCAATTCATACACGATGGATCGTATCACCATTGCTTTGGGAACGGCATCTATCCGTGACCGGGCATATTTTGAGCAGACGACAGAGAAAATCATAAAGGCAAGAGAGTGGATAAAAGAGCAGCTTCGGGCACTCGGGTTCGTATTTGGTGATTCCAAAAGCAACTTTATTTTTTGCCATGCATCCGGATGTTTCCGGTGTGGAACTGTTTGAAGCACTGAAGAACGGTTCCATTATTATTTCGCAGGGACTGCAGCTGCCGGTACTTTCTTCTTATATTGTGGCAATTATCGAAATATGCTGCCGGTGCCGGTGATTTATCTGTTTGCACGGAAAGTTCTGGTATGGGGAGCGGATAAACCGGTGATTGGAAAGTTTTTTTCCTGGTGTCTGGAGAAGGGAGAAAAGGGCGGAAAGAAATTACAGGAAAAAGCAGGCCGGGGGCTGTTTATCGCACTGCTCCTGTTTGTAGGAATTCCGCTTCCGGGAACCGGTGCATGGACAGGAACACTGGCGGCCAGTATTCTGGACATGGATTTTAAATCAACAATTATCGCCGTCATGCTCGGGGTTCTGCTTGCAGGAATTATTATGATGGTGCTCAGTGTGGCAGGATTCGGCATGTTTTTGAAATAACCAAGGAAGTAATTAATCAATGAAAGACAAGAAAAAACCAAGACGATTCCGCGTCAGGTGCGCTGGGATAAGCTTGATAATACAGCACATCTTTTTCCCGTCCATTGCGGGGGGAGAGTATGACAAACGTGTACCGGATCAGTGTGACCTTAAAAGAAGAGGTTCAGGTGGAATTTCTGCAGCAGGCGCTGGACATGATTCTGCCGAAATTCGATGGGTTTAATCTTCGGATGCGCACAGGCGTATTCTGGTATTATTTTGAAGAGAACGGAAAAAAGGCGCCGAAAGTCACGGAAGAGGCGATGTTTCCATGCCGGTTTATCCGGCAGAACAAAAACCGGAACTATCTGTTCCGTGTGACCTATTATAAGTCAAGAATCAATCTGGAAGTGTTTCATGTACTGACCGATGGCATGGGAGGCATTAATTTCCTCCGGGAGCTGACGTATCAGTATCTGCGTCTGGTGCATCCGGAACTGGCGGAAAAAGAAGGAAACAAACTGAGCGGAGATACCTCTCTCAGCAGGGAGGACAGCTTTGTCCGCAATTACCGCAGCAGCAAGCCAAGCGGATTTAATAAAGAAAAAGCATATCTGATCAAAAGAAGATAAACTTCCGGCCGGAGAATTTGGTGTCATGCATGGGCGGATGCCGGTCTCACAGCTGAAAAAGGTAGCACATGGCTATCATGCATCTTTGAATGAATATTTTGTTGCAGTCTTTGTATGGAGTGTGTATAAAGAACTGTTACACGGGATGCCGGGGAAAAAACCGATCCGAATCGCAGTGCCAGTCAATCTGCGGCCGTATTTTGATTCGGATACGACAAAAAACTTTTGTTATGGTATCTGCAGAATTCCGTCCACAGAAAGAGTCCTATACGTTTGAGGAAGTACTTGCATGCATACAAAGCAGCCTGCACTCCCAGATCAATAAGGAACATTTAGAGGATCTGTTTTCTTACAGTGTATCCAATCAGAGGAACCTGCTTATGCGTCCGGTGCCGTTATTTTTTTGAAAAATATTGCCATGCGTATCGTATATGAAAAAATCCGCAGTGGCAAATACGACAACGATCACAAACATCGTAATATCAAGATCAAAGATATTTACCAGCCCTATATAGAAGGTTTTTCGGCTTTTATAGCCATGTCAAAAGCGGGCAGTATCTGAAAGGAACGATCTGTTCTTACCAGGATACGCTGGTATTTACATTCAGTTCCATCTTTTCCGAGGCTCTGGTACAGAAGGCATTTTTCCGCAAGATTGCGGCGGATGGTGTGGATGTGGAGATTGAGACGAACGGAGTATATTATGAATAAATGCAAAAAATGTAATGTTGTCATATTGGACGATACGGACCGCTGTCCGCTCTGTAAACATGTGCTGGAGTCGGACGGGATACCGGGAGAGAGCCGGTATCCGGATGCCATTGCAACGGCGCGTAAATTCCGGTTTGTGGAGAATCTGGTACTGTTTATCTCCATTGTGGCGGAGTGTCTGCTGATTGCCATCAATTTTCAGGTGGACAGGGAAGTGGCATGGAGCCTTGTAATTGGTATCATTCTTTTATATGGAAATGTGGTGCTTCGCATGGCGATTCTGGGAAAATCCGGATATCTGGCCAAAACCGTCTGTCTGGTACTTCTTGCCATTGTAATGCTTCTTGGAATTGATTATCTGACCGGATACCGGCGCTGGTCGTTAGACTATGTGTTTCCGGGGAATCATTGCCATTGATCTGGCGTTGTTTATCCTGATTCTGGTAAACCGGAGAAACTGGCAGAGTTATATGATGTCGGAACTGCTGACGATATTGCTGAGCATTGTACCGGTGGTATTGCTGCAGATGAGAATCATTCATTTTCCATATCTGGCATGGGGTCCCTCGGGGTATCGGTATTTTTATTCCTTGGAACACTGATTCTTGGTGATCAGCGTGCACGAACCGAACTGAAACGGAGATTTCATATATGATAGAAGGCGAAGCGAGTGTAAAAGGACGTGTGGTGGCAGAAATGCTGTCACATTTTACCAATGATTTGAAAATCGGAAAAAAAAAAAATAAAGAGCGGAGAGCTGCGCAAGATGATAGAGCCGCCATGGATTCCACCGGCAATGTTTAACCTGACAGGAATCAATATGGATCATTTTACGATGAAACTTTTGTCGTTAAAGGAAAATCCAAACACGGATTACGTGATTCTGCAGTTACACGGCGGTGGTTATACGGGAGCTGTACGCAATGCGTATTATGTGTTTGCAGGATTATATAACGAGCTGAGCCATGGATGCAATGTGCTTACTCCGGATTATCGTGTGCGGAGAATCCATATCCGGCAGCACTTGAAGATGCATTGGCATCATACCGCTGGCTGCTTTCCAAGGGATATTATGGAGAACAGATTATCCTTGCCGGAGATTCGGCAGGCGGTGGACTGGCGATGGCACTCTGTATGTATTTGCGGGATCATAATATGCCGGTACCGGGAGGAATCATAGCCATGTCTCCGTGGACGGATCTGACGGCAAGCGGGGAGTCTTACGATACCAACTACGAGAGGGATCCCCTGTTTGGAAATACGAAGGAGAGTCTGATTTACCAGAATGATTATCCGGGGAACATGACCGGATGGGCCGTATATTTCTCCGCTGTTTGGGGATTTCCTGGGGATTTCCGCCAATGCTCATACAGGTTGGATCGATTGAGATGCTTCTGAGTGATTCGGTTTCGGTAGCAGCAAAGGCAAGGGAGCAGGGGGTAAAAGTGCGCCTGTCTGTTTATGAAGGGATGTTTCATGTGTTCCAGATGGCATATCTGAATATTCCGGAATCAAAGAAGGCATGGGCAGAAGCCGGCAAATTCATTGATGTGCTGCGCACGGACAGCAGACTGTAAAAATTATTACAAAAAATGGCGCGGAATTTTTTCACATATTGCATAAACGCCTAGATACGTCTACATTTCCATGGAGTAAGCCTCCACATGATGTAGAAATGTGGGTTGACAATAACACAAGATGTAGTGTAGTCTTGTATTTGTTAATGAAAATATACAAGATATAGGGAGTAATCTCTATATCTTATATTTTGTGTAAACAATCGTTTATAAAGATAGACTTTGAGAGGAAGATGGAACATGAAAATTATTAAGAGAAGCGGAGTCGAGGTATTTTTTGATTCGAATAAGATCGTTGCGGCTGTACAGAAAGCGAATGCATCGGTAATCGATTATGAAAAACTCAGCGATGAGCAGATTCAGGAGATTGCCGATAATGTGGAAGTGGCATGTGAAAACATGAAACGGTCTGCCAGCGTGGAGGAAATCCAGGATATGGTAGAGAACCAGCTGATGAACCAGCATGCATTTACGGTTGCCCGTAATTATATTACATACCGCTATAAGAGAGCACTTGTGCGTAAATCCAATTCTACTGATGAACAGATTCTGTCCCTCTTAGAGTGTAACAATGAGGAAGTAAAACAGGAAAATTCCAATAAAAATCCTACTGTAAACAGTGTACAGAGAGATTATATGGCGGGAGAAGTCAGCAAGGATATCACGAAGAGATTCCTGTTGCCAGAAGATATTGTGGAAGCACATGAAAAAGGACTGATTCATTTCCATGATCAACACAGGCGATTGCACAGATTGCAAGTTCCCAGTATGGCGGACAGAGTATTTCACTCTCACATCTGGCACCGTTCGTACAGGTGAGCCGTGAAAAATTCCGGATACAGGTCCGGACAGAGTTTGAAAAGATCGGGCTGGATCTGGATGAGGAGAAAATCAATAAAGTAGCAGAGATGCGTGTCAAAGAGGAGATCAACCGTGGTGTTCAGATGATCCAGTATCAGGTGATCACGCTTATGACAACCAATGGACAGGCTCCATTTGTGACAGTATTTATGTATCTCGATGAAGTTCCGGAGGGACAGACCAGAGATGACCTGGCAGCGATCATTGAGGAGATGCTGCATCAGAGAATCAAGGGAGTAAAGAACGAAAAAGGAGTATTTATTACCCCGGCTTTCCCGAAACTGATTTATGTACTCGAAGAAGATAATATCCATGAGGATTCCAAGTATTTTTATCTGACACGCCTGGCTGCACAGTGTACGGCAAAGCGCATGGTTCCGGATTATATTTCCGAAAAAGATGAAAGAACTGAAAGTGGACAAGAACGGGGAAGGACACTGCTATCCATGTATGGGATGCCGCAGTTTTCTTACTCCGTATATTGACCCGGAAACCGGAAAACCGAAATATTACGGACGTTTTAACCAGGGAGTTGTGACGATCAATCTGGTGGATGTGGCATGTTCTTCCGGAAAAGATGAGAAAAAATTCTGGAAGATTCTCGATGAGCGTCTAAAACTGTGCTACCGGGCACTGATGTGCAGACATAAGAGACTTCTTGGCACACCGAGTGATGTGGCTCCGATTCTGTGGCAGAACGGAGCGCTTGCCCGTCTGAAAAAGGGAGAGACGATCGACAAACTTTTATTTGGCGGTTATTCCACCATCTCTTTGGGATATGCGGGATTGTGCGAGTGTACCCGTTATATGACAGGTGTTTCCCATACGGAGCCGGAGACCGGAACACCATTTGCACTGCGTGTCATGCAGCGTCTGAATGATGCCTGTGCAGAGTGGAAAGAAAAGGAAAATATGGATTTCAGTCTGTACGGTACGCCGCTGGAATCCACCACCTATAAATTTGCAAAGTGTCTGCAGAAGCGTTTCGGTATCATAGAGGGCGTAACAGATAAAAATTATATTACGAACAGTTATCATGTGCATGTGACGGAAAATATCAATGCTTTTGATAAACTGAAGTTTGAGTCACAGTTCCAGAAGCTGTCTCCGGGTGGTGCAATCAGCTATGTGGAAGTACCAAATATGCAGGATAATATTGATGCCGTGATTGCCGTCATGAAATACATTTACGATAATATTATGTACGCGGAGCTCAACACGAAGAGTGATTACTGTATGGAATGTGGCTATGACGGTGAGATCAAAATTGTTGAGGAAAAGGACAGCGGAAAACTCGTCTGGGAGTGTCCGAACTGCGGAAACCGTGATCAGGATAAGATGAGTGTTGCACGTCGTACGTGCGGGTATATCGGAACACAGTTCTGGAATCAGGGACGTACACAGGAAATCAAAGAAAGAGTATTACATTTATAAAACATGGAAGAAAACAAACGGAAACAATATGCCCATTTGTATGAACACCATGAGGTAGAAGATCCACAACCCCGGGAAGAGAAAGAAAAACCCATCGGGCCGAGTGGCAGAAACCGCCATCGGCCGATGGTGGAAAAGGATGCAGACGCATCGCCTTTTTTCTTTCCTGGCCATGGCGGTTGTTCTGTTACTTGCATTGAATTATTTTCAGATCAAAGAGAAGCAAAAAAAAGGAAGCGGTTTTGGAATATATCCGCAAAGAAAAGCAGCAAATGAAAAAATCGTGAGACAGAAAAAAGACGGAACCAGCTTGCAATCTTAGACCAATATGATATATTATATAGTATGTATCCGGATCTGGTTGGATGGATCAAAGTTGACGGGACACCAATCGATTATCCGGTGATGCAGGATCATACAGGCGGGGAATATTATCTGAAACACAATTTTGAAGGAAAAGATGATAATAAGGGAAACCCGTTTGTTTCCGCAGATGCCAGCATTGATCCGATGGATCAGAATATTGTGATCTTTGGGCACAACGTAAGTGATGGAAGCCAGTTTGGAGATCTGGATGCCTATCTGGATAAGAAATTTTACAAAAAGCATCCGGTGATTACTTTTGATACGATTTATGAAACTGGACAATATCAGATTGTTGCGGTGGTAAAGACACATGTAAAGGAAAAAGACGAATCCGGATTCCGTTATTACTGGTTTCGAAATTATAAAAACCGGAAAGAGTTTCAGAATCTGCTGGATTTTGTGGAAGAGAACCGTGTGTATGATACAGGGGAGCATCTTATCTATGGAGATACCACAATCATGCTCTCTACCTGTGAATACACGGTAAACAATGGGAGACTCGTAGTCATAGCAAAAAAAAGGATATAGGGCAGAAGATGAAAAAAATTAGGGATGATGAAAACGATACTGATGATGGGATGTGCGCTGGCGTTGCTTTTTGCAGCCGTTCCGCAGCCGGTTATGGCGGCGAACAGCCAGATGAATCTGACGGTTGGAACAACCAATGATGCAAAAGCCGGAGATACGGTAACGGTACGTCTGGTCGGAAGCAATAATCCGGGACTTTCGACATTTGCAGCAAGACTGGCATATGACGATTCTGATCTGGAATATGTAGGAACCACATGGGCAAATACGATTTCTTCGGATTCGGGAAATATTGAGCTGGTTTCCCCGGTTACGGAAAATAATCAGCAGGCACTTAATCTTTCGGCAATTTTAAATAAGACTTATTCCCAGAATGAAACCATTGCCACGGTTACCTTTAAGGCGAAAATGCATATACAACGATGCCAGTTACCCTGACAGTGCGTGAAGTGACGGATGCAAGTTACAATCCGGTTACGGTTACAACGGTTGTGGATGCTTCTGCAGGACAGACACAGAGCCAGTCACAGTCCCAGAGCACTTCCCAGAGTCAGTCGGACAGTCAGGATGACACAGAGTATACAGATGATATAGACGATACGGACGATACCGATTCGTACGATGATACAGACGATACGCAGGATTCCCAGAGCAGCAGCGGGAATACACACAAAACTTCATCGAACAAAAAGAATAACAGTGGAAATACATCAAAAAAAAACGGAAACCGGACATATGCAACACCAAAGACAGGTGCGGTTGATCTGCGGATGGTATTTGGAGCAGCAGTAATTGTTTTTTTACTGGCAGCAGCAGGCTGTATCCGTTTCCTGAATAAAAAGAAAGAGTAAATTATGAATTATGCTGGAATTAAGTATTGTGACATCGCAAACGGTCTCGGCTGTCGGACGGTACTGTTTGTATCCGGATGCCGCAATGCATGTAAGGGCTGTTTTCAGCCACAGACATGGGATTTTACCTATGGAGAATGTTTCGATGAGCAGGTACAGCAAAAGGTGCTTGATTCACTGAAACCGGAGTATATAGAGGGAATGACCCTGTTGGGAGGAGAGCCGTTTGAGGAAGAAAATCAGGGAGGCTTCTTCTTCCTTTTATGAAAAAAAGTAAAAAGTTTGTATCCGGATAAGAATGTCTGGGCATTTACCGGATATATATATGATAAAGACCTGATTTTGGGAGGCAGAAAACATACGAAAGACACGGATGACCTGCTTTCCCTGATCGATGTACTGGTGGACGGTCCATTTATTGAGGAACAGAAGGATATTACGCTCAAGTTCCGGGGATCGGTCAATCAGCGCATTCTTGACTTGAAAAAACCATGGAAAGTGGCAAAATAGTTAAGTTGATGGAATAGTTATGAAAACGAGGATGGATACATATGAAAAAGCATATTAATGCATTGTTGGGATTTGTCTGTTATACAATCGGTGTGATTGCAGCAGCATATTACGGGTTGTGGAAGATGCTTGTGCTTCCGCTTCATACTCTGGCAGTTTCTTTTCTGGCAGGGGACCTGAATGTCACACTGCTTGCGGTATGTGTTGTCAAAATACTTTTTTCAACAACGATGGCAGGATTGATCTGGTGCATTGGCTATATAGCCTATAATCACTTTAAAGGCACACAGGATCCGGACTGGGAAACTATGGAGAAAGAGTACATGGCAGAAAAAAAGAAGAGAAAGAGAGGCAGGCATCGTGATTTTACGGGTTCCGGAATATTATGAGAAATTTTCCTGCATTGCATCTCGCTGCAAGGACAGTTGCTGTGCGGGCTGGGAAATTGACATTGATGAGGATTCCTATGCATATTACAACAGTGTGGAAGGCAAATTTGGCAAAAGACTCAAAGAAAGTATGTATGAGGCCGATCCGGATGATGATGGCGGTGGATACCGTTTTAAGCTGAAAGGGAAGAAACGCTGTGCCATGCTCAATGACCATAATCTCTGTGATCTTTATACAGCACTTGGGGAAGAGGCTCTGTGTGAAGTGTGTACAGAATATCCGCGTTTTTCCCCTGATTTACGGAGATGTGGAGCAGAAAGCACTGAGTCTTTCCTGCGAGGAAGTCGGACGGATTCTGTTTGAGCGGACAGAACCGGAAAAGCTGGTGGATATAGAGCTGCCCGGAAATTGCGATGACGGTGAGGATGATCCGGCATATGTTGCATTCATGGAATGGGTGCAGCAGGAGTCGGTGAATATTCTGCAGAATCGTACCCATAATATTCCGGAGCGCAGGAGAGAGTTTCTGGCGTGGTGGGACCGTGTACAGACCGTGATCAATTATGCACAGGCAAAAGAGGATATGTCGGTACTGGCAGACTGGAGATACGAAGATGCCGGTCATGAACTTCGGGAGTGGGAGCAGAAAAATATTGGGAAAAGAGAAGCCGGTTCGTGCACTTTCTTATGAAGATTTCGAGGAACGTTTTGCGGTTTTTGCCGATATGGAAGAGCTGGATGATGAATGGGTTCACACCAAGGAAGAATTCGAAAAGCTGTATCACGAAGATACCTATGAGGGCATTTCTTACAGAATATATGCGATCATCGGATTATTCGGAACTTGGCTATGAACATCTTCTGGTTTATTTTGTGTATCGTTATCTGATGAATTCGATATATGATTATGATATCTCATCCTATGCCAAAATGATTGTGATGGCAACCCTTGTGGTAAGAGATATGGATGCGGCACGTTTTCACAGAAACGGTGGCAAATTCACAATGTCTGACCGTATTGACGTAGCGCGTATTTTCTCAAAGGAAGTGGAACATTCCGAAGGAAATGCACAGGATCTGAAAGAAATGTGTATGATGGAAGAAATTGCGAAAGTGGATGCACTTTGCAGACAGATTTAAACGTTTATAACAGAAATAAAACAGGCATCTGGCGAACCCCGGATGCCTGTTTTGTATGTGTAGCCTAGCGGCGCACGTCTCTAACCGGTGAAAGTCCGGAATCCGCCCGGTGGTGGGAAGGATATAGCCGAAGGCAAGGGTGTCCATCGTGAGGTGAAATCTGAAGGAAGCTGGATGTGGGGAACATACTAACCCATGGGCAAATCTCTGGTCTGACGAACAGAAATCACATCAGGCTATGCATGAGGATAAGGCTGCTTACCAAGTCGAAGTCCAATAACTACACGGAATCATGCATGATAAATGAGGCAGATGGATGGAGAGGAAGAAACGTGTGGTACCTAGGGAGGTCTGTGCGGTACGCCTTGAAAGAGGTAACCATTGCATAAAGCAATGCTGAACGTACAGAAGTCAGCCGAGGTCATAGTAGCCGAGAGGTGAAGGACCGAATCAGTAGGAGTCTTGAGTATGACCGAGAAAGGAGGAATGACAGTCTATGGCAGAAAACATTGAAAACAATGGCTGTTCGCAAAGAGATAATGCAGAACATGAAGGGTATGTGAAAGCGTCTAGGTCATTCAATCGGATATGGAAAGAAAGGGACAGTGCACAGCCGAGACTTTTGGAAGCGATACTGTATAAAGACAACTTTAACAGAGCGTATAAGAGCGTTAAGGCAAACAAGGGAGCGCCGGGAATTGATGGCATGACCATTGAGGAGGCTCTTCCTTATCTAACTATTGAAAGCGCCGTATACCGAACGGTACGTACGGTGCTGTGAGAGGACGGCGGTTAGGCACCGCCTGCCTACTCGATTATGCTTTATTTGTCTAACAGATCGGTATAGAAATCTGCGTAATCCTTGCGGTTGTCCTTGCAAAAAATCAATGGCAGCAGATGGATGCTGGTTCAGACGTCCGGTCAGCAGATACGGAATATCATATCCCCATACGGCACCGGTTTCTTTTGAGCGGCAGCATATAGTCTTCTAAGAACCGGAGTACCGGGAATACATTGTACTTCGGATTTTTCAGAAAACTCAGAAGCAGTTCCATGGCACAGTTTCCGGCACCCCGTCCCATGGACATCATGGTAGCATCTAAAAGACTGACACCGTGGGAGAGTGCTTCGATCGTGTTGGCAAAGGCAAGCTGCTGGTTATTGTGTGCATGCATACCGATGTATTTGCCGTATTTTTCTCCAAGTTCGGTGTATTTATCTGCAATCGCACGGATCTGTTCCGGGTAAAGAGCACCGTAACTATCCACGATATAAATGCCATCGGCGCTGCTTTGACCGACCATTTCAAGTGCCTGGTCAATATCGGATTCTTTGGCATTGAGATTGCCATGATATTACAGGTTACCTCGTAGCCCTTTGCCTTGGCATCTTCAATCATTTCGATTGCAGCAGGCATCTGGTGCACGTAAGTTGCCACACGAACCATGTCAATTACACTGTCTTTTTTGTCAATGATATCTTTTTTGTAATCGCAGCGTCCGACATCTGCCATGACGGAAATCTTCATATCGGAGTTGTTGTCACCAACGATCTCACGGATGGATTCTTCATCACAGAACTTCCACTTGCCGAATTTATTTACGTCAAACAGCTCCTTGGAAGCTTTATAACCAAACTCCATATAGTCAACGCCGGCCTTTACATTGGTGCGGTAGAGTGCGTTGATAAAGTCATCGGAGAACATAAAGTTGTTTACGAGTCCTCCGTCACGAATGGTTGCGTCCAATACACGAATATCGGAACGTGCTGTCATTAAGTCTCCTTTTTGAGCCATTTTTGTTTCCTCCTTGTGGTTCTTTGAATCTTTTACACTTTAACGCTTTGACGCGTGTGAGTATATAATAACACAATTCGATAAAAATGCAAGCAAAAAAACTTTACTTTTTTTCCTGTCTCCTAATATAATTAAATTGGGTGAAAGCCCGAAGGAGGATAAAATGATATACTTATTAGGAACATATGAACACGCACTGGTTGCTTTTATCGGTGTTTTATTTGCTTTTGCAGCGACCTGTATTGCAATTGCAAAATTAAACGGGTATCTGCCGAAGGACATGGGAAGACAGTATGCACATGATGGAGCTCTTTCCGCAGGAAAACCAAGAGGTGCGGGTATTATTTTTGTGTTGACTTTTGTTGTTTCCGCATTGTTGTTTGGCAAAATGAATAAGGAAATTATCATTTATCTGGTGCTGATCGTCATCGAAATGTTCACCGGATTTTTTGATGATGCCGCAGAAAAACCATGGGGAGAGTATTTAAAGGGAATTCTGGATCTGGCAGTGGCAGTCGTTGTAGCCATTTCCTATCTGCATTACAATTCCAGTGAGATCACCATTGCCATTACGGGAACGACCATCGTGATTCCACCGGTTGTATTTGCCATTCTGACCGTTATTCTGGTGTGGGTTTCCATCAATGTTACCAACTGTTCGGATGGTGTGGATGGATTGTCGGGAACATTGACAATTATCACGTTGATGAGTGTGTTTGTTCTTGACAATATTTTAAAAGTCAAGGATTCTTTCAATTACTGTATTTTACTGTTTGCGGTATGTCTGCTGGGATATCTGTGGTATAACGCAACACCGAGCAAGCTTCTTATGGGAGATGCCGGATCACGTGCAATGGGTATTTTTATTGCCATTGCAGTATTGAAGATGCACAGCCCGTTTATGTACCTGCTGGTTGCTGCGGTACTTATCGCAGATGGTGGTCTTGGTCTGGTAAAGGTTTCACTGCTTCGGTTCTTAAAGATACATATTCTAAAGAATACCATCACACCGATCCACGACCATGTAAGAAAAAAAAAAAGGGTGGGTGGTCCAATGCCCAGGTGGTATTTCGCTTTGCCATCATTCAGATTGTAATTTCACTTGCAGCAATTTATCTGGTTATGATTTAAGTTGTAGTTATAATTGGAGGCTTTATGCGTTTTGTTTCCATTGAAGATGCCAGACCGGGAATGTGTCTTGCGTATGATTTATATGATTCCATGGGACGTACCATGGTGGGAAGCGGCTGTGAACTGACGGCTTCCTATATCAATAAACTAAACGAATACGGATTTAGCGGTGTCTATATCGAGGATGAACAGTCGAAAGATATTTACATCGAAGCAACAATACCGGAAAAACTGCGCCAGGAAGGGTTTAAATGTGTGCAGGAGAATGATATTGACCGTTGTGCCGAGATTGCACAACAGATTGTGGAGAATCTTTTGTCCAGGGAAAATGTGTGTCTGGATATGACGGATCTGCGCTCATACGATGATTACACATATGCACATTCGGTGAATGTTGCTGTGCTCTGCTGTGTGATCGGTATGGGGATGGGAATGAGTGAACGCGATCTGAATTATCTGGTTACAGCGGCTCTTTTGCATGATCTGGGAAAGCTTGCCATTCCAAAGGAAATACTAAACAAACCGGGCAGGCTGACACCAGATGAATACCAGCTGATGCAGACCCATTCGACCCGTTCGTACCAGCTGCTTTCGAAGCGCTGGAATATTTCGGCGCATATCAAGCAGACGGTACTTCTTCATCATGAAAATGTAGATGGAAGCGGATACCCACAGGGGCTGATGGGAGATGAACAGTCACTCTCCGTAAGAATTGTACATGTGGCGGATGTGTATGATGCGCTGACATCAAGACGTCCGTATAAGAAACCATATTCCCCTTATGAGGCGGTAGAGTATCTCATGGGAGCCTGTGGCATCATGTTTGACAAAAATGTTGTGGAAGTGTTTATGGAGCGGGTTCCGCTGTTTCCGAGAGGGACGGAGGTAAATCTGTCGGATGGACGTAAGGCCTGATCTATGAAAACAAAAGGACCGCATAATCTGCGACCGATTCTGAATATGCCGGATGGACCAAACTGGATCTGATGGAAAATAAAAACTTAAATGTTACGATTCTTCCACCGGAATATCTTGATACGGTTTCTCCAGATTCGGAAGAGCCGGAAAGAAAGAAGATGGTTCAGGAAACTGCCAGAAAAAAAATCATGATCGTAGATGATATGAAGACTAATCTGGATGCCATGCGTGGAATTCTCGAGGATGAGTATACCGTCATTCTCTGTAAATGCGGAAAACAGGCATTGCATTATCTGGAACACAATGAGTTTCCGGATCTGATCATTATGGATGTTGATATGCCGGAAATGAACGGAATCGAGACTACCATGAGAGCAAACAAGCTCACAGGGGGAATGATACCGGTTCTGTTTGTCAAGGCCATGTGTGATGCGCATACGGTAATGACCTGTCGGAGACTGCATGCGGCAGGATATATTGTGCGGCCATATAAAGCCATTTATATCAAATCCGAAGTAGAGCGGATATTTAGTGGTTGGAGGTAAAACGGATATGGGACTGGTTTTCCATCTGATCTGTCTTTTTTTTTTACACTGTTTGTATTACAAAGTTATGTCAGCAGCGGGTTTCACGCAAGGGAACACCGGCTGCTGCCGTTGGTTTTAGGGCTGATTGCATTGAACAGTTTTTATCGCATTACCTATTATGTTACGGGAGAGGCAAAAGACACTTCGTATACTGACAGATTTACTGGCCATTCACATGCTGTATCTTATGATTCATTATGTGGGTGATTTTATGAAATTCCAGCTGAAACTCAGGACGGAAGTGATTTTGTTCTGCAGTCTGGTGCTGTTTAATTCCATGTTGATTATACGTGCTGCGCAGCGCGAGACGTATCAGGATGCGTTTCGGATTGCGCTGCTTTGTTATACGGGAATTCTTCTGGGGCTGGCTACTTATGTGAGAGTGAAAAGCGAGGTTTCTGTCTGGGAGGGACATGTAAATGATATGTTGTATCTTGGCATGGCACTTCCGGGAGTTGCAATGTTGTTTCGCGCAGTTACGCCGAAAGCGGAAGAATTTCTGGTGCCGGGAGCTTTTGAAATTTCCTGTCTGATTGTCTTTTATCTGATGATGACGGGAAGATTATCCAATGTGACGAACATTATCCGGGAAAACTTTTATAATATCAGTGATATCCCTACGTTTTTGTTTGACAACAGAATGCGTTACCGGGATGCCAATGCCAGTGCCAGACGATGGTTTCCGGAAATTGTGGGGGAACTGACGGACGATCCGCAGGAGTACCCTTTTTATACCAAAATGATGCGTTGGAGTAAAGACCCGGATCAGGATTATGTGGTTCAGTGGAAAGAAAGTTATTGCAGGTGTCAGCTGCATCCGGTCTGCAGTGAAAATGTGGTGAGAGGATATATTCTTACTTTGCTCGACATCACACAGCAAAAGAAGGAAACGGTTCTGATGGAGGATCTGAAAAAAAAGCGGAAGAACAGTCGTTTTAAAAAGCCGTTTTCTGGCAGCGGTCAGTCATGATCTGCGCAGTCCGCTGCATGCGATTATCGGAGGTTCGGACATTTTAAAAAGGCAGAATCTTCCGGATGAGAGCAAAAAAACATTCTTGAATATATCCGTGTCGCGGGAAATAATCTGCTTGAACAGGTGGATACGATCCTTGCATATTCGAAGCTGGAAGCAGGAATGTTGACGCTCAAAGACAAAACATACAATTTTTATGAGATGATCGAGGAACAGGCTCGTTTTTGTCTGTTAAATATCCGGGAAAAAGATATCGTATTTACCGTGAAGTTTCTGAACCGGTTTCCGCAGCAGGTAAGCGGAGACAGTATACGTGTGGCACAGATTTTTTCAGAACATTTTATCGAATGCCTGCAAGTTTACGGAACAGGGAACGATCACGCTGTCACTCCACTGTAAGATGGAAGAAGGACAGGTATGGTTTGACGGCTGTGTGGAAGATACCGGTGTGGGAATGACAAAGGAAAAACTTGCACAGGTATTTGCGGAATATGTCTCGTTTTCCGAGGATATGGGGGTAGAGGGCTTTGGCCTGGGTCTGTCAATTGTCAGGCAGCTCGTGGAAATGATGCATGGCTGGGTAAGAGCAGAGAGTGATCCGGGAAAAGGGACACGCGTATCTTTTGGGTTTTATCAGAAACAGGTTCCGACTGAGATATCAGAGCCGGGAAACATCGGACGGGAAATATTAAAAAGAACAGAATGATCCGCAGGTCGAAGAAATACAGCCGAACTGGATTTACCCGCGGGCACGTGTCCTTCTGGTGGATGATATGGAAGCAAACAGGGTGATTTTTCAGGAACTTGCGGCTCCATGGAAGTTTATACTGGATCTGGCGGTGTCAGGAGAAGAAGCTGTACAGATGGTAAAAAGAACGGGAATACCAGATGATCATTCTGGATCAGATGATGCCGGGAATGTCCGGATTTGAGACGGCGGATCAGATACAAAGATACAGTCATGCACCGCTTGTTCTTATGACAGCGGATATTTCTGATGAAGTCAGAAGCCGTTCCATCCGGCATGGATTTACCGATTTTATGCCGAAACCGATCCGGCTGCAGCGGATGAGGCAGGTTTTTAGAAACCGGAATTCCGGTAAGATACAGGGAACTTCCGAATCCGGTCGATGCGTCAAAGAAGGCGAAAGCTACAGGGCAGAGGAACGCTGCGGATATCCGTACGCTGGAATCTTATTGGAAAGAGGTGGAAGGTTTACTTCCGAAACTTCCAGAGTATGCTCAGCGGGATCTGCATATGTTTCAGACAAAAGTTCATGGAATCAAAGGCATCAGCCGCCAGATCGGAAAAGAGGAGATTGCCCAGCAGGCAGAAATTATGGAGATGGCGGCAAAGACCGAAAATCGTGCCTTTATAAACCGGAATCTGCATACTTTTTTAAGAGCAGCTGCAGGGGACGGTGAAAGAAGTAAAACAGGAGACAAAAGATTCACAGGAAAGCGGTCACATACTTCGGCAGGAAAAGTTTCCCATGATGGATGGAGAGCAGCGCCGGCTGTGCTGGAAAAGGTTAAAGTATGGATTTGATACCTATGATATTGCACAGATTGAGGAGAATATAAAGATACTTTCTGAACATGAATTACCGCCGGAAGAAAAAGAAAGGCTTCCCGTGGTAAGGGAAGCCTATGAAAATCTGGATTATGAAATCGGAAGCAAAGCCTGTATGTTTTAGACGCGGCGGCGCAATAACGCATAAAATTTTTCAATATGGAAAGGTTTTCCCTGAACCGCCTGGACTTTCAGGCGGTTTTCTTCATTGAAACCTACCAGAATGTTGTGATTGGCTTCTGCCAGGTAATCCATAATACCGTCAATATCGGATTTGGTATTTTTCGGACAGTTTACATACATATGTTTGTTTGCGGTAATATGCATGGTATAAGAGATGCTGAAATGATACCAGAGCATTTTGTGGAGCGTCGAATGTTTATAGATCCACAGAATCTCCTGAATAGGTACAATGTCATTTCCATATGGTGATGTGATGATAAAATAATGTTCGGTAATAAACATATCCTCCGTTGCCAGCTGTGGAAGTGTTGCAAGTTCTTCCTCGGCCTCGGCGAGAATATGACCCGGATGTCCGAAGACGATCAGGTTCTGGCACGGTGGGGGAAAGCACCGGGAACCGGATATAGACCATACAGATCAGAAGATACAGGACGGTATAAATCATGGAACCGAAATACGCGAAGAATAAAATGCGCGTCGTGGTTAAATGATAGTCAGGCTCACTGAAATAATACGAAGACAGCTGATTACGGATACCGGTTTCGGTCCAGTTCAGGTCAGAGGAAAGCTGGGACAAAAGTGCCAGATAAGATTCTTTTTTTCCTTTGACGATCCGGCCGGTGACGGTCAGGCGGTCGATCGTAGGGAGTCCTTCCTCACATGTATGCGGGGTAAGGAGAATGATGCTGCAATTATTTTTCTGTGTGGTGTAATAATAATATCCGCGGGTCTGTCCATAGGTTTCACAGGTATATCCGCTGAATTTCAGATCCGTGAAGGTCATGCGCACATAACGGTGATGGTCCTTCTTGTATGCATCCGCAATTTTGGTATTGTCGGAAAGCGCACCCAGTGGAAATACGATCCAGAGAACTGCAAGCAAAACCAGATATATCATTGGAGAAAAAGTCTTCTGCGATAGAAGGCCTGAATATTTTTGGAAATATAATGTTCGTAGTTGTCAGGCATGGAAAATCCTTTCTGTATTTCAACTTATGCATTCAGTATAAAGGTTTCGGGAAGAATAATCAACCTTGCTTTTGCCATAAAAACTTGCTAAACTATGATACAAAGCAGGAGGAAAAGAATGGACGCGTATACGAGTTTTGCGCAGGTTTACGACCTGTTTATGGATAATGTGCCCTATGATGAATGGTGTGCATATATTTGTGAGACATTAAAAAAGCATGGAATTGCAGACGGACCGGTGCTGGATCTGGGATGCGGAACCGGAGAACTGACCCGGAGACTGGCAGCCTGTGGGTATGATATGACCGGTGTGGATGTTTCTGTGGATATGCTGCAGAAAGCCATGGAAAAGCAGACAGATCCGCCGATTCTTTATCTGCTGCAGGAGATGCAGACACTCGAACTGGATGGATGTGTGCGGGCAGTCTGCTGTACCTGTGACTGTGTCAATTATGTGCTTGAGCCACAGGAACTTTCCGATGCATTCCGGCGGGTTGCCGCCTGTCTGGAAAGCGGTGGAGTATTTATCTTTGATATGAATACCGCCTATAAATACGAACAGCTTCTTGGAGATCACACATTTGCGGAGAGCAGGCAGGAAGGAAGTTTTATCTGGGAAAATTATTATGACGAAGAGACCAGAATCAATGAATATGACCTGACACTGTTTATCCCGGAAGCGGAGAGCTGTACCGCCGATATGCGGAAACACACTATCACAGAAAATATAAGGTGGAACAGATAGTGGATTTTCTGCAGCAGGCGGGACTGGTCTGTGAAGGAATGTATGATGATTACACCGACGCCGGGGGTCAAAGCCGACAGTGAGCGTATCACATTTGTTACAAGAAAAGAATAAAGGAGAAATGATACATGGCAGATTATATTGTTAGAGCAACCGCAGCAGGTGCCGCAATCCGGGCATTTGCAATTACATCGAGGGATCTGGTGGAGACCGCCAGACAGGATCACAATACGTCCCCGATCATGACGGCAGCCCTGGGACGTCTGTTGTCCGGCGGTGCGATGATGGGAACAATGTTAAAAGGGGAAAAGGATCTTCTGACCCTGCAGATTCAGTGCAGCGGTGGAAGCCAGGGGACTTACCGTTACTGCGGACGCCAATGGACATGTCAAGGGATTTGTCAATAATCCGATTGTGGAACTTCCGCCAAACAAAGACGGACATTTAAATGTAGGGGGCGCGCTGGATCTCGGTATTTTGAGCGTCATCAAAGATATGGGACTAAAAGAGCCATATGTGGGACAGTGTCAGCTGCAGACAGGAGAGATTGCAGAAGATTTAACCTATTATTTTGCAACTTCCGAGCAGATTCCGTCTGCGGTAGGATTGGGCGTGCTGATGAACAAAAACAACACGGTGCGTCAGGCCGGCGGATTTATTATTCAGCTTATGCCGTTTACGAGTGACGAGATCATTGAAAAACTGGAAAATCGTATTGCAGAGATCGATTCTGTGACTATGATGCTGGAGCGAGGACTGACACCGGAAGGAATTCTCGAAGAAATTCTCGGAGATTTCGGCTTGGAAATCACCGACAAAATTCCGGCAGCATTTGTCTGTGACTGTTCCAAGGAGCGGGTATCCCGCGCACTTTCGACGCTCAGCAAAAAAGATCTCGATGACATCATCAATGATGGGGAGAGCATCGAGGTAAAGTGTCAGTTCTGTAATAAGGCATATGAATTTTCCGTAGAGGAATTAAAGGAGTTGAGAAAGTGAGACAGGGATTTGTAAAAGCAGCTGCAGTCACACCGAAAATTAAAGTGGCAGATACAAAATACAATGCAGAACTGATTCTGGATATGATGAAAGAAAGTACCCGGCAGGGAGCAAAGATTGTAGTTTTTCCGGAACTTTGTCTGACCGGCTATACCTGTCAGGATCTGTTTTTGCAGGAACGTCTGCTGCAGGGCGCAAAGGATGCGCTGATGAAATTAGTAAAAGAGAGTGCTTCACTGGACGCCATTTTTTTCGTGGGACTTCCCTTTGAAATCCTTGGAAAATTATACAATGTGGCGGCAGTGTTTTCCCATGGAGAAGTGCTTGGACTTGTACCGAAGAGTTATCTGCCGAATTACAATGAATTTTATGAGGCGAGACATTTCGTATCCGGAGCAGAGCTTGCGACAGAGGTGGTTCTGCCGGACGGAAGCAGTGTTCCTGCGGACCGGGATCTGCTTTTTGTCTGTGAGCAGATGCCGAAACTCAGAATTGGTGTGGAACTGTGTGAGGATCTGTGGACACCGAATCCGCCGAGTATCTCCCATGCACTGGCGGGGGCGTCTGTTCTGGTGAATTTGTCGGCTTCGAATGAACTGACCGGCAAAGACAGTTACCGCAGGGAACTGGTAAGTGGCCAGTCTGCACGTCTTCTTGCGGCATATATTTATGCGTCAGCGGGAGAGGGAGAGTCTACACAGGATCTGGTGTTCTCCGGGCACAACATCATTGCGGAAAACGGACAGATTCTTGCGGAATCCAAGCGTTTTGGACATGGCATCCTGTATTCGGAGATTGATGTGGAACGTCTCTGTGCACAGCGCCGCAGAATGACAACTTTTGTCACTGAGGATCAGACACATACCGAGATTCTGTTCTCTTTAAAAATAGAAGAAACAAAACTGACGCGGTTTATTGATCCGGCACCGTTTGTGCCAACAGACAGACAGAACAGGGAAAAGCGTTGTGATGAAATTCTGATGATTCAGGCAATGGGACTAAAAAAACGTCTGGAACATACCGGAGCCAATGCTGTGGTAGGTATTTCCGGAGGACTGGATTCGACGCTGGCACTGCTGGTGACCGTGCGTGCCTTTGATCTGTGCGGGCGGGATCATAAGGGAATTACGGCCGTCACCATGCCGGGATTCGGGACAACCGACCGCACATATGACAATGCTGTCAAACTGATTCAAAGCCTTGGGGCAGAATTTGTGGAAGTGGATATCTGTCAGTCGGTAAATGTGCATTTTCGGATATCGGACAGGGACCCTTCGGTGCATGATGTGACATATGAAAATTCCCAGGCGCGGGAACGCACGCAGATTCTGATGGACATTGCGAACAAAAAAGAATGCGCTTGTGATCGGAACCGGAGATCTGTCGGAACTTGCACTGGGGTGGGCAACGTACAACGGAGATCATATGTCCATGTATGCCGTGAATGCTTCTGTCCCAAAGACGCTGGTACGTCATCTGGTACGTTATTATGCGGATACCTGTGAGGACAAGCAGCTTTCCGATACACTGTATGATGTATTGGATACACCGGTTTCTCCGGAGCTTCTGCCGCCGGAAGACGGAAAAATTTCACAGAAGACCGAGGATCTGGTAGGTCCGTATGAACTGCATGATTTCTTCCTGTATTACATGCTGCGTCAGGGATTTTCCCCTGCAAAAATTTATCGTCTGGCAAAAATTGCATTTGCGGGAACTTATGAAGATGCATTTATTTTAAAATGGCTGAAAACGTTCTACTGGAGATTTTTCGCGCAGCAGTTCAAACGCTCCTGCCTGCCGGATGGCCCGAAGGTCGGATCTGTTGCTGTTTCTCCGAGAGGAGATCTGCGTATGCCGAGTGATGCGTGTGCAACATTGTGGATGGAGGAACTGAATACGATTTCTTAGAAAAATACATTTTTTATTCGAATCTTAACCGCCATTATGCTATAATGAAACATACGGATGCAAGAGATAAGGAGAAAGAAGATTCGGATGAAAAAAAACATTGTATATCATAAGAGATATAGCCATTACCGTCGGGATTCAGCTGGTGTGTTTTATGGTCTGTTTGTGGATACAAAAACAGTACTGTGGAAAATGCGCTGATCCCGGCAGTATCTATTTTTGGAGTCTTTCTGACTTCTGTGATCACACCGGGGTATCTGTATGGTGTGGCAGCTGCAATTCTCAGCGTTCTTGAATTGAATTTTGCTTTCACATTTCCATTTTTTCACTTTAATTTTTCCATACCGGAGAATATGGCATCGGCAGTGATTATTATACTGATGGCTTTGATTACCTGTGGGTTTACCACCAAAATAAAGTATAATAAAATTCTCGAAGCAGAGAGAGAAAAAGAAAAAATCCGTGCAGACATATTCCGTGCGGTTTCCCATGATCTTCGGACTCCGCTTACCACGATCTATGGCTCCAGCTCGGCGCTGCTTGATCCGGATAATGATTTTACGAAGGAACAGCGGACAAAGATGCTGCAGGATATCCAGCAGGATGCACAGTGGCTTTTCCGGATGGTTGAGAACCTGCTTTCGATCACAAAACTTGACAGTGGAAAAGTAAAAATCATTAAGACACCTACGGTTTTGGATGAGCTGATTGATTCGGTGATTTTAAAGTTTCATAAAAGATATCCGGATCAGGAGGTTGAAATTGATATTCCAGATGAATTTGTGGTAATTCCCATGGATGCAATCCTGATCCAGCAGGTGTTGATCAATATTTTAGAAAACGCGGTGCAGCATGCAAAGGAATGGTGCACCTGGGACTGAAGGTATTTCTTGTGGCGGACAAAGCCGTATTTGAAGTACAGGATGATGGATGTGGAATTCCGGAAGAAAAATTAAAATCTGTTTTTACGGGAGTCATGAGCCGTATGAGGTATCTTCCGATTGCAAACGGAGCAATGCAGGAATAGGACTGGCAGTGTGCGCAACAATTATCAAAGCGCACGGTGGAAAGATCAAGGCAGAAAATAAGAAAAATGGAGGTGCACTTTTCCGGTTTTATCTGGATATGGAGGAGAAGGAACAGGCATGAACGGAAATAAATATAAGATTTTAATTATTGAGGATGATGAACATATTAACATTATCGGCATATTCCTGCGAAGACGGAATGATGATGTATGCTTCGCACAGACCGGATCTCGTTGTTTTAGATCTGGGACTTCCGGATCAGGACGGAATGACTTTTTTAAAGCGGTTACGGAAAGATTCCCCTGACGCCGGTGATTGTGCTTTCTGCCAGGTCAGATGAAAAGATAAAGTGGAGGCTTTGGATATGGGAGCCAATGATTATGTTACAAAACCATTTGGCTCCAATGAATTTCTTGCGCGGATACGTTCTACGCTTCGCATGACAACACATCGCATGCAAAACGGAATGTTTCCGGGTGGAAAATTTAAGGCCTCCGGTCTGACCATTGATTACGATGCAAGAAGAGTTTTCTTGCATAAAAAAAGAAGTGAAGCTGACACAGACAGAGTACAATATCATTGCAGCATTGTCGGAACATGCGGGAAAGGTTATGACATACTCAGCCATTATCAAAGAGATCTGGGGGTATAACGATGAGGGCAGCATCAAAAAACTGCAGGTCAATATGGTAAATATCCGTAAGAAGCTGGGAGCCAGACCGGGAGAAAAAAAAATTATATTGTAAAATGAACTGGGCGTAGGCTATCGTATGTGCAGACGGATGAGGAAACCTTATAGCTGTAATTTAGAGGAGATAGATAATACAAAAAGAGGAAAAACGTTTTTTTCGTTTTTCCTCTTTGATTTTTTGCTTTGTTTATTTTATTATGTAAAATAAATTATAAGAGCTGAATACCATGTTCCTCGCAGGCTGCAATTGTTTCTTCCGGCCAGAGAGAACTCTGCACTTCGCCGATATGAGCTTTGCGAAGGAAGAACATACAGATACGGGACTGACCAATTCCTCCGCCGATGGTATAAGGAAGTGTTCCATCGATGATGGATTTCTGGAATGGCAGATCCTTGCGTTCCGGACAGCCGGCTTTGTCAAGCTGGGAAATCAGCGCAGTTTTGTCTACACGGATACCCATCGAAGATAATTCCAGTGCAATATCAAGAACCGGATAATAAACAAGAATATCTGCATTTAAAGCCCAGTCATCGTAATCCGAGCACGTCCGTCGTGCGGTTCGCCGGACTCTAAGGTGTCACCGATCTGCATGATACATACAGCACCTTTTGCCTTGGTAATATAATACTCACGTTCCTTCGGTGTGTTGTCCGGGAACAGATCCTCCAGTTCCTGGGAGGTGATAAAGAAAATTTCCTTTGGAAGGATCAGGTCAATGTAATCATACTGGATGGCCATATACTGTTCTGTTTTGCGAAGACACTTATATACGGTACGAACGGTCTCTTTTAAATAGTCCAGATTACGGTCTTCTTTATGAATGATTTTTTCCCAGTCCCACTGATCTACGAAAATAGAATGAATGTTGTCCGTACTTTCATCGCGGCGGATGGCATTCATATCCGTGTAGATGCCTTCTCCGACCTGAAATCCGTATTTTTTTCAGGGCGTAACGTTTCCATTTTGCGAGAGAATGGACAACTTCGGCATTTTTATCGTCCTGCTCCTTAATACCGAAAGTAACCGGGCGCTCATAACCGTTTAAGTTATCATTAAGACCGGTTGCCGGGTCTACAAAAAGAGGAGCAGAAACACGTGTCAGATGCAGTCTCTGCGCCAGCAGTGCCTGAAAGAAATCTTTGACTGTCTTGATGGCAAGCTGTGTGTCATGAAGATTCAGTTCTGATTTGTATTGTTTTGGTAAAATAAGATTTTCCATGAGATCTCCTTTGTTATATTGTTACTCTGTGTTTCATTATAGCACATGAACTATGGAATTCAAGTCAAAAAGGTGTTAGAATTAGGATATGATTTTACAGAATGAAATGGAGAAAAGCAGATGAAAAAAGAAGATTTAACCGTTCCGGCAATTTTTTGCGGAGGCGGTAGGAATGATCCTTGGAATTGTCTATATCGGACTGCAGATCTATTATGGGATTGCCTATAAAGTTGCGCCATATAAATTTATCTGTAACATTGCAGGAGTTGTTCTGATCTATGTGGGACTCAGCCTGGTAAGCTGTCAGCCGGAAAAAAATAAACCGGCTTCCGAAAGAGGTGTGTGGGGAAAGGTGCGTAAATATTCCGTCCGGATGATCCGGCTGGTAAAACTGGTGTTTATCATCGGTCTGATGGTTCCGTGTGTGGGAGATGTGATCGGGATCGAACTCAAGGACGCGTACAGTCTGCTGGTGATTGCCGCTATCCTTGTGATCACCGTGTTTTATGAGTACCGGATCATTCAGCTGCTTCGAAATGATCATCATGATCAGGGACAGCCATAAGGCGCGCCGCTTTCTGATCGCGCCATTTCGTTCCCAGGCGGAATAAGGAAAAGCCCAAAAACGAGAGAAACAATCGTAAAGAGAAAGATGATAATTCCCAGAAGATCCGTTTCTTTGAGATTGTTCAGTAGCGGTCCGATGATGGTTCCCCAGAAGTTGAACAGGATGTGGAAGAACATTGAGAAATAGATGCTTCCTCCTTTTTCACAGATCCATCCCAGTACAAGACCGAGAACAAATGCATAAATTCCCTGAATCCAGTTCATGTGAAAGATTCCGAAGAGAACCGCCTGCATCAGGTTGGCAGCCCAGAACGGAAGTGCCCGTCGGACCAGACGCATGGTGACGCCGCGGAAAACCAGTTCTTCACAGACAGGACCGAGAATTACGGCATAGATAAACATGAACAGTCCGATGTCGGAGTCTAAGCCTGCGGTTTCCATGAGTTTTTCGTACTGGCTGAGCCAGTTCGGGAAAAGAAGAGATACCGCAGAAGTCAGATAACCGGAAAAGAACTGCATGCCGGGAATCAGAAGAATGATGGATAAAAACTGCAGAGGATGAAACGTGAGGGATGGTTTTGAAGATAATTGCCCCCACAGGAGCGATAATACCATATTCCCATGAATACGATGCAGGTTACGGTATAAATCAGCATGATGCATGCATTAAACTCTGTATTGGTCAGAAGTGTTTCGATGGTATCGGCATCAAAGCCTGTGCTCTGGGAGGCCGGACACAGAAACAGAGCTGCGATTCCGAACATAAAAAAAGAGGCCAGTATCTGTGCAGCTGTTGTTGTTAAAATTGGCAGAAAGCCGGAAAAAAAAATAACCGATCTTTTTCATATCATAGATTCTCCATTCGTTTTCGTGTTTGGTAAACTGTACTAAACATTATAGCATAACAATGGGGTAATGCAAGAAATCTGTTTACTTTAAAACTTTAATATGATAAAATACAGACATGATTTTTGGAAGGAAAGAGGGAGCATAATGAGCAAGAAACTTAAAACAGAGGCAGTAGATCATCTGTTTGATGCAATTTTATGTCTGCAGAACAGAGAGGAATGTTATACATTTTTTGAGGATGTGTGTACGGTCAATGAATTGCTTTCTTTATCACAGCGATTTGAAGTGGCGGGAATGCTGCGGGATCAGAAGACATACCTTGATATTGCGGAAAAGACGGGGGCGTCTACAGCGACGATCAGCCGTGTCAACCGATCCCTGAATTATGGAAATGACGGATATGAGATGGTATTCAGCCGTCTGTCACAGAAACATCCGGAACAGGAATAGAAAAAAAGGCACGGATGCGTATCTGCATCTGTGCCTGAAAATACAATCATCCGTTTGGATTAAACGGTGTCTTTTTGGAGGATTCCTTTTGGAATTCTCTTTTTATTTGTTTTACTGTTTTGACTGTTGATATTGTCGATAACACTTTCGATAATCATCTTTTTTGATGTATACGTCGTAGCTGAGCAGACAGATAAAACTGAAATTCTGCAGAAATTCCTGATCATTTTCCGGAAATTTCCGGAACGTCTCACGGGAGAGTGCATATTTTTTTCCGAGATCTTTTAATAATTTCTCGGACTCGGTGCTCTCTAAATTAAAAACCTCGTTATAGACATCTTCCATATTAAATCCGGCTTTGTTGCCAAAATAATGTTCCGTCAGGGGATTTAACAGGGACTGGATGTCGTTGATGCTGAGCAGATTCTTAAAATAGTAAATGAATAACAGGGTCAGCACATGCTCCTTGGAATATTTTTTTCTTCTCCGGGGCAGGGAGCAGATTGTTTTTGGCATAATTGTTGATCATTGTTTTGGTCAGAATTTTATCATCTTCATAGCGTTTGCAGGCTTCTAACTGCTCGTCCATAAAGGTCGTGACCTGATCCATATATAAACCGATATTTGGAATGTCTTCCGTTTTGATGTAATCGATTGAAACCAGTTTCTTCTGCAGTGCAGCAAGAAATTCTTTTACTTCGTTGTCCATATTTTCACCTCATATCACATTATATAGTAATAAAAACTAGATGACAAGGCATTTTCATGCTTTTTTCAAAAAACAAAAGAATGTATGTTCTATTCGGACTATCTATGATATAATGAGACACACGAATAATGAATTATGGAAAGAGACGGAGAAACGATATGAGCTTATTAGATGCACTGAACGAACCACAGCGGCAGGCTGTGATGGCAACCGACGGACCGCTTCTGATTCTGGCAGGTGCCGGGTCCGGAAAAACCAGAGTATTGACACATCGTACGGCATATCTGATTGAGGAATGCGGGGTTAATCCCTACAATATCATGGCAATCACGTTTACCAATAAAGCGGCAGGGGAGATGCGGGAGCGTATTGACCAGATGGTGGGATATGGTTCGGAAAGTATCTGGGTGTGCACATTCCATTCCACCTGTGTGCGTATTTTGCGCAGATATATTGACAGGCTGGGGTTTGGCACCAATTTTACCATCTACGATTCCGATGATCAGAAGACTCTGATGAAGGATATCTGCAAACGTCTGGAAATCGATACGAAAATGTACAAAGAGAAAATGTTTCTTTCTGCTATTTCCTCCGCAAAAGATGAGCTGATCGATCCGATCGAATTTGAGACGCGCGCAGCAGGCGATTATGTGAAACGAAAACAGGCCCAGGTTTACCGGGAATATCAGCAGGCGTTAAAGCAGAATAATGCATTGGATTTTGATGATCTGATCATGAAAACCGTGGAACTGTTCAAACTGGACAAAGAGGTGCTTTCGTATCAGGATCGTTTCCGCTATATTATGGTGGATGAGTATCAGGATACCAATACCGCACAGTTTGAACTGATCCGTCTGCTGGCTTTAAAATACCAGAATCTTTGTGTTGTAGGTGATGACGATCAGTCGATCTACAAGTTCCGGGGAGCGAATATCTACAATATTCTGAATTTTGAACATCATTTTCCGGATGCCACAGTGATCAAACTGGAGCAGAATTACCGGAGCACGCAAAATATTCTGGATGCAGCCAATGCTGTGATTGCCAACAATCAGGGGCGAAAGGAAAAACGTCTGTGGACGGACAATGGAGCCGGGGACAAGATCACCTTTGAGCAGCTGGATACGGCGGCAGAGGAAGCGGATTTTGTGGCAAGGGATATTGCCCGGCGGGTACGCAAAGGAGAGTATCAGTATAAAGACTGTGCCATTCTCTATCGTACCAATGCACAGTCCCGTCTCTTTGAGGAACGTTTTATTACAGCAAATATTCCATATAAAATTTTTGGCGGCGTAAATTTCTATGCCCGTAAGGAAGTGAAGGATCTGCTGGCATATTTAAAGACCATCGACAATGGGCAGGATGATCTGGCGGTGCGGCGTATCATCAATATCCCAAAACGTGGAATTGGTGCGGCATCGATCAACAAAGTGGCATTGTATGCCCAGGAGCAGGAGATCAGTTTTTATGATGCGCTCTGTGTGGCAGAACAGGTACCGGGCTGGGGCAAAGCGGCAGCAAAGATCCGGCCGTTTGTGTTGTTTATCCAGTCTATGAAAAGCAAAGGCAAAGCTGCTTTCCGTGGCAGATCTGCTGCAGGAAGTTATTGAAACGACCGGTTATGTCAGAGAACTCGAAGCAGAGGGAACGGATGAGGCAGAGGCAAGAATCGAAAATATTGACGAATTGATCAGCAAAGCTGTGGATTATGCGGAGGGGGAAGAAGCTCCGACCTTAAACGGCTTTCTGGAAAATGTCGCTCTGGTTGCGGATATTGACAGTTTTGACGAAAACAGTGACTATGTGGTACTTATGACTTTACATAGTGCGAAAGGACTTGAATTTCCGAATGTCTATCTGGCAGGACTTGAGGACGGACTGTTTCCGAGTTATATGTCTATTACGAGTGATAATTCCCAGGCCGAGATCGAGGAAGAACGGCGTCTGGCATATGTGGGAATTACCCGTGCAAAGAAAAATCTGACAATCACTTCCGCGCGTGTGCGCATGGTGCGGGGCAGACACAGTATGGAAAAAGTATCCCGTTTTGTCAGGGAGATTCCACCGGAACTTCTTTCCAGAGAGATTTATGAGCCAAAACCAAAGGAAGAATCCATCGAACAGTCTGCATTTCAGAAAGCGCGTAAGGCATTCCGGACGGTGCCAAGCTATGGGGGAAGCGGATATGGAAAAAGAGGTGGGAGAAGGATATGGATCGACTTTCCATTCTTCCAAAGCCACAAAAACCGGTATATACAAAGGTGGAAAACCAGCGCGATTTTGGTTCCGCGGGTGGAACATTGTCCTATCAGGTGGGGGATCGTGTCCGCCACATTAAATTTGGCGATGGAGAAGTCATGGCAATTGTTTCCGGGGGGCAGGGACTATGAAGTGACCGTGGATTTCGACAAAGCCGGAACAAAGAAGATGTTTGCAAGTTTTGCAAAATTAAAAAAGGTATGATAAAATTTTTATAAACGCAAATTTTTCATAGGAAAACAGGGAAAGATATGCTATAATGAATATAATTAAAAATGCAGGAAGGAGAAGTGCCATCATGAGTAAAGTAGAAGATATTTTAGCATCTACCAAAGTCGGGGATGTTTTGGATGCAGCAAAGCTTAATAAGTTTTTGAAGAAAAAGGAAGAAGAGGAGAAGAAACCTTCCAAGTTCGTGATTGTATTCGCCGTGATTGGAATCGTTGTCGCAGTTGCAGCAGCAATCTATGGAATTTATCGTTTCTTTACACCGGATTATCTGGATGATTTCGAGGACGATTTTGAAGATGAGTTCGACAATGACTTCTTCGAGGATGAGGATGAAGAGCCGGCTGCAGAGTCTAAGGATGCTTCCACAGACAAGACAGAGGACTAATCATTGCCGGAAGCGTGAGAACTTTCAGGCAGTTTGGGCGGTGCGCAGAAAAAGAAAACCGAACGAAGAAAGAAGGGACTGCAGTTGTGTAGTCCCTTTTTCCGTAAGAAAACAAGATTCAGAATGATGCATGAGGAGTATAAGGATGAAAAAAAGGGCAGATTGCAGAAGGGAATGTAACAACCGTAGAATTCCCAAATAAAGGGATTGTGATGACCGACGAGGGAGAACGCGTCATCGTCAAGAATACCATTCCGGGACAGCGTGTTTCCTTTGCAGTAAATAAGGTACGAAAAGGAAAAGCGGAAGGACGGCTTCTGGAAACCGTGAAGAAATCGCCACGGGAGACCGCAGATACCTGCCGGCATTTCGGACAGTGCGGAGGATGTACGTATCAGAGTCTGCCTTATGAAGAACAGTTAAAGATCAAGGAGACACAGGTACGCGGCATGATAGAGCAGTCGATCGGGGATGCCTGTGCTTATGAGTTTCTGCCAATCAGACACAGTCCGCGTGCTTGCTTACCGTAACAAAATGGAATTTTCATTTGGAGATGAATACAAGGACGGACCGCTGGCACTTGGAATGCACAAGCGCGGCAGTTTTTACGATATTGTAACGGTAGAGGACTGCCGGATCGTGGATGGCGATTTCCGTGCGATTCTCATGGCAACGCTCGCTTATTTCAGGGAGCAGGAAATCTTCTTCTATCACAGACTGCGTCATACCGGGTATCTGCGCCATCTTCTTGTGCGAAAGGCAGTAAAGACCGGAGAGATTTTAGTTGATCTGATCACTACGACGCAGGATTGGAGAAATGTACAGGAGCCGGAGCCGGACGAGCGTGCAAAGATAGAGGCTGCATTGCTGGAAAAGCAGGGCAGATGTCCACATGCCGGAACGGTAAACGAAGAAAAAGAAAAGCAGCTTTTAGCCGGATGGAAAGATGTACTTCTGGCACTTTCCCTGGAAGGAACCTTAAAAAAGGAGTACTCCACACAAAAAATGACAGCGTGGCGGATGTCGTAAAAAACGAAGGAACGGAAGTACTTTTCGGACAGGATTATTTTTATGAGGAGCTGCTGGGACTGCGTTTTCAGATTTCACCGTTTTCTTTTTTCCAGACAAACTCTCTCGGAGCAGAAGTGCTTTTATTCCACAGCCCGCGAATTTATCCTCGGGGATAATCCGGACATGCTGGCAGACAAGACCGTTTATGATCTGTACAGCGGTACCGGTACGATCGCACAGATGCTCGCTCCGGTCTGCAAAAAAAGTTGTGGGCGTGGAGATCATCGAGGAAGCGGTAGAGGCGGCAAAAGAGAATGCGGCACTCAATCATCTGGACAACTGTGAATTTTTGGCGGGTGACGTCTTAAAGGTGCTCGATACGATTGAGGAACGGCCGGATTATATTGTGCTTGATCCGCCAAGGGATGGTATTCATCCGAAGGCGCTGGAAAAGATTATCAATTATGGTGTGGATCATATGATTTATATTTCGTGTAAGCCGACGAGTCTGGCGCGGGATCTGGAGGTGCTGCTGGTGCGGGGGTATGTCGTGGATAAGGTGCAGTGCGTGGATATGTTTCCGAATACTGTGCACGTTGAGACGGTTGTTCTTTTGTCCCAACAAAAACCAGATGACACGATAGAGATTGACTTAGACCTGGACGAGCTGGATGCCACCAGTGCCGAGTTGAAAGCAACCTATCAGGAAATCAAAGATTATGTGCTGAAAGAATTTGGCTTGAAGGTTTCAAGTTTATATATTTCTCAGGTAAAACGCAAATGTGGAATTGAAGTGGGAGAAAACTATAATCTGCCAAAGACAGAAAATCCCAAAGTGCCACAGTGTCCGAAAGAGAAAGAAGATGCTATCAAGGCTGCCCTGAAATATTTTGCGATGATCTAAGGATATCGCTGATTTCAAGGAGGAATAACACATGAAAAGCACATTTGAAAAAATGGGTGGAACCTACACACTTGGAGCAGACGGAATTTACTATCCGAATCTTGTCAGTACAGATGAAGAACCGCATTATGGGAAATATGGAATGATTCGGAAAACGTATCTGAAGGAGCATCGTCCGGCAATGTATTCTCTGTATATGTTGGAAGACAGATTGACAGAACATCTGAATGCTGTAGACAACGAAGCACAGGAGAGGATGGGTATTCTGGTGCGTCAAATAACTTTATAGAAATAATCATGATGGGGGAATTATTTGGAATTTATTTGTAACCGAATTAAGAAAGTATGAAAAAGAATTTAACTCAAAAGGATTTGGCTGAAAAATTATATGTATCAGATAAAACAGTTAGTAAATGGGAACGTGGTCTTAGTATGCCTAATGTCGTATTACTCATACCAATAGCTGATATATTAGATGTTACCGTTACAGAATTGTTACGTGGAGAAAAAAAATAGATACACAGAAAAAAATATTGATACAAAAAGAAGTCGAGGAATTGGTAGTAGGCTCTCTCGATATGGCTGTTAGAATTCTATTCATCAGCATAGAAAAAACTGGATATTAGCATATTTGTTATGTTTTTTAATATCTATTACAGAAATTATTATGTTAGTTGTATCTGGAAATTCATTAGCTGAGATGAAAGGTGATATATTGCTGGTTACAGGGTTAATGCTTTTATTTGGTGCATGGTTTTGTTTCTTTGTAAAAGACATATTACCAACATATTATGATGACAACAAGATAAATTATGTTTTACAAGGAATTTTTAGAATACATCTAGTTGGTTTATCTTTTAACAATGGAAATTGGATGTACATCTGTACAACTTTAAAAATTTGGACACTTGCAACGGTTGTTCTATATCCTCTTGCAGGTATTATAATAATCAATTGTCTCAATATAGCTTTATGGGATATTTTAAATAAAATTTTCTTAATTATGATATTAGGTGGTATGGTAGTTTCGATTTACATTATCGGGAAAAAATACGAATAATTAAATTACCTGCTACCGTTGTGGATATTACTAATTTACAACATTCTTCATGGGAAATAAGGAATGATGCAGAAGAGATTGTGTTAAGCGAATTAGCGTACATTTAAAACGTGGAAAGCTCCTTCGGGAGCTTTTTGCTGGTTATCAAGAAAGTATATAGAAAATGCATTAATCATATGGTATGATTTGAACAGAAGATAGAATCTTATGAAGTAAGAAGAATTTTTGGAGGAACGTAACTTAGAAGTTACAGAATTAAGTTAATCGTGCCATATGGCTTGATTATAAACGCAAAGATAAAAACGCAACGTACATCTTTGATGTGCCAGAGCCGGTAGGTAGCCCGGCCGTCCTATATAAATAGGGTAAGTAACCTGCCCCTCCGGGTTGTCCATTCTTTGTTCAATCAATTTTAGGAGGGATTCTTATGGACAAAGTAAATGGAAAGCTGACAGTATTTTTTGAAGAGCCGTTTTGGGTGGGAATCTTTGAACGCATTGAAGATGGTAAACTATCTGTGGCAAAGGTAACATTTGGTGCAGAGCCAAAAGATTATGAAGTACAGGAATATATTCAAAAGTGCTATTTCAGTTTGAAATTCAGTCCGGTTGTTGAAACTGTTGTAAAGGATATCAAAAGAAATCCGAAACGGATGCAGCGGGAAGCAAAGAAGCAGATGCTGGAAATAGGCATTGGTACAAAATCGCAACAGGCGTTGAAATTACAGCAGGAACAGAACAAGCAGGAACGCAAAGAGAAAAGACGCAAGAAAAAAGAGGCAGAAGAGCAGCGAATGTTTGAACTGAAACAGCGACAGAAAAGAGAAAAGCGTAAGGGACATTAAAGTTCCTTGGGCTTTTACTCAAATCGTAAATTTTTGAATAAAGCTTTCGGGAGGTGTTTCTATGAAGAAAAAAGTACTTGCAATTATGTTAGTTGCCATGTCAATAATGTTGATTTCGGCGTGCGGAAAAAAAGAAAAACTGTACGAAATTCCTGACCTATCGAAGTATAAGACAGATTATGTAGGAGATTCTTCGAATGTTATAAATATTGTAAGCGGGCAAGAGTATCCGGAGGGATACTCATATGACAGTATAGAGATACAGTCTGAAACAGAGCCTTATGGATTAACAGTTTTTCTAAAAGATGAGCCGTCTGCAGTCAAGCTTGAAGATGAATTGCAGGTTAATGCAGATATGACATTTGATTTGATTGGTAATTTGGGAACAATTGATTATAAAACAGCAGATAGCAAAGAAATTATTGCATCGTATGAACGGTGATATATTTTTAGTCAACTTTTAGACAATTTGAAGAGCAGAATATAAAAAAGGCGTATGGAAGTTTTGATTTCCATACGCCTTTTGAAAGGAGACTTTATTTTTGAACAAGAGATTTGTAAGAGTATATTATCTACTCGAAGATGATTACAATTCCATATCATAGGACTTTTTCTTAGCTCTTGCAGGCTGATTTCGCCGCATCTCCTGTTTCCTCTGACATTCAAGTTCCCAGGCACGATGGGAAAAGACATCAGGATCTTCACGATCAGCTTATCCCGGAAATCAGGACGTATCTGGATTCTGGTGTCCAGTAATTCTGTATACTGTTCAGGTTCAGGACGAAATTTTTCTTCCCGGAAAGCGGCAGCATCTTTTTCAAGCTGTTTTTTGAGCGAGATGTCCTGAGAATCTAGGATATCAAGATTGTTATTCATCTGGTCGTATTTCTTGGATAGATTCGTCATATCTTTATCGGTAGAGCATTGTGCCTGGAAGATTAGCTGCTCTTTCCTTGATTTCAGTTCTTCAATTTCTTCGGTAACAGTGGTAAGCTGCTGATTCAATTTTATATGCTGGATGGGATTCAAAATACTGGTTTTCTCTTTTTTCACATTCAGTTCTTTCCGCTCTGTAACTTTAGCTTTGAGTTTCTTTTTAACGGTGTTGTATTTATTCAGTATTGGATTAAAATGATTCATCCAGTCATGGATCACTTCTTTTTGCATCCCATTGTGGAGCAAATGATATTGTGTAAAAATCATGTGATTTCGGATTGCTTCCAAGGTTTCTGCAATTATTGGAATAGACTTTTCTACAGCTTCAGCCAGTTTTGCTACTTTTGCTTTTAATTCTCGGAGCATTTTGTTATCCGCACGAATCTGACGGTTGATTTCACAGCGGTCTGCTATCATGCCTTTCTTTTCCATATTCTGGGCAATGTAGCCTTCATGGATGGTTGGCTGTTCGGTGATTCCCTGATCTGCAAAGCTGCGGTGATCAATGGCGGCATTTATCTGATTGTGGGCAAGCATTTCATTTACAGTATCTGCCCAGTTTGCTCTCCAGATACAGAGTTGTTCATCACTGTTCCATTGTTCGGAAATAGGATTCTGTCTGCCATATCGGCTGCTCTTGGGGTGTTTATCAATCCGTTCATATCCTTTTTCTTGTGCGGCAACAGAGGAAGTCAGATATTCTTTCTTTTTCCCAACTTTATAGCGATATTGCTTTTCCCATCCCTGTTTTTGAGCAGCTTTAAATTCAGAAGCAGTAAATCCTTTTTCTTCCCCATCTTTGATACAGAGATATTCTTTTTCTGTTTTATACTGCCATGTTCCATTTTCATTTAGTGGTCGGACAGTAAGAAGAATGTGTGCATGGGGATTGTGACCATCTGTATCGTGAATGGCAAAATCAGCACACATCCCCATATCTACAAAATTCTTTTGAATAAAATCTTGAAGAAGAGAAATATTGCTGTCTTTATCCAACTCAACGGGGAGTGCGACAACAAATTCTCTTGCCAGTCGGCTGTCTTTGGTCTTTTCGGTTTCTTCCACAGCATTCCAGAGTTGTTCCCGGTCATTCCATTCCAATGGAGCCATTGGAGGAAGCATCACCTCCTGATAGATCAGCCCCTGCTTTCTGGTATAGTCATGCTGGATGCCGTCATAATCATTGTACATGCGGCTACAGCTCATATAAGCAGAAGCAGCAACAGCAGACCGACCGGAACCACGGCTGACGACTTTGGCTTGCATATGATAAATTGCCATATCTGTGCACCTCCTTTCGATGTTGCCTGCAACAGCGGATAAAGCCCTCGGCAGAGCGCACGAGCCCCGAAGGGGATACCACTGCCTGATTTATCAGGTGGTGAGTAAGTGCGCCCTTCGGGAGTAGAACTTGTGCGTTTACATTCCCCGTAGCCGGATCATCAGCTCCCGTTTCAGGGAATCTAAATCCATTTCTTTAATATGGGGAACAATACTTTCCAGAATGGCTCCTTCCTGGACTAATCGGTGTGTTCTGGCATCACGTTCTTTTTTCCGATTTCTTGCTTCGGCTTCTTCCTGGCGGTGTCTTGCCTGTAAAAGTGCCTTTTCTTCTGGTGTCATGATTCTTTTATCTGCCATATCTGGCACCTCCTTTTTATGCCCGTATCCGGGCAATTTTGGTTTCAAAATCTTCTGGTCTAGTACTATAGTTTCGGATAACTGACAGTGGCATATTTCTGGTGATGAATATGAAAAGAAAGTAGCACCACTGCCAGTGAGAAATAACTATTGAGTTATACTCCGTTGTTTCAATTCTGGTTCAAATCAGGATTGCTTAGCAGGATTTTCTTCGCCTCTTTCAAATTGGCGGAAGCGTTGTCCTGACGGATATTCCGGTTATTGATACGGACAGGAATACATCTCTCCAGAATGCGGTCATAAATTCGTTTGTGTGCGATATCAGCGGCGTTATTCAGCTCTGATAAAGTGAGATTAGTCGTTATGATCAGGGGCTTTTTACTGCGGTAACGGCAGTCAATCACATTGAATACCTGTTCCAGTGCAAAGTCAGAGTTCCGCTCAATTCCGAGATCATCAATAATCAGAAGACTGTAGCGGTTTAAGCTGTTGATGAACTGGTTTCTGTCTTCAAAATGCATTCCGGTAAGGGTATTCAGAATCCGGGAAAAGTTGGTCATCAGTACAGGAATGCCTTTTTCCAGAAGGGCATTGGCAATGCAGCCTGCAAAAAAAGATTTTCCAGTACCTACATCACCCCAGATAAGAAGTCCGGAAGCGTTTGCTTTCATCTCTTCCCAGTTACTTACATAATTGTGTGCCAGTTTTATTTCTGGATTGATGCCGTTATCCCTGGCAAAAGTGTAGTCATAGAGTGCTTTGTCCTGTAAGCCGCTGGTTTTAAGATGCTCTATTTCCATTTGTTTTTCATGAAGTTTTCTCTGGGCTTCTTCCTGCTCAAAGATTTCCTGCTGGCATTTACAGCGAATAGAAGGAATAAGCACTTTTCCCTGTAATTCATGCCGGCATTGTCTTGGCGTATTACATTTGGAACAGTAGATCAGGTGGTCTGTTTCGTTAAAATATTCATCAGGCTGAAGCTCTCTGCTTGGTGTTATAGCGGTTGCTTTTCCTATAAATCTTGTCATAGTGTTTCGTATTCCTCACTTTCGTAATTTCTTTGCCGGGAAGCAGGATGATCCTGTCTTGCCCAACTGATGATGGTAGCTGCATGGTTCTGATATTGTTTTCCGGTAGAAGCCATATAACCGGATAAGCGTTCAATATAATCCTGCCAGTCAGGGATTGTCTGCCGGATATCTTCAAGCTCTTTTTCTGACAGAAAAACATTTTGAAATTTTCCATAGGGTGAGAGTGGCTCCTTACTCCCTCTTATTGCTAAATTGTTCTTTTTTATCTCTTTCTTATTACCAGACAGTTTTCTGTCTGTATCAGGAAAAGAATCTTGTCTGTCAATAGGACAGTTTTCTGTCTGTCTTAGGGAAAGAAATCTGTCTGTATAGTGGATGGTTTCTTTTGGGAGTTTTACATAAATTCGATTGGGCTGTCCGGGTCCCTGCCGTTTTCGGAAGATAAGCTCCTGTTTTTCCAGTACTGCCAGAGCAGTTTTAATCGTCATCTGGCTTTTGTGGAGAACTTCTGCCAGTGCTTCAATTGTAAAGTAAATGAACACATGACCGTCGATATCTGACCAGCCCTCATTTTTCTGGGAAAGCCTTGCCCGGTCGAGCAGGATAATATAAAGCATTTTGGCAGTTTCGTTTATTTCCATGTCCAGAAGGAAACGGGGAAACATCATATAAGATGGCAGGTTGGTGTCTGCTGTCAGAAAGTCCGTCATGTGTTCACCTCCAATCAGTTATTCTCCAAGAAAATCCCAGTCTACATCATTATCCGGCTGTGAATTTTCAGGTGTTGGAAAGGACGCCCTGATTTGGGGCTCCCTTTGCGCCATGCCTACAGTCAGTCCGGAAAGAAAAAGTGGCAATTACTGTTTCAGGCTGTATTCCACTGCATCTACAATCTGTTTCACAAAAAGTTCTTCCCGTTCTCTTGTTTCCAGATAAGGATCAGCCTGTGTGCGGTAGTAGCGGTCAAAATAATCTACCAGTGCAAGAGAGATTACCTGACTGTAAGATTTAAAATCCTGCCTGTCCATCGTCTGTAAATATTCCCAGGCTCTCCGCTGTTGTTCTTTGTCCAGATTAAAACGCAGGTTTGTGTTGCGGATATTGTTCTGCATAGTTTATCCCCTCCTTTTCAGGCTCATATAAGCAAGAGATTCGTAACCTTTAGCGGTGGCGCAGATGTCATCAATGATGGTGACTCGTGATTTGTCATACGTTCCGAAGTTACGGAACAGGCATCCACCGCCGCCAACCACATACAGGCGCATCAGGTCAGGATTATATTCATATTTGCGGAGCGTGGAAAAAAGTTCTGCCACATACTGTCTGGCAATAGAACTGATACAATCCAGATATGGTGCTGAAATGTCAGCTGTTCCAAACCGCAGAATCTGTTCTACTGTGGATTCTTCAATTTTCACTCCGAATTTGTCCAGAACAGCGTTCTTTGCAGCAATCATGCATTGGTTTACACCAAGTTTTTCTGTCTATGTTGGAACGACTGTCGCTAAAATAATGAAAGAAGAAAATTTATGTTTGGAAGAATATTTAGAAAAATATAAATAAAAACAAAAGAAAATCCTAACTTTTTTTATAGTAGGATTGTTATATTATTTAAAAACAGAGGGAGGCAAATTTGCGAATGGAATACAAAACTGATTCTTTGTCAGTACATCTAGCAAGAGCAGGAGATGAAGATGCGTGTGAAAAACTGGTCAAAAAATATTACTCAAGTATATATCAATATTGTTTGCTACATATCAATGATCCCTATGAGGCAGAGGATTTGACACAAGAAGTGTTTACACGTTTCTTTTCCAATTTATATAGATATAAAGAATATGGAAAAGTTAAGAATTATCTTTATACAATTGCTGGAAATACCGTTAAAAATTATTACAAAAAGAAAAAAGATATTCCATCAGAGGAACTGCTAAAATCAGAGGACTGTAGTAAAAAAATCATGTAGAAGAGCTAGGAGTCCGATTAACTATTGAACAGGCAGTGAGAAAGTTACCGGAAGAAATTAGAGAAACGGCAGTTTTATATTTTTTTCAAGAATTGAAGCAAAGAGAAATTGCAGAATTACTTCATATCAAACTTTCTCTTGTAAAATATCGAATCGGAAGAGCAAAAGAACTTTTAATGAAAGAGTTGGAGGTGAAAAAAGATGAAGAATTATAAGCAACAAATAAAGGAATATAAAGAGGAGATTGAAGAAAAGTATGTAAGGGCTGAAGCAGAGAACAAAACAGTAAAAGCATGTCAGAATATTTTGTCAGAGTCAATTTTATCGAAACAATCGCATAGAACATCTTATTTTGAATTTTTGTATGAGCAGACAAAATTCATAAAAAAAAGATGGTGGATTTTACAAGGTTGTGTTCTTATGTGTCTATGGATATGGTTGAGTAATTATACGTCAGACATAAAAGATATGATGAGGATTATGGGAATATCTGCCACAATATTTGTGGTTCTGATTATCCCGGAAATTTGGAAAAACAGAAGAAATGGTGCGATTGAGATTGAGCAGGCGTCTTATTACACACTGCGTCAGATTTGTACAGCAAGAATGTTAATGTTTGGAGTAGTGGATCTGGTGATCGTTATGGTGTTTTTGGAAATTACATATCAAACAACAATATTCTCGTTAAGTGATTTGGTGGTTAATTTTTTGCTTCCGGTAAATGTTTCATGTTGTATATGTTTTCGTGTATTGTACAGCAGATGGGAAAAATCAGAATATATAGCAGTGCTTTCTTGTCTGGTATGGGTTGGTTTATGGATGATGATTGTTGCAAATGATGTTATTTATCAGAAAATTGTAACTCCGGTATGGGTGGCTATGCTGATATTGACTTTTGTATATTTTGTTTTTTGTGTTCAGAAGTCATTGGTATTTGATGAAAAAATTTTGGAGGATTACACGTATGAAATTAGAATTTAAAAATGTAACAAAACAATACGGAGAAGTAAATGCTGTTAATAAAGTGAATTGTGTTATGGAAAAAGGAATTTATGGACTGCTTGGAGTAAATGGAGCAGGAAAGACCACATTAATGCGTATGCTTTGTACGATTGTTCAACCATCAGAAGGACAAATATTATGGAATGGTAAAGATATATGGAAACTAGGAGGTGAATACCGAGAAGTTCTGGGATATTTACCACAGGATTTTGGATATTATCCAGATTTGACCTATATGATTATATGATGTACATTTCTTCTATAAAAGGGTTAAAAATGCCGTTTGCCAGAAAAAAAGTGAAGCAATTATTAAATCAAGTAGGAATGGAAAAATTCAGTAAAAGAAAAATGAAGAATTTGTCTGGAGGAATGGTTAGACGTGTAGGAATAGCACAGGCGATGTTAAACGATCCGCAAATTCTTGTCCTGGACGAACCTACCGCTGGATTAGACCCGAATGAAAGAATACGTTTTCGTAATTTAATTAGTGAATTGTCGGAAGAACGTTTGGTGCTCTTGTCTACACATATTGTATCGGATATTGAGTACATTGCGAATAACATTATGTTAATGAAAGATGGAGAACTTTTTTATGCAGGTACTGCGGAAGATTTAGTATCTTCTATGAAAGAAAAGGTATGGCAATGTAATGTTTCGAGAAGTATGATAGACAAATATATGAATGAATATTTGGTTGGAAATATAAAAACAACAAAAAGCGGAGCAGAGCTTAGAATTATTTCAATAGAAAAGCCAACAGAAGATGCTGTGGCTGTAGAAAAAAATCTGGAAGATGCATTTCTATTTTATTTTGGAGAAAAATCGGAGGAGAAACAAGATGCTTAAATTAGAATTAAAACGAATTTTTTCAAAGAAAATTAATGTATTTGCAATCGGGTTGGCATTGATACTTGCTGTCATTTTTAGCGGATTTGCAGTTACAAGTAATCGCTATGTGGATGAGAATGGAAATGCTAGTACTGGAATTATGGCAACAAGAAAACTTACAGATAACAGACGAGCATGGAAAGGTAGATTGACAGAAGATGAACTTGGAAAAGTTATAGAACAAAATAAAAATGCGATGACACAATCCTCAGAAGAAGAATGCGATTTACGGAACGACATTACAACCGATAGATGATATTAGGAGTTTTATAATATCGGTATTAACACCGGATGCAGAATATGATGAAAGTGTTCTGAATCAAATTACAGAAGAAAATATACAAGAGTTCTATGACACTTATCATAAAAATATGGAAAAGATGGCAGAAGAATATGGAAAGACTTCTGTTCAGAAAAAATACTTGGAAAAGAAATATAATGAAATAAAATTACCAGTAGAATACGAATCTTATAGTTCATGGGATACTATGATTATGTATGTAGAAACGTATTCTATTATTCTGGCAATCATAGTTGGTTTTATTTGTGCTGGAATATTTGCAGATGATTTTCAGACAAAAGCAGATGCAGTATTTTTCTCTACAAAGTATGGACGTACAAAAGCTGTTAGGACAAAAATACTGGCAGGAATAGCTACGACAGTTATGATTTATTGTATGGGAATTATATTACTTAGTGTGATTTGTTTTGGAATTATGGGAACCAGTGGTATGAATACACCTTATCAAATGTATCAGGCGTATAGTATTTACATTATGTCATATGGACAATACTATTTGTTGACAGTTGTATGTGGATTTATAGCCAGTATGCTGGCGGCTGTAGTGTCTATGTTAATAGCGGCTAAAATGCATACAATTAGTGTCGCTGTTTGCATTCCGTTCTTTTTATATTGCTTATTGCCATTTATAGGACGGGCACTTTCTGGGTATACAACGCTTTTCAATTTGATACCAACAATTTTGACAAATGTACAGGCAAGTGTAAAAGTCCCACTTATTTATCAGATTGGGAATTGTGTATTTCGACAAATTCCGCTTGTAATGGTAATGTATACAGTGATGGCAATAGCATTACTGCCTTTTATTTATAAGAGTTTTCGCAGATACGGAAAGAAGTAAAAATTGTATTCATACTCATAAAAAACAAAGTAAGTAAAATATTTTCTGGAAAAATCAAAGCATAATTTAAAGATCAATTCTATGATATTTCCGATTGTTTGAAATAGCTTTTTGTAATAATCAACTTCCATTCCATGCATTAAACATATTTTCTGTAAAGAATCCAGTAATGTGTGGCAATTACTTAAAGATGGTTTTGTCTCTGAAAGGGTGATTTCCTGAATCATCGGATGCAGAGAGATTGTGTGACGTGTAGTTGTCTGCACAAAACCAGTTTCAATCAAGTCGTTAATTTCATTTAAGGTAGGCAGTTCCAGCCATTTGGCGAATATGCGGGCAGAAATACCAGTGTAAGGAAGAAAACACAAATTGCACATGATATCCTGCTGTTTTCGGGATAAAGCATATAGTGAAAATAGAGTATGGATATGACTATAATAAGTGGCTTTACTGCTTTGACCATCCTTGATTATCTTAATTTTATCTTCATTATCGAGAGATGCTCTTTCTTCCTGAAGTTTTGCTAATAACTGACCTGGAGTTGAAATTCCATTTTCCAAAAGTTTTGCAGCCAGTTCTACAGCAAAAGTATGATAGTGTACGGTCTCTATGATTTTTTCGACGGTCGAACGATACTTGTCTGCTTCTGAATAAAATGCAGATGTCAGTTGGAAAAGAATGTTTATATCCTGTATTTCTTTTAATTGAAAAGTACAGTATTCATTCAGATTACTTCTGGTCGTAAATAAAATCTGACAGCGGTATTTTAGTACTACTGACAGAAAACTGTCCTGTGTAGCTGTGACATTAAAATTATCTATGATAAGCAGAGTATCGGATTTCAGGGAACGCAGAAAACGGTTATGTCTTTGAAACCGTTCCTGTTCGCTGATTTTCTGGTGGATCATCAATAAAATCCATGTCA
>VOFF01000394.1_pt1 | contig 50601 bp, 78 predicted proteins | sample 5384061 | NCBI WGS metagenome assembly VOFF01 (sample SAMN12384725, study PRJNA508395) | human gut metagenome | isolation source: healthy gut E | host: Homo sapiens | reverse complement strand
GGCAGGGCATCGGCTTTGGCCTGAAAGGAGACGGTGATGGTCTCTCCGCCACGGACATCGGGCAGGCCAAAGCCCAGCTGCGGGTCGGCGGCGGGGGAACGGAGTGCCATTGACCTGAACGGTGTCTGGCACAAAGGAAAAAAGCCGCTGGGAAGCTGGTCCTGCAAAAAAGAGATCGGTCAGCGGGCTCTGGCAGGCATTGGTCAGGCGGACGGTGAAGAGGACGGTCTCCCCTACGGTGATTACCTGGCGGTCTGCGGTTTTAACTGGCAGGAACAGGGGCACTTGAATGGGGGAGAGGGCGATGTCGTCGATGACGTAGTCGTTTCCGATGACCTCAGGCCCCTCGCTGAGAAATTCAACGGTGAGCCGGGTGTTCTCCTGGGAGGAGAGAACGCTGCCGATCTGTTTCCACTCTGGGGCGTTTGGGCTGACAGGGATGAGGGCGCCCAGGGTGGCGGCATACAGGGGATTACCGACCTGGTCCAGGACCCGTACGCCCAGTTCCGGGTCTGGGTACCCCGTAACTTTGAACAGGGTCAAAATCCAGGCGGTGAAGAGATAGTAGTGGTTGGGCTCCACGGCTACCTCAGCGCGGAAGAAGACGGCGCCGGGGTTGTAGCCGTTGACCACCAGCATCCGTCCAGTCTCGTTGCCCTGGGTGTGGTCAGCCACCCGCCACCAGGCGCCGATCTGCTGGCTCAAGGCATCGGTCATAAGATTTTGAACGGTGTACTCTCCGCCGGCCGGGGTGTAGACAGCGGGGTTGGGCAGGACGTATGAGAAATCCGGTGTAACCCCAGGATAGGGTTCTGTGGGCGCGCCCGTGTTGGCGGGGGGTCCCTGGGGGAACGTCCCAAAGGTCCCGCGGTCGGCGGCCTCTAAGAGGTTTTCCTCGGAGACTGCGGCGCAGGGATCAAGAATGGTTTCAATGGGGGAGTAGATGACAGGGCCGCTGAGGAAGGTCTGCTCTCCTATGTCTGCCCCCGTCACAGTGAGAAACCGGGTGTTGGGCGTAACTGCGTCTAGATGGGTGGCGCCTGCCGGGGGATTGGGGGCCGCGGAAATGGGGGATTGCCTCCCACAGGGACAGGCCGACCGCCGCGCCGGAGAAATCGGCGGGGGGAGGGAAGCCCATCTGTTTCGTAGGGAGCCTGGACCAGGCGGTACGCTCCGGCGGGGACGTGAAGAAAGGCATAGTCTCCGGCCTGGTCCGTGAAAACGGTGCATCGTGCCCCGGTGTCCAGATTTTGCAGGACCACGGGAATCCCGGGCAGGCCGGCATCCCCACTGGAGCGGGTGGCGCTGCGGTCCCGGTCAAATAGGACGCTGCCTGTTATGGTTGCCATGGCTTCCACCTCACTTAATTGCGCAGCTGCGTTTTCTACTATCTTATGCCCGCCTGGTGCAGGGGGCGCATAAGACGAGGGAGCACGACAAAAAGCCCTGCCGCAAGGAGCGGCAGGGCGAAGAAATAGAGCGGGGAAGTCAGGGGAAGCCAGCCGGACGGGCCCGCAGCTGCCAGAAGGCGACGGCGCTGGCGGCGGCTACATTGAGCGAATCCACACCGTGGGACATGGGGATGCAGGCGGTGTAGTCACACGGGGCGATGGTGGCGGCGGCCAGGCCATCTCCCTCGGTGCCCAGGACAATGGCCAGCTTTTCCGCGCCATCAGCCGGGGGCGTCGATGGGCAGGGCGTTGTCACTGAGGGCCATGGCCACGGTTTGAAAGCCCAAGGCGTGCAGGCGCTCCAGGCCGCCGGCGGGCCAGTCCTCTGCCCGGTCACCCAGACGGGCCCAGGGAATTTGAAACACGGTGCCCATGCTCACCCGAACAGCCCGGCGGTTGAGCGGATCACAGCAGGTGGGAGAGAGAAGCACGGCGTCCATGTGCAGGGCGGCGGCGGAACGGAAAATGGCGCCCACATTGGTGGTGTCCACAATGCCTTCCAGCACCGCGACCCGGCGGGCCCCCTGGCAGATGTCCTCCATGGCGGGCAGCTGCGGCCGCCGTATGGCGCATAGGATTCCCCGGGTGAGGGGATAGCCGGTCAGGGCGGCCAGAACGTCTCGGTCTGCGGTGTAGACAGGGATGTCCCCGCAGCGGGCCAGAAGGGATTGGGCCTGTCCCCGCACATGCTTGCGCTCCATGAGAAAGGCCACGGGGGCGTGGCCGGCATCCAGAGCCAGCTGAATCACCTTGGGGCTTTCCGCGATAAAATCCCCTTTTCCGGCTCCAGCCGGTTGCGCAGCTGGGCTTCCGTCAGGCGGGCAAAGAGATCCAGCCGAGGGTCAGTGAGGTCAGAAATTTCTATTATACTGGGCATGACAGCCTCCTGTTCGTTTTTTTTTGCATGATACCATGGCGGGCAGAGAAAGGCAAGTCTCCTACCATCAGGCGGTGTTGCCGCAGGAAATGGTTTGCAGAGCAAAACACTGCCTGCAGGCCGGAGAGGGCGGAACCCTGTGGGAAACCGCCTGCTTGCTCAAAGCTGTGTTTGATGCTATGATAAACAGAAGAAGTACGACGCAGTGGAGTCCGTTTCAGGGCGTGGGCTGCATGCGTTGGCATGACGGGAAAAAGGAAGGCGATGGGATGAAGTGCACCGTTTCACAGGAAAACTATTTGAAAGCAATCTACCTTTGCAAATCCAAAAGGAATCTGTCCGGGCTGTTGACGTATCCAACTATATGGCGCTCTCCAAACCGAGTGTGAGCAATGCGCTGAAAAAGCTGCGGACAGAGCGTCTTTTGACCGTGGACAAAGAGAAAAATCTGATCTTAACAGACGAGGGGCTGCAGGCGGCAAGAGAGATTTTCTCCAGGCACTCCTTTTTTGAGCGGCTGCTCATTGACGCGGGGGACGAGGGACAGGCCCATGAGGATGCCTGCTCTTTGGAACACGCCATCAGCAGGCAGAGCTTTGCGGTACTGAAAGACCGGCTGGAAGGCTTGGCAGCCCAAAAGGCCGCGGACTGACTGGTTCGATTACAAAAGCTGGGGCAAAGACGGAAAGAGCGGTACTTCCGCCGCATTGAAAAAAGACAGAGCCGACCACAGGAGAGGCCTCTCGTGGTTGTCGGCTCTGTTTTTTGCTGTTTGATTACAAATTCAGACCTCTGTATCGGTTGAAGCAGGCAAAGATCTCCTGCCGCCTGGGCCGGGCCAGGAAGGGAATGCCGGACTGGCCCTCACACAGACCGGCCAGGGTCCGCTGCTGGATCAGCCGGTCCAATTCATCCACCACTTGGCGGAGGGTCTTTTTCCCGTCCAGAAGGTGCCGCTGGGCGTACAGAACACAGTACCCCAGCGCGGCGGTTTGTTCGCTGTCGGTCAGCTGCTCCACGTACCGCAGGTCGATGGTTTCCCGTTGAATCGACACCCCATCCCGCCCCAGTGCTTTGAGCTTCCAGTGATCGCCGCGCCGGAATTCTGGCGAGGCCTTGGGCCGGCGGTCCAGGTTGGGGAGACCGGTCGACTTCGGCGCTGTCCCGTCCGGGGGAAAGCCAGGGCCTCCTGCTTTGCCCGGACGGTGATATCCCGGGGAGGTACCGGTCCATCTGGATGATCCGGTCAGCCACATGAAAGTAAGCCCGGAGCTGCCAGCCACCAGGATGGTGGAGATGCCCTGGTCCCTGTACAGGGCTTGTATCCGGTCAATGAAGGGGGTGATGGGCTCCATATCCCGGTGGATGACCCGCTGCATCAGTTCGTCCCGGATCATGAAGTTGGTGGCGCTGGTGTCCTCGTCCATCAGGAGTAGGGAGGTCCCCGCCTCCACGGCCTCCACCACGCCGGCGGCCTGGGAGGTGCTGCCGCTGGCGTCCTCGGTGGAGAAGTGGGTGGTGTCCTTGCCGTTGGGCAGGTTGCTGATCCACTGGGAAATGTCTGTGCGTCGGATGCTTCGGCCATCCTCAGCCCGGATTTTCATGGCAGTGTCTTCGGTGATCACATACTCCCGGCCATCCCCGGCGATGTGGTTGTAGACCCCCAGCTCCAGGGCCTTGAGCAGGGTGGACTTGCCGTGGTAGCCGCCCCCCACGATCAGGGTGATGCCCGTTGGAATGCCCATGCCGGTGATCTGTCCCCGGTGGGCAGGTCCAGGGTGACCGCCAGTTCCGGCGGAGACTGGAAGGCCACGCCGTTCTTCATGGAACGGGCAGAGACGCCCGGAGGCCCGGGGCAGAATGCTTCCGTTGGCCACAAAGGCGCACAGGCCCATCTGGGGCAGGGCGTCCCGAATGTACTGCTGATCCTCCGCCAGATCCGCCACGGCCTGCAGCTGTTTGCTGTCTAAGTTCCGATAGAACAGGGTGGCATGGATACACTGGGGAAGAAAGTCAAATAGAATTTTTTCCAGTCCCCGGGCCTGAATGGTCCGCCCCTGGGCGGGGAACCCCACCTCCAGGCGCAGGCAGAGATCACCGTGCGTGGGGTCCAGACAGCAGGCGGTGCGCTCCAAGACCTCCTGCCCGCAGCGGCTGACCGAGATCTGCCCGCTGTGTCCCGAGCCCTTGGCCCGGAAGGACACGGCTTCCGCCTGCCGGGCGAACCGACGGGTCAGCGCATCCTGAAGCGCGATCCGCTGAACAGGAGTTCGGTAGAGGGACGGGGGAAAAGCCGCAGCGCTTCCCCTCACGTGAATACTGACTTTGGAGGGGGCGGCAAAGGGGTCCCCCCTGTACATGGTCGATGGACAGCACATAGTCCGGGAATTGGTATGCGCCTTTGGTGTCTTTTGTAGGCCGGGTAGCCCTTCCGGTCGATTCTGGCCAGCAGGTTTCTCAGGTCAGTTGCAGTCTGCATGATATTGTTCCTCCATTGAGTTGCCCCGCACGGCAAAGGGAGCTGGTGTTCAGGGCGGAGTGGATTTCAAGAGAGCTATCTTGACAATAGTCCATTTCCAGGCGGTTGTCAAAAGTTTTTATGGGTTTGCAGGATGGCATTCGAAAAAAAGTCCCTCGATCGTGCGGCTTTATTGTTTCAAGGATCTCTCGGACAAGTGATTGGTTTTTCTCGGCATATATTTGGAACAATACAGGCAGAGCAACTGGGCCGCAAGGGCGCCATTTGGCGTCTTGGAGGGTAAAAACCCAGTGGCGGTGCCGTGTAAAATATCAAATCGGTAGGACTGATACTGGGCGCCAAGATCTTCGACAAGATAGCTGTCCCGCTCGTCCCTGCCGCCCCAGGTCACGGTTTCAAGCAGGGCGGCAAGACTGCCATGGTAATATTTTTTTTATGAGCTGCGAGAACGTCAACGCCGGTCCCTTGGGCATGAGGAGAATGGCGTTCTGTGCTTCCTCGAAAAGAGCTTCGTCACAGGAAATGATCTGCAGGCATGTTTCGTCCGGGAGCATTTGGACAGCGGCGTATGCCATGTACTCATAGGTTGGAGGGGAGAAGCTGGCAAGCGAGGCGAACAGCGACGCCTGTGGAACCTTCAGCATATTTGCAACCTCAGACAGCAGGGCGGCACGTCGCTCTTCCGGGGAGAGGGATCCGGCAGGTAAAAGGAAACGATCACATAGTCGTCAATTCCCTTCGCGCTGTACGCCCCTTCAATGGCAGCAATCCCTCTTTGAAGGGCATCTTTGTCCGTGTACCAATAGATGTGATGCCATGGTGCGATGAGCCGCCCCCGGATGGTTGCAAGAGGCGATATAGGGCGGGCCTGACAGTCAGAATGATCCTCCGTTACGTCAATCTGTATTTTTTCGATGGAAAAACCGGCGTCCTCACAAAAACGAGAAAAGGGGAGAAGCAGCTCTCCCCATTCGGTGGAAGCAATGATCGCGAATATCTCGGAATCCTTTGCGCCAAAGTGCTGCTTGACTTGTTCTACATATTTGCTGACTTCATGGAGTGCTTGCCGCGCAGCGGTATTGCTGCGTTTCAATTCAATCAGAACATGGCGCCCCTTCTCATCCCTGGCATATAGGTCGATGAAGCTCTTCGTGCCGTGCTCACCCGGGATATACTGCTCTTTTTGAAGCAAGGTCAATCCCGGTTTTAATTGAGAAATTTTCTGTGCGATCAAATCACGCAGTGCAGATTCTTTCATAAATACTCCTGTTTTTCCTCTGATATGGTTCATCTTCGTGAAGTGCAGAGAGGCAGGGACAAAGGGCAAGACAATGCCCCTTCAGCAAAAAAGGATTTTGGTCTAAGAGCGTCTGAAGATGCGCTTTCAGCGTCTGCTCTCCCAACCGGTCACATGCTGCAATCAATTCTTCCTGAGGGCTGTCTGCGTAAGCACTTTGAAATAGCTGCCGTGCCAAGCGGTCGTCCTGCTTGAGCTGCGCCAGGAGCTTGGGCTGAATGCTTTCATTCTGACAGAAATCATATAGATCGTTTCCGAGCAGTTGTTCAGCGGCCTCCGTTTCCTGGAGGTGTTCCTCTGCTGTGTCCAGCAGCAATTTCATCATCTGAATGGCGGTGTTGGGATCTTGCTCGCCAGTCTCGAGCAAAAGTTCCATGGTGTCCATCTTCAAAAGTTCCTCTACCGTCCAGCGGCCGACTGTGTCAGGAAAGGCGGCAATCAACAGGTCGCGGCAGATCCACTCATTTTCTGAGAAATCCCACCGACGGACTGCGGCCTCCAGCGCAGCGCGATCTGGCTGGAGAATGGGATAAGCGCGCCAATGGGAATTCAAGGCGTTCTGAAGGGCATCCAACTGGGCCGGGCTGCCCTCGCCGGAAAAAAAAAAAGCATGCGATCTGGCTTAGGCCATCCACCGTCTGAAAAAAAGCCAGTTGGGCCAGGGTTTGCATGCCTCATAGCGTGGCAGCTTGGGCAGCAGAGAGGCCCAGAAAGATCCGAGCTGCTCTTCGGTGAGCAGAAATTGCGCTTCAAAGGCCGGCCTTCCGGTGTGGGCAGCGCGCAGCACCTCTTCCGCTGTGCAGAAAGGATAGTTTTGGAAAAATGACTGGAGGAGAGCGCCATTACGCTGGGTTTGCTTCCTTAGAAGGAGAACTATGTGATAATCAGCCCCATGCGCTCCAACTGCCGCTGATGGACGCCGCCACTCTCCATGGTATAGATACGGGTGGTGTTCACGCTGGAATGGCCCAGAATGTCCGCCATCCGGGACAGGTCTTTTTCCAAAGAGTAGTAGGTCCTTGCGAATAAATGACGCAGATTGAGGGGGAATACCTTGCCTGGTTCCACGTCCGCGCTCTCGCAGAGGGCTTTCATATCCCGCCAGATGTTTGACCGGTCCAACGGCCTGCCCGTCCGGGTGGTGAATACCGCTCCGGCGGTCTTTTTTTGCTTCTGAAGGTATTTCCGCAGCAGCCGGCGTAGCCGGCCCGGGAGGAAGACCGTGCGGCGTTTGCCCTTGTTGCAGATCTCGGCCCGCCCCGTAGTCACGGCCTCAACGGTGATAAAGCGCAGCTCGGACACGCGGGTACCAGTGGCGCAGATGGTCTGCATGACCAGGGACAGCCGCTCATTGCCCACCTTCTGAGCTGCGCTGACCAGCCGGGCATACTCCGCGCGAGTCAGCTCCCGGCGTTCATCGCAGAAGAGGGCCTTTTGTATCTTCAACAGCTTTACAGCGATGTCCTTCCAACCCATGAAGCGAAAGAAACCATTGACGGCGGCCAGGATGGAGTTGACGGTAGCTGGGGCGTGGCTGGTGGGCACCCGCAAAACTAGGGTCAATGTCTCGTGCTTCGTGATACCGAAATCATCCAGGCGCTTTGTAGTTAGAAATACGCTGGTAATTCTGGCTGTTTCATCCTGGTATAGCGCCACAATCGCATCAGATACCGGGATGTGGGAATTGTTTTGGTGTTTGCCTTCCCAGAAATTTCTTCCCGCGGCAACTGAACCACGATATCCACTTACAATATTGAGAGGAATAAAATCCATCCAATTCTACTGTTTTATAATAGGCGAGATACTGATATTGTTCCATTATTTTCTATCTATATATCTTTCGCGCATAATCCTTAAAAAGCAACCTCAAGGGAATCATAATGACAAACTGCAGGGGAAAACGCAGAAAAACCACCTAAATAGGCGGTTTTTCAGTAAAAAAAGTGGTCCGAGTGTAATTATAGGACTTGGAAAGATCCAGTCATATCAATGGTTTTAGCGCAGCAAGAGGTTCTTATCTCAAATTGTACGATCCAAAACTGTAACACGTGTAATCACATCACGCAAGCGGTCTGAACCAACCATATACTCCAACGCATCATCAGCGGTGTCAAAGCAGCATTCCGTTTCAGGACGATTCCAAACATAGATTGTGATTTTATCATCTGTCCCATATCGGATAATGCCATAATGAATGCCGTTCCATTCGATTTCTACTTCTCCACCACATTTCATACACCACTTGAAATCGCTGATCGATTTAAAACGGTTATCTTCCAGTGAATTTTGAGATTTTAAAATGTGATAGGACATATCATACCTCAATATGACTTGAAATCAGAATATCTCCATCCCAATAGTTTTCTGCTTTGCCCCAGTTTGGTCGGTTTCCTTCCCATGAAATGGTATGGTCGTGAGGAATAGAGTGTTGTTTGGGACTGCCGTGATCTGAGTAGTGCCGCTCCCTGACTGCCCTTCCGTCTGCACCGATTTTAGTTTCTCTTAAATTCCCGTTACGATCTGTTGTGTGGTTGATACTGCCGGGTTCACCTATAAAACGTCCATCATCCGGCTTAGACGGTTTCCACGCTCCGCCGTATGCGCTGCCTCCGCCTTTTCCAATCAGGTACGGTTCTATTGTATCACGATTCCCGATTGGTGCACCATCCATTTTGAACGCATCCAACTCTTCTTTTGGGAATGAACGCTCGTAGTTTAGATACCGCCAAGAACTGCGTTCGTAATCGACATAGATGAGATTGCCCTGCATTTCGGGAAACGGTGTATTGTAACAGATGATTTTTTCCGGCTCAATATGCCGCAGCATTTCGTTGTAGCCTGCCATGAACCATTCTTTCTGGTCGCAGCGGTTGTCGTGCTCTGAGGCCATATAAGTGGAGACGCAACAACGCTTCCTTTTTCAATCCCTCAAAGCAGAAATCAAATGTGGATTCATCGCCCCAGTTGACGGTAGGAATCACGCGAATCCCTTTGATGCCCAGTAAGCGCCGCACCAGCGATTGCGAAATACGTTGTAAAGCTGCATGACAGACGCCATCTCCAGGTACATACTGAAATCTGGCGAAAGCACCGCACGGTGGCGGGACAGTTTTTCAATGTCGTTGTCCGGATTCTTCCACACCCGCTCAAAGCGATAGTCGTATAGGAAGAAGTGGACCATGCGGTCCAGGTGATTCTGATCCTCCACATGTTTTTTTTCAAAACCGATCAGCAAAAGATTATCAAAGTCTCCGGGCCTTTCTTGGAACCTGGGAATGATAGGGATTTTGAACTTTCCTTTTACAAAAAATTAAAAAACGGGTAAGTCCTATACAGACTTACCCGTGGTCCGAGTGGGGAGACTCGAACTCCCGGCATCCTGCTCCCAAAGCAGGCGCGCTACCAACTGCGCTACACCCGGATAGGAACCAAAGCTACCTCGTGTGAAGGAGAGGAACGAAAAAACATTATAAAGGAAAACAAACAAAAATTGCAAGGCGAGAAAGAGAATTGACCAAAAGAAAATTTCCGTGTTACACTGTAACTGATTGTAGATTCCTGTGGCTTGTTGGAGGAGGCAACGATATGAAAACAGAAATACGCACGCTGGAGACCGTTGCGGCGAAGGGACGGCTTCTGGGGTTGGACATGGTGTACCATTGTGCGTCAGGGGCACCTGGGGGGTTCTTTTTTCTGCCATGGACATCCTGACGGTTCTCTATTTTGAGGTAATGAATGTAGATCCCAAGAACCCTGCGGACCCGGATCGGGATCGCTTTGTTTTGTCTAAAGGGCATTGCACACCTGCGCTTTACCCAATCTTGGCGCAGAAAGGGTATTTTCCCGAGGAGGATTTGGCGCTATTCCGCAGCGTGGAGGGCCATCTGTCCGGGCACGCGGAGATGAACCATGTCAAAGGAGTAGATATGTCCACGGGTTCTCTGGGGGCAGGGGATTTCCGCGGCAGTTGGCATGGCGCTGGCCGGGAAGATGGACAAGAAAGCGTATCGGGTTTATACAGTTTTAGGAGATGGAGAGGTGGAGGAAGGACAGGTTTGGGAAGCTTTCCTCAGCGCAGCCAAATACAGATTGGACAACCTCTGCGCGGTCATTGATGTCAATGGTCTGCAGATTGATGGAAAGACAGCGGATGTTATGCCCACAGAGCCGCTGGATCAGAAGCTGAAAGCATTTGGCTGGCATGTCCTTTCCGTGGACGGCCATGATCTGGCTGGGTTAACGGCGGCGTTTGCACAGGCGAAAACGCTCACCGGAGCGCCGACTATGATTTTGGCCAAAACGATCAAAGGCAAGGGGTTTCCTTTATGGAGAACCAGGCTGGATGGCATGGCAAGGCCCCCCAACGCGGAACAGTATCAGCAGGCGCGGCAGGGAGCTGGCCGCTGCCTTGGCGGAAAAGGAGGGGAAGTAAGATGGCAGAGAAAATTGCGACCCGTGCCGCTTATGGCAAAGGCACTGGTGGAACTGGCGGATCAGGAGCCGAATCTGGTGGTTTTGGATGCTGACCTGTCTGGCTCCACAATGACCAAAGAGTTTGCCGCAGCCCACCCTGACCGTTTTTTTGATATGGGGATCGCGGAGGCCAATATGGTGGGGGTGGCTGCTGGACTGGCCACCTGTGGAAAGAAACCCTTCGTCAATTCCTTCGCGATGTTTGCCGCTGGACGGGCTTGGGAACAGGTGCGCAACAGTGTGGCGTATCCTTGCCTGAATGTGAAAGTGGTGGGTTCCCATGGCGGATTGTCTGTTGGAGAGGACGGGGCAACCCATCAGTGCATTGAGGATCTGGCCATTATGCGTGCCATTCCCAATATGACGGTTTTGTGCCCCTGCGACGGCTATGAGATGCGGGAGGCGGTCCGGGCGCTTTTGGCTTATGAAGGACCGGCCTATATGCGTTTGGGACGCCTGGCAGTGGAGACGGTGACAGATCGTGTGGAGGGATACCAGTTTGCCATTGGCAAGGGGGCGTTGCTCCGGGACGGACAGGATGTTACCGTGGTAGCTGTGGGTATGATGGTGCAGATGGCCCTGCAGGCGGCGGAACAGCTGGCAGGAGAGGGAATCTCCGTTCGGGTCATCGACATGCATACGCTGAAGCCCCTGGATACAGAGATCCTTTTGACAGCAGCACGGGAGACCGGCTGTGTTGTAACGACAGAGGAAGCCAACGTGATTGGGGGCTTGGGCAGCGCGGTGGCGGAATATCTTTCGTCTGCATGCCCGGTTCCTGTTGTCCGTCACGGTGTGGCGGATGAATTTGGACGTTCCGGCGCGGCACAAAAAGTTCTGGAGGCGTATTCCTTGACAACAGAGGGAATTGTTGACAAAGTGAGGCAGGCGGTTTCTATAAAAACATGCTTTGACACTTTGATTAGTTTCAGTTGAAAACAACAAATTTTCGGGTCTGAGAAGAGAAAATTAAATTAAGAATTGATTAAGGCTTGCTTTTTGGCAAAACAAGATTAAAATGAATCTTGCAAAGTGAATCCCGTCAGATGAATTCTTCGGTGGCTGGTATCCATTTCCACTCCTGGAAATAAAATGGTAAGGAGAAGGGAGGGAACCGGTGCCGCGGATGGATGGCAATCTGGAGACATCTGCGTATTGCAGGGGCCGAAGGGGCAAGACCAAGACTCTCAGGCAAAAGGACAGACTCATAGGACGAATTTACAGTGCAAAAAACGAAGTAAAGAGCCCTATTTGAATGGAACTTTTTGAACGGAGTGCTGCGGTCTTGCGGCACTCCGTTTTGTGATCTCAGAGGCGGACATTTGCAGTTCGAGCGAAGAGAATTGAGAAAAGGAGAGATTTGCATGGAATTGATCGCAAGTATTAACAGTGCAATCAATGGCTTTGTCTGGGGCGTCCCCATGCTGGTCCTTCTGGGGGGCGGCGGCATTTTGCTGACCATCCGCAACAGAGGCGTCCAGTTCCGGAAGTTCGGCTATGCCATGAAGAACACCATTGGTAAAATCAGGCGATGAGTACGGCGCTGGCCGGCACGGTGGGCACCGGTAACATTGCGGGTATCACCACCGCGGTCACCTTGGGCGGCCCTGGCACCATCTTTTGGCTGTGCATTACAGCTCTGATTGGTATGGCCGCCAAATATTCCGAGGTTCTTCTGGCGGTGAAGTTCCGGGAAAAGAATAAGTATGGCGACTGGGTAGGCGGCCCGATGTACTACATCAAGAACGGTTTGGGCAAAAATTGGAAGTGGCTGGGTGCTATCTTCTGTATCTTTGCCGCTCTGGCCGCCTTTGGCATCGGTAACGCGGTTCAGGTGGGCAATATCACCGACTCTGTCAACACCGTAATCCTTTCCTTTAACCCTGATTTCAGTGGACAGTCCACAGTGAATGTGGTGCTGGGTCTGATTCTGGTGGTGCTGACCGCAATCGTTCTGTTCGGCGGCATTAAGCGTCTGGGCGCGGTGACGGAGAAGCTGGTTCCCTTCATGGCTGTGGTATACATTGTGGCATGCGTGATCGTGCTGGTGTACTATGGAGCCTATCTGCCTGCTGTGTTTTCCAAAATTTTCACCGGCGCTTTCTCCCCTGAAGGCGTGACAGGCGGTGCAGTAGGTTCTGTTATTCTGGTTATCACTTGGGGCGTGAAACGCGGCGTGTTCTCTCCAACGAGGCCGGCCTTGGTTCTGCGCCTATGGCTCATGCGGCAACTTCTGAGACCGATCCTGTAAAGCAGGGCCTGTATGGCATTTTTGAAGTGTTCATGGACACCATCGTGATCTGCTCTCTGTCCGGCCTGACCATTCTGTGTGCGGCCGAGGGCGGTGCGCTGAATCTGAACATTGGTACGGAAGGAACCACTGCGTTGAACGCCCAGGCGTTGGGATCTGTCTTCACCCAGAAGGGCGGCGCAATTATCATCGCTGTGGGTCTGGCGCTGTTTGCGTTCTCCACCATCCTGAGCTGGGCGCTGTATGGCACCCGGTGCTGCGAATTCCTCTTTGGCTCTAAGGCGATTAAGCCCTATCAGATCATCTTCTTGGTGATCATCTTCGTCGGCGCGACGATGGAACTGAGCCTGGCTTGGAGTATCGCTGACACCCTGAACGGCCTGATGGCAATCCCCAACCTGATTGCGTTGGTTGGCCTGTCCGGTGTTGTGGTCCGGGAAACCAAACGGCACTTTTCTGAAAAAAAAGTAAATAAGTAATCTTTTTTAGAGGAAAGAATTTCGATCCGCAGGACAACATAGTTGTCCTGCGGATTTTTAGATGGAAATTTTTCTGGGACTTGGGAGGGAGCGCATGATAGGGGGAATCGTCCTAATTTGCATGCTGTTTTGAAACATCTTGCACAGACGAGATGTCGAAAATCGAAAAAAACGCTACAATTTGTGGATTGTAGAAAGAAATGCTGATATAGTATACTACTTTCGCAATTTGAAAAAAGACGGGAGCTTGGCAAAATTTACAAATTGAGGGGAAACAGCCGGCAATCCGTCAAAAACGAAAAAGGGAGAAGCGTATGGAATTGATTGCACAAATCAACGGCGCGGTGAACAGCTTTGTATGGGGGCCCCATGCTGATTCTGCTCATTGGCGTCGGTATTCTCATGACCGTACGGAATAAGGGGCTGCAGTTCCGGAAATTCGGCTACGCCATGAAGAATACCATTGGGAAGATTTTCAAAAGGACCCATGCGGGGGGAGGGGGAGATCACCCCCCGTTTCAGGCGGTTTCGACGGCGTTGGCCGGTACGGTTGGCACCGGAAACATCGCCGGAATCACCACGGCGGTTACCTTGGGCGGACCGGGTACACTGTTTTGGCTGTGGGTGACAGCCCTGATTGGTATGGCCACCAAGTATTCCGAGGTGCTTCTGGCGGTGAAGTTCCGGGAGCGGAACAAGTACGGAGACTGGGTAGGCGGCCCCATGTATTACATTAAGAACGGCTTGGGAAGAACTGGAAATGGCTGGGCATCATCTTCTGTGTTTTTGCTGCACTGGCTGCGCTGGGCACGGGCAATGCCATTCAGGCGGGCAATATTGTGGGTTCCATTCACACAGCAGTTCTGGCGTTTAATCCTGATTTCAGTGGAGAAGCCACCCTGAACCTGGTGTTGGGCATTGTGCTGGCGATCTTGGCGGCAGTGGTCCTCTTTGGTGGAGTAAAGCGTCTGGGTGCGGTGACGGAGAAGCTGGTGCCTTGTATGGCGGTGGTCTATATTTTTAGCGTGCCTGGCGATCATTCTTTACAATGCCTCCAGCCTGCCCACAGTATTTCACGACATTTTGTGGGGGCTTTTACACCCAATGGTGTGACAGGCGGTGCTGTGGGCTCCATGTTCCTGGTCATCAGCTGGGGGGATGAAACAGGGGGATTTTCTCCAATGAGGCCGGTTTGGGTACTGCGCCCATGGCCCATGCCACCACGTCTGAGCAGGGAACCTGTCAAGCAGGCGCTCTATGGCATTTTGAAGTCTTTATGGATACGATCATCATCTGCAGCCTTACCGGTTTGACGCTGCTCTGCTCGGGGATTGATTTGAATTATGGTGTGACAGGCGAAATTTCTCTGGTGTCTGAGGCGCTGGGTACCCTGTTCACCCAGAAAGGCGGCGCATTGGTGATTGCAGTGGCACTGGCGCTCTTTGCCTTTTCTACGATCCTGGGGTGGGCGCTTTATGGCTCGCGTTGCTGTGAGTTCATCTTCGGGTCTAAGGCCATCAGACCCTATCAGGTCATCTATGTCCTAATGATTGTGGTAGGTGCCACAGTTGATTTGGAGTTGGTTTGGAATATTGCCGACACGCTGAACGGGCTGATGGCTCTGCCCAACCTGATTGCGCTGGCCCTTTTGTCCGGCGTGGTGGTCAAATGTACCAAGGAGTATTTTGCCAAGGGAAAATCTCTGGAAGAACCGAAATAAATTGGAAACAAGAATCCCATGGAACAGGAAGGTGTTCCATGGGATTCTTTGATTCTGGAGAAGAAAGATTGTACAGAGGAGAAAGGGGAAAATGCGCAAACCTTTACAATCTATCGCTTGCGAAACCAGCGTGGTTATAGTATAATCGAACGTGTAAAATCAAGAACTTTTTGTGACTGACGGAAGTGGGAGAACCACAGGGAGCAAAAAGCATAGTTGCGGCCGACCGTCTGGGCAGTTCAATTTTTCACACAAAGGGAATTGGACTGCCTTTTTTTCGTAGGATAAAAACAAAGAGGGCCTGATCAATCATGGAAAAGAGAGGATGGTTTGTATGAAAAAAGTAGGCGTTATCATGGGCAGCGACAGTGATTTGCCTGTTGTGGAGAAAGCCATTGACAAGCTCAAGGAATACGGGGTTCCCTATGAGGTCCACGTGTACTCTGCCCACCGGACCCCAGTCCAAGCAGGGGAGTTTGCCCGGACAGCCCAGGAGAACGGATTTGGGGCGATCATCGCCGCCGCGGGGAAAGCGGCTCACCTTGCAGGCGCGCTGGCCGCGAACACCACGCTGCCGGTGATTGGGATCCCCGTCAAGTCCTCGACGCTGGACGGGCTGGACGCGCTTCTCTCCACCGTACAGATGCCCACAGGAATCCCTGTGGCCACCGTGGCTATTGACGGGGCGGCCAACGCGGCCTTGCTGGCCATCCAGATTTTAGCAGTTTCAGATATGGCGCTGGCAGAGAAGATCCGTCAGGCCAGGGCTGCGGAATCCCAGAAGGTTTTGGAGAAAAACGCCGGAGTTGAGGCAAAATTCAACTAAGGGCATATCAGAAATGGAGGAATGAACCATGGGTGGTTTTTGCGGCGCTATCTCCAGCCGGGACGTGGTGTTGGATGTCTATTTTGGGACAGACTATCATTCGCACTTGGGAACCCCGCCGGGGCGGTATGGCTGCCTGGGACCCGGAACTGGGATTCCAGCGGGAGATCCATAACATTGAAAACGCCCCCTTCCGCACCAAGTTTGACAGGACGGTGGGGGAAATGGTGGGCAAGTGCTGTATTGGCAGCATCAGCGACACGGACCCGCAGCCTCTGCTGGTCCGCTCGGTCCACGGAACCTACGCCATCTGCGTGGTGGGGGTCATCAAAAATGAAGATCAGCTGATTCAGCAGCTGCTGGATCAGGCTGACGGCCACTTTGAGGCCATGAGCGGCGGACGGGTTAATTCCAATGAGCTGGTGGCTACTTTGATCAGCCAGCGGCCCACCATTGCCGAGGGGAATCCGCTACGCCCAGGAGATGGTGGAGGGGACGGTATCCGTCTTAATTATGACGCCGGACTGCCTCATCGCTGGCCGGGATAAATTTGGCCGTTTGCCCATTCATGTGGGACAGGATGACGAGGGCTGCTGTGTGGCCTTTGAGTCCTTTGCCTACCAGAAGATGGGCTACCATGACGCCTATGAGCTGGGTCCGGCAGAAGTGGTGAAGATCACGGAGCGTGGTTGGGAGACCCTCCTGCCGGCGGAAAAAGAGATGAAGATTTGCGCCTTCCTTTGGACTTACTACGGCTACCCCAATTCCAATTACGAGGGGATGAATGTGGAGGTCATGCGCTACCGCAACGGGGTGAGCTTGGCCAAGACCGACCGGGAGAAAGGGGTGGCCCAGGATATCGATTATGTCAGCAGGGTGCCCGATTCCGGCACGGCCCACGCCGTTGGCTATGCCAATGAGAGCGGCATTCCCTTTGCCCGGCCCTTTATCAAGTACACCCCACCTGGCCCCGGGCTTTATGCCCACCAACCAGAAGGAACGGGACCGGGTGGCGAAAATGAAGCAGATTCCTGTGCACGATCTCATTGAGGGCAAAAAGCTTCTCTTTGTGGACGACACCATCGTCCGGGGCACTCAGCTGCGGGAGACTGTGGAATTTCTCTACGCCAATGGCGCCAAGGAGGTTCATATCCGCTCGGCCTGTCCTCCCATTATGTATGGATGTAAGTTCCTGAATTTCTCCACCAGCCGCTCCCCCATGGAACTGCTGGCCCGCCGCACAGTCTATGAGCTGGAGGGAGAAGAGGGAGATAAGCACCTGGAGGAGTACAGCGACCCCAACACCGACCGGGGTAAAAAACTCCGGGAAACCATCTGTGAAAAGCTCCATTTTACCTCTCTGGAGTATCAGTCCCTGGACAAGCTCATTGAGGCCATCGGATTGGAGCCCTGCAAGGTATGTACCTACTGTTGGAACGGAAAGGAATAAACGCGATGAATATGCAATCAAGATCGGACAGTTACGCCGCAGCGGGCGTGGACATTACCGCTGGCTATCGGGCCGTGGAGCTCATGAAAACCCACATCGCCAAGACCATGACGGCGGGCGCCCTGTCTGACATCGGTGGATTTGGCGGCCTGTTTGAACTGGACCTGACGGGGATTTCCCCGTCCTGTTTTGGTCTCCGGCACCGATGGGGTGGGAACCAAGCTGAAGCTGGCGTTTTTGATGGACAAACATGACACAGTGGGCATCGACTGTGTGGCTATGTGTGTCAACGATATTATTTGCGTGGGGGCCAAGCCCCTTTTCTTCCTGGACTATATTGCCTGCGGCAAGAATATCCCGGAGAAGATTGCGGACATTGTCTCCGGCGTGGCCGAGGGATGCGTGCAGTCCGGGGGTATCTCTCATCGGCGGGGAAACCGCCGAGATGCCGGGCTTCTATCCGGTGGATGAGTATGATCTGGCCGGATTTTCTGTGGGTGTGGTGGATAAGGCGAAGGTGTTTGACAAAAAACCACCATCCAGCCCGGAGATGTGATTCTGGGCCTGCCCTCCTCTGGGGTTCATTCCAACGGCTTTTCCCTGGTCCGGAAGGTCCTGGATGTGGAGCACGCTGACCTGAAGGCGCCGGTGGAGGCCCTGGGCGGCCGGTCTCTGGGAGAGACCTTGCTGACCCCCACCCGTATCTATGTAAAGAGCATCCTGGCCCTCATGGAGCAGGTGCAGATCAAGTCTGTCTCCCATATTACCGGGGGCGGCTTCTATGAGAACATTCCCCCCGCAGCTTGCCCCAGGGGATGACAGCCAAGATCAAGGAAGCCAATGTGCCAGTGCTGCCCAGCTTCACCCTCATTGAGAAGGCCGGCAGTGTTCCCCGCCGGGAGATGTTCAACACCTTCAACATGGGCATCGGTATGACGGTGGTGGTGGCCCGGGAAGAGGCGGAGAAGGCCATGGAGGTTCTGCAAGCCGCTGGGGAACAGCCCGTTCGTCTGGGCGAAATTGTCGCCGGCGACGAGGGTGTCATCCTATGGTAAAAACAAAGATTGCCGTGCTGGTCTCCGGTGGGGGCACCAATCTGCAGGCCCTGCTGGACGCCCAGAGGGAGGGGGTGCTGACAGATGGAGAGATCGTCCTGGTCATCTCCAGCAACGACAGCGCCTATGCCCTGACCCGGGCTGCCCAGGCCGGGGTTCCCGCTGTGGTGTGCAGCCGAAAGGCACTGGGAAGCCAAGCGGCTTTTTGAAGCGGCCATTTCCCAGGCACTGTCCGACCACGGCGTGGAACTGCTTGTCCTGGCGGGCTTTATGAGCATTCTCAGCGCGGACTTTACCAGCCGGTGGCCCCGGCGGATTCTCAATGTCCATCCCTCCTTGATTCCCGCGTTCTGTGGAAAGGGATTCTATGGTCTAAAAAGGTACACCAGGCCGCGTTGGACTACGGGGTGAAGGTCACCGGTGCCACGGTCCACTTTGTCAACGAGGTGCCGGATGGGGAGAGATTCTCCTTCAGAAGGCGGTGGAGATTCAGCCGGGGGATACCCCAGAGACACTGCAAAGGCGGGTGATGGAGCAGGCGGAGTGGAAGCTGCTGCCCCAGGCCACCCAGATGATATCAGAGGAGATCAGGAGGGAGAAGGACCAATGAACGTCTATGAAACCCACGACCTGACGGCCCTGCTGGCCGCCAATTCCTACCCGGGACGAGGGATTGTGCTGGGAAACACAGCCGACGGAAAACAGTCGGTGGCGGCGTATTTCATCATGGGCCGCAGCGAAAACAGCCGGAACCGGATTTTCGTCAAGGAGCCCGATGGACTCCGTACCGAGGCCTACGACCCGGCCAAGCTGGCTGACCCCAGTCTCATTATCTATCACCCCGTTCGTCAGATGGGACGGGGACTCATTGTCACCAACGGGGACCAGACGGACACCATCCGGTCCTTCCTGGAACGGGGCCTTCCCATGGAGCAGGCGCTGCGGACCCGGGAATTTGAACCGGATGGGCCCAACTGGACCCCCCGCATTTCCGGACTGCTCTCCCCCCGGACGGCAGTTATAAGCTGTCGATTCTGAAGAGTGCGGATGCCCAGGGCAGTGCCTGTGCCCGCTACACCTTTGAGTATCCTGCCCTGGCCGGGGTGGGTCATTTTCTCCACACTTATGTCTGCGATGGAACCCCCATCCCCACGTTCCAAGGGGAACCAGAGCGGGTGACCATTTCCGGCACCATGGAGGAGTTTGCCCACGGGATTTGGGATCATCTGAACCAGGAGAATAAGATTTCGCTGTATGTCCGATTTACCGATTTGGCTTCTGGGACGTACCAAGAGATCATTCTGAATAAAAATCAATAAGCGGGGGAGCGAACGATGAAACAACTGGAACTGAAGTATGGCTGCAATCCCAACCAGAAGCCAGCCAGTATTTCTGTCAATGACGGCCGGGACCTGCCCATTGAGGTGCTCAACGGCAAACCGGGATACATTAACTTTATGGACGCCCTGAATTCCTGGCAGCTGGTGAAGGAGCTCAAGGAGGCCACGGGACTGCCGGCGGCGGCGTCCTTTAAGCACGTCTCCCCGCCGGCGCGGCGGTTGGCCTGCCCTCAGTCAGACCGACCGGGCCATCTACTTTGTAGACCCGCAGGCCGAGCTGACCCCCATGGCCTGCGCCTATATCCGGGCCCGGGGGCGGACCGCCTGTGCTCCTATGGTGACTGGGCAGCCCTGAGCGATACCTGTGATCGCCACGGCGGCCTATCTGAAGCCGGAGGTCTCTGACGGGATCATCGCCCCCGACTATACCCCGGAAGCCTTGGAAATCTTAAAGTCCAAGAAAAAAGGGCGGATACAATATTGTGAAAATTGACCCGGCCTACGTTCCTGCGGTGCAGGAACACAAGGATGTCTTTGGCATCACCTTCGAGCAGGGACGCAATAACTTCAAAATTGATGCGTCTTTGCTGACCAACCTGGTGACAGAGAATAAAACCCTTCCGGATCAGGCCAAAATCGACATGATTGTGGCCCTGATTACATTGAAATACACGCAGTCCAATTCGGTGTGCTATGTAAAGAACGGACAGGCCATCGGCGTGGGGGCGGGCCAGCAAAGCCGCATCCACTGCACCCGCCTGGCGGGGAAACAAGGCGGACAACTGGTATCTTCGCCAGCACCCCAAAGCTCTGGGTCTCCAGTTCCTGGATACCCTCCGCCGTCCGGACCGGGACAACGCCATTGACGTACCTGTCCGATGAGTATGAGGGATGTGCTGCGGGAAGGTGTATGGCAGACCAAATTTAAGGTGAAGCCGGAACCCCTTACAGCCCAGGAGAAAAAAGGAATGGATTGCGACCCAGACCGGTGTTACCGTGGGCAGCGATGCGTTCTTCCCCTTCGGGGACAAGGTGGAGCGGGCCAGAAAGTCCGGTGTCTCCTACATTGTGGAGCCCGGCGGTTCGATCCGGGATGACAACGTCATCGAGACAGCAAACCGATATCACATGGTCATGGCCTTTACCGGCATGCGCCTGTTCCATCACTGAGGCAGAGGAGGTCCCTATGAAAATTCTTGTGGTAGGCGGCGGCGGCCGAGAGCACGCTATCATCAAAAAAGCTTGAAAAAAGCCCTCGGGTGACGGAGATTTACGCCGCTCCCGGCAATGGCGGCATCGCCGCCGATGCCATCTGCACCGGCATTGGGGCGAAAGACCTGGCGGGCATCACAACCTTTGCCAAGGACAACGCCATTGATTTTGCGGTGGTGGCCCCGGACGATCCCCTGGTCCTGGGGGCAGTGGATCTGCTGGAAGAGGCGGGAATTGCCTGCTTTGGCCCCAACAAAGCGGCTGCCATTCTGGAGGGGAGCAAGGTCTTTTTCCAAGGACCTGATGAAGAAGTATCACATTCCCACCGCCGAATACCGGGTTTTTTGACAACATGGACGAGGCGCTGGACTATCTAAAGACCGCCCCCATCCCCACTGTGGTCAAGGCCGACGGCCTGGCCCTGGGCAAAGGCGTCACCGTGGCCATGACACGCCAGGAGGCGGTGGCGGCAGTGCGCGCCTGCATGGAGGACAAAATCTTTGGAGAGAGCGGCAGCCACATTGTCATCGAGGAGTTCCTGACGGGCCCCGAGGTCTCGGTTCTCTCCTTTACCGATGGCAAGGTGGTCGTTCCCATGGTCTCCTCCATGGACCATAAACGCATTGGGGATGGGGACACCGGGCCCAACACCGGCGGCATGGGCACCATTGCCCCCAATCCTTACTACACCGAGGACGTGGCCAAGGTGTGTATGGAGACCATTTTCCTGCCCACCATGCGGGCCATGAATCAGGAGGGCCGGACCTTCCGAGGCTGTCTCTATTTTTTGGCCTGATGCTCACGGAGAAGGGCCCCAAAGGTGATTGAGTACAACTGCCGCTTTGGGGACCCGGAGACCCAGGTGGTTCTCCCCTTGCTGGAGAGTGATTTGCTGACCATCATGGAGGCCACTGCCAAGGGCACGCTCTCGGAGACCCCCGGTGCAGTTCAGCGACAAGTCTGCCTGTTGTCTGGTGCTGGCCTCCCAGGGGTACCCCAAGTCCTATGAGACAGGGTATCCCATCACCATTCCCGCGACCTGATGCCCAGGTCTTTGTGGCCGGTGCCAAGCTGGAGGAGGGCGTGCTCAAGACCTCTGGCGGCCGGGTCCTGGGGGTTACTGCCGTGGGAGATACCCTCCAGGAGGCCATTGACAAAGCTTACCGGGAGGGGGCCAAGGTGACCTTTGAGAACGCGTACTACCGAAAGGACATTGGTGCCCGGCTCTGCGGGCAAAGGAAGAGGTAAAATAAATGGTATATCGGGTCTATGTAGAAAAAACGCCCAGGGCTCACAGCGGAGGCTGATGCCTTGGCCAGCGATATCCGGACGCTTTTGGGGATTGCTTCTCTGGAGAGACTGCGTCTGCTCAACCGCTATGATGTGGAGAACATCACGCCGGAGCTCTTCGATTACAGTGTCAAAACGATCCTCTCAGAACCGCAGCTGGATCTGGTGACGGATACACTGCCCCAGGAGGGAATTGTCTTTGCCGTGGAGTATCTCCCCGGACAATTTGACCAGCGGGCTGACTCCGCTGCCCAGTGCATCCAGATTCTCTCCCAGGGGAGCGGCCCTTGGTGCGCTCTGCCCGGGTGTATCATCTGACGGGGCAGCTGACCGCGGCGGAAGTGGCGTCCATTAAGAAATATCTCATTAACCCGGTGGAGGCCCGGGAGGCCTCTCTGGAGCCCTTTGAAACCCTGGCCATGGACTATGCTGTCCCCGAGACGGTGGCGACGCTGACCGGCTTCCGGGAGATGGAGGAGACGGAACTGCAGGCCATGGTGGCCGAGTATGGTCTGGCCATGGACCTGGATGATCTGCGGTTCTGCCGGGACTATTTCCGCACCGAGGACCGGGACCCCACCATGACCGAGCTGCGGGTCATCGATACCTACTGGTCGGACCACTGCCGGCACACCACGTTCCTGACCACCATTGACGGGGTGGAGTTTGCCAGCCCCATTCTTCAGCAGACCTATGAAGAGTATCTGAATACCCGCAAGCGACTGAACCGGACCAAACCCATCAACCTCATGGATATCGGCACCATTGTGGCCAAGTACCTCAAAAAGCAGGGGAAAATGCCCAAGCTGGATGAGTCCGAGGAGATTAACGCCTGCACGGTCAAGATCAAGGTGGACACCGAGGCGGGGAAAGAGGACTGGCTGCTCCTGTTTAAGAATGAGACCCACAACCACCCCACGGAGATCGAGCCCTTCGGCGGGGCGGCCACCTGTGTGGGCGGCGCCATTCGGGACCCGCTTTCGGGCCGTGCCTATGTATACCCGCCATGCGTTTGACAGGCGCAGCGGACCCGCTGACGCCCATTGAGCAGACCATGGAGGGGAAGCTGCCCCAGCGGACCATTGTCACCAAGGCCGCCGCCGGCTACTCCTCCTATGGCAACCAGATCGGCCTGGCCACAGGCCAGGTGGACGAGCTGTACCATCCTGGTTACGCGGCCAAGCGCATGGAGATTGGCGCGGTCATCGCCGCGGCGCCTGCGGCCAATGTCCGGCGGGAGCGTCCCGCCCCGGGGATGTGGTGATTCTGCTGGGCGGCCGCACAGGCCGGGACGGCTGCGGCGGCGCCACGGGGTCTTCCAAGTCTCATACCACAGAATCCCTGGAGACCTGCGGTGCCGAGGTCCAAAGGGCAACGCCCCGGAGGAGCGGGAAGCTGCAGCGCCTGTTCCGAAATCCGGAGGCCTCCCGTCTGATCAAACGCTGCAACGACTTTGGGGCCGGCGGGGTCTCCGTGGCCATTGGCGAGTTGGCCGAGGGCCTGGAGATTGACCTGAACAAGGTACCGAAGAAATATGAGGGCCTGGACGGCACGGAACTGGCCATCAGTGAATCCCAGGAGAGAATGGCCGTGGTGGTGGAGGAGAAGGATGCGGCCCGCTTCATGGAGCTGGCTGACCAGGAAAATCTGGAGGCCACCGTGGTGGCGGCTGTCACAGGCAAGGGCCGCCTCACCATGACCTGGAATGGGAAGAAGATTGTGGACATTGCCCGTGCTTTCCTGGACACCAATGGGGTGGAAAAGCATATCACCGCGGTCACAGCCCAGCCGGAGTCCATTCTGAAGGAGCAGGTTACAGCGTTCCGGCAGGGCTACCTGGACCTGGCCGGGGACCTGAACGTCTGCTCCAAACGGGGACTGGCAGAACGGTTTGACGCCACCATTGGCAGTGGTACGGTCCTTATGCCTTTGGCGGTCAATACCAACTGACGCCCACTCAGGCGATGGTCAATCAAATCTCCATGGAAGAGGGGAGCACCGACACCTGTTCCCTGATGTCTTGGGGCTATAACCCCTATATCACAGAAAAGAGCCCCTATCACGGGGCCTACCTGGCGGTTGTGGAGTCGGTTTCCAAGCTGGTGGCCACCGGCGCGGGGCTGAAGGGAGACCTATCTCAGCTTCCAGGAATACTTCCCCCAAGCTGGGGAAGGACCCGCACCGCTGGGGTCAGCCCCTGGCTGCCCTGCTGGGGGCTTTCCGGGCCCAGAAGGAGCTGGAGATTGCGGCCATCGGCGGCAAGGACTCCATGAGCGGTTCCTTTGAGGACTTGGATGTGCCGCCGACCCTGGTGTCCTTTGCGGTGACCACCGACCAAGTGGGGCATATTGTCTCCCCTGAGTTCAAAGGGGCGGGCCATCCTGTGGTTTGGCTCTGCCCGGAGTACGGTCCCGACGGACTGCCCGTGGCGGCCTCGCTGAAGAAGGTCTATCAGAGTGTGAACCGGCTGATGAAGAAAGGAAAGGTTCTGGCAGCCTATACGGCCACCTTCGGCGGTGTGGCGGAGGCTGTGCTGAAGATGGCCCTGGGCAATGGGATCGGGTTCCGGTTTGATGAGGGCTGTACCCTGGATGAACTCTTCGCTTACTCCTATGGCTCCTTCGTGCTGGAGCTGACAGAGCAGGAGGAGATCGGTCTGCCTCTGGGGGTTACCACGGAAGAGGGAGCTTTACCTGGCGGGAGGAGAGCATCCCGCTCCAAGAACTCCAGGAGGCCTATGAGGGGCAAGCTGGAGCCCATCTATCCCTGCAACATTGCCCAGGGCCAGAAGGAGATTCCTACGCTGTCTGCCCATGGTGACAGCTGGAAGAAGCCGCTGATCAAAGCGGCAAAGCCCCGGGTGCTGATCCCCGTTTTCCCTGGCACCAACTGTGAGTATGACGCGGCCAAAGCCATGGCTGCGGCAGGAGCCGAGCCGGAGATTGTGGTGATCAAAAACCTCACCGCCGGGGCCATTGCACAGTCCATGGAGCATGTGGCCCAGCGGCTGGCCCAGGCCCAGATTGTCTTTTTGCCCGGCGGCTTCTCCGGCGGGACGAACCGGACGGGTCGGCCAAGCTGATCACCTCTTTCTTCCGGTCCGGTCAAGTGAAGGAGCAGGTGAACGAACTGCTGAAGAACCGGGACGGCCTGATGCTGGGTGTGTGCAATGGGTTCCAGGCGCTGATTAAGCTGGGGCTGGTACCCTATGGAGAGATTGTGGACACCGACGAGACCTGTCCCACCCTGACCTTCAACACCATCGGGCGGCATCAGTCCCGGCTGGTGCGTACCCGGGTTGCCTCCAACCAGTCGCCTTGGCTGATGAAGACCCAGCCGGGGGAGATTTATACCGTTCCCATCTCCCACGGAGAGGGGCGCTTCCTGGCTTCGGAGGAACTGGTGCGGCAGCTGGCGGAGCGGGGGCAGATTGCCACCCAGTATGTGGACCTGGCGGGCACTCCCACCTCGGATATTCACTACAATCCCAACAACTCTGTCTGGGCCATTGAGGGAATCACCTCCCCCGACGGTCGTGTGTTCGGCAAGATGGGCCACAGTGAGCGGACGGGCCCGGGCCTGTACCGCAACGTCCCCGGTGACTATGACATGAAGCCTCTTCCGCGCGGCGGTGGAGTATTTCCAGTGAGAAAGGAGGAGCCCGTTATGGCTTTTTATTATCCCGAACCCTCTCATACCTTCAGTGAGTACCTGCTGGTGCCCGGCTTTACTTCGGAAGAGTGTATTCCCGACAACGTCTCGTTGAAAACCCCCTGGTCAAGTATCGCAAGGGGGAGGAGGACTGCCCCATCAGCTTGAACATCCCCATGGTGTCCGCCATCATGCAGGCTGTGTCCGACGACACCCTGGCGGTGGCCCTGGCCAAGGAGGGCGGCCTATCTTTTTTATCTATGGCTCTCAGTCCATTGAAGACGAGGCCGCGATGGTGCGCCGGGTGAAAAGCAGCAAGGCCGGTTTTGTCATCAGTGCCTCCAACCTGACGCCCGACGCCACCCTGGCTGATGTGTTGGCCTTGAAGGAGAAGAACGGCTTCTCCACTGTGGCCATCACCGAGGACGCCACGCCCACCGGCAAACTTTTGGGGCTGGTGACCAGCCGGGACTACCGAATCACGCGGATGAGCACGGACATTCCCGTCCGGGAGTTTATGACCCCCCCGGGAAAAAGCTCATTACGGCGCCTGCGGCCACCACGCTGAAAGAGGCCAACGACATCATCTGGGCCAATAAGCTCAACGCGCTGCCTGTGGTAGACGATCAGGACCACCTGATGTATTTTGTTTTCCGCAAGGACTATGCAGAACATAAGGAGCACCCCTTGGCCCTTCAGGACGCGGACAAGCGGTACCTGGTGGGTGCCGGGATCAACTCGAAGGACTATGCGGAACGGGTTCCTGCCTTGGTGGAGGCCGGCGCGGATGTGCTGTGCATTGACTCCTCGGAGGGATATTCCGTCTGGCAGAAAAAAGACCATTGACTTTATCCGGGAAAAATACGGCGACACGGTCAAGGTAGGTGCCGGCAACGTGGTGGACCGGGAGGGCTTCCGGTACCTGGCTCGAGCTGGTGCGGACTTTGTCAAGGTGGGCATCGGCGGCGGCTCCATCTGCATCACCCGGGAGACCAAGGGCATCGGACGGGGAGCAAGCTACCGCCCTCATTGAAGTCGCCGCTGCCCGGGATGAGTATTATAAGGAGACCGGCATCTACGTGCCCATCTGCTCTGACGGCGGCATTGTCCATGACTACCACATGACCCTGGCGCTGGCCATGGGTGCGGACTTCCTGATGCTGGGACGCTATTTTGCCCGCTTTGACGAGAGCCCCACCAACAAGCTTATGATCAACGGCTCCTACGTGAAGGAATACTGGGGTGAAGGCTCCAACCGGGCCCGGAACTGGCAACGCTATGACCTGGGGGAAGAACGACCTGGCGTTTGAAGAGGGTGTGGATTCCTATGTGGCCTATGCCGGTTCCCTTCACGACAACGTGGAAAAGAGCCTGTATAAGGTGAAGTCCACTATGTGCAACTGCGGGGTGATCAATATTCCCGATCTGCAGAAGAACGCCAAGCTTACCTTGGTCTCCGCCACCAGCATTGTGGAGGGCGGATACCATGATGTCACCCTGCGGACCACAGGTGGGGGACAGTAAGAGGTTCGGGTTCTCAGAAAGGGGAACCCGTGCCCCCTCACCGGTTTAGAACGGTTGGAAGCACGGTGCGGTTTTTCAAAGTGCTTGAAAGGAGAGCGGATTCCCATGAAGAGTGACATTGAGATTGCGCAGGCTTGTCCGATGAGACACATCCGGGAGATTGCCCGGGAAGTGGGCGTGGAGGAGCGATATCTGGAGCAGTATGGCAACTATAAGGCCAAAATTGACGACAAGCTGCTTCAGGAGAAAAAAAAAGGACCCGATGGCAAACTGATTCTGGTCACCGCCATCACCCCCCCCCCGCCGGGGAGGGTAAGACCACAACCACAGTGGGCCTGGCGGACGGCCTGCGGAAGCTGGGCAAGAAGTCCGTGGTCGCCCTGCGTGAGCCTTCCCTGGGCCCTGTGTTCGGCATCAAGGGCGGCGCGGCCGGCGGCGGCTAGGCACAGGTGGTGCCTATGGAGGACATCAATCTCCACTTCACCGGCGATTTCCACGCCATCGGCGCGGCCAACAACCTGCTGGCGGCGATGCTGGACAACCATATTCAGCAGGGCAACGCCTTGGGGGATTGATGTGAAAAAAGATCACCTGGAAACGCTGCGTGGATATGAATGACCGTCAGCTGCGCAGCATCGTGGATGGCCTTGGCGGACGGGCCCAGGGGGTGCCTCGGGAGGATGGATTTGACATTACCGTGGCCTCGGAAATCATGGCCGTGCTCTGCCTGGCCACCTCCATAACAGATCTGAAAGCCCGTCTGGGGCGGATCGTGGTGGGCTACACCTATGAGGACAAGCCCGTCACCGCCAACGACCTGAAGGCGGCCGGCGGCCATGGCGGCCCTCCTGAAGGACGCTCTGAAGCCCAACCTCGTTCAGACGCTGGAGCATACTCCCGCCTTTGTCCACGGGGACCCTTTGCCAACATCGCCCACGGCTGCAACTCGATCATGGCCACCCGGGCGGCGCTGAAGCTGGGTGACTACGCGGTGACCGAGGCGGGCTTCGGCGCGGACCTGGGGGCGGAAAAAGTTTTTGGATATCAAATGCCGCATGGCCGATCTGCAGCCCAGTGCCGTGGTGGTGGTGGCTACCGTCCGTGCCCTGAAGCACCACGGCGGCGTGGCAAAGGCCGACCTGGGGAAGGAGGATCTGGCCGCGCTGGAGCGCGGGCTGCCCAACCTTCTGCGCCATGTGGAGAACATTACCACGGTGTTCCGCCTTCCCTGTGTGGTGGCCATCAACCGCTTCCCCTTGGACACGGAGGCAGAGCTTGCGCTGATTGCTGACAGATGCAGGGATCTGGGGGTCCATGTGGCCCTCTCCGAGGTCTGGGCCAAAGGGGGCGAGGGAGGCAGGGCCCTGGCGGAAGAGGTGGTGCGTCTGTGTGAGCAGCCCAACCAATTCCAGCAGGCCTATCCGCTGGACTGCTCCATCGAGGAAAAAGCTCCGGGCCATTGTCACCAAGATTTACCGGGGCAAGGATGTGGTTTTGACCCCCAACGCACAGAAACAGGCCAGACAGCTTACAGAGCAGGGCTTCGGGGGATATCCCATCTGTATGGCCAAGGCCCAGTATAGCTTCTCGGACAACCAGGCTTTGCTGGGGGCGCCGGAGGACTTTACGGTGACCGTCCGGAACCTGAAGGTCTCCGCCGGTGCAGGGTTCCTGGTGGCGCTGACCGGCAACATCTGACCATGCCAGGCCTGCCTAAGGTGCCTGCGGCGGAGAAGATTGATGTGGATGAGACGGGAAAGATTACCGGCCTTTTTTAAGCAAAATATCTTAAAAAAGCGACAGCACCAGGGCTCCGGTGCTGTCGCTTTATAGACGGACGGGATTCTGCGTGTACTCATTTTTCCCGGGAACCCGCCCGAACTCTCTGCGGCAAAGATCGTACAGCGCGGTGCAGCGGGCTTCCAGGGCAAACACCCGCCTGGCCTCTGAGGGGGAGCTTGGCCCCATGGGCGGGTTTAACTATCACGGGCAGAGTGGCGGTGGTTTTCATCTGGCGCAGTAAGTTCTGTCCCTTGGCTGTGAACCCCAGAACCCGCAGGTAAGGGGGGCGCATCCAGGCGGTCCTGGGCGGTCAGCCCCAAAAGGCCCACAGCACCAGCCGGCGGATTCGGGCCAGGGGATACCGTTTCGTTTTGACCAATTGGTAGAGTGCCGGCAGAGAGTCAGCGGACTGAACCGCATCATACAGGCGGTGACTCAGACCTTCTCCGCTGTCAGGTAGTTGGGAAAAAGTCTTCTGCCTCCATGCCCCGCAGACGGGCCAAAACCCCCTGGGTGCAAAATGCCAGGCTGGCAGGGTTGGCCCGCAGGCGCGCTTCCGCCTGGGGGAGAGATGGGGGGGCCAGAGAAGTTTCCCCAGGTTCTTCCAAAAGCCTTTCCCGCAGGTAAGAGGCGGAGACATGAGACAGGCCGGTTTGCCCCTGGTCGTGGCCCGCCCCCAGGCAGGGGATGGTGTGGGGAACCAGGGGGGAGCCCAGGGACCGAAGCGCCCGCAGATATTCAATGCCCAGGTTGTTGTTGGGATGGCGCAGGCACTGGGCGTTTTTCTCCCCAAAAGGGCGGTGGCAGCCCGCTGACGGGCCACGGGAAAGGAGGGCCCTGCGCCAGTGTCTGGCGCAGCAGGCAGCACCAGGCCTCGCTCTCCAGACAGTCTGCCACTGCCTGGAGGGGGGATAGGATGCCGGCCTCACTGCCGAAGCTGAGGGTATCCACCACGCCTGTGGCAGTCAGAAGCGCCACTCCGCCCCGGGCAAAGGATTCCGCAGAGGGAGACAGCCCAGAGGGTGGGAAGCTCCAGAATCAGGTCGGCCCCTTGACGCAGGGCCAGTTCCGCCCGGGTCCACTTGTCCGCCAAGGCGGCGTCTCCCCGCTGTACCCAGTTGCCGCTCATGACGCAGACCACCGCGCAGTCCGGTCCGAAGGTCTGGGGAGAGCATGCGAAGATGATGACCGTGGCCGCTGTGAAAGGGATTGTATTCCGCGATGACGCCGATTGTATGCATAGACCAACCTCGCTTCAGAAAAAATTTGAAATTTGGGGAAAAAACAGTTGTCCTTTTCATAAAAATGGGCTAAGATAAATGCGTATGAACTATTTTTACCCTGAATGGGTAATCCAAGCAAGAACCTATCGCAATGATTAACAATTAAGGAGTGGAAAATACCATGAAAGTTTTGGTTATCAATGCTGGGAGCTCCTCCCTGAAGTATCAGCTGATCAATCCCGACACTCAGGAGGTCTTGGCCAAGGGCCTGTGTGAGCGCATCGGGATCGATGGCCACATTAAACATACCCCCCCCACCGGGAAGGATGTCTATGATGCAGACCGCTACATGCCGGACCATGAGGCTGCTATCAAGCTGGTGATGGAGGTTCTGACCCATAATTACTATGGCGTTATCAAAGATATGTCCGAGATCGACGCTGTGGGCCACCGCGTGGTGCATGGCGGCGAGGAGTTCACCCACTCTGTGATCATTGACCGGGCGGTGATGAAGGGAATCCGGGACTGCATTCCCCTGGCACCCCTCCACAACCCTGCCAACATCACTGGCATTGAGGCTTGCCAGGATGTGATGCCCAATACCCCCATGGTGGCGGTGTTTGATACGGCATTCCACCAGACCATGCCCCCCAAGGCCTACATTTACGCAGTGCCTTACCGCTGGTATACAGAGAATAAGGTTCGCCGCTATGGCTTCCATGGCACTTCTCACCAGTATGTTTCTCAGCGTGCCGCGGAGATGCTGGGCCGCCCCATTGAGGAACTGCGCATTGCCACCTGCCACCTGGGCAACGGCGCCTCTACCTGCTCGGTGAAGTTTGGCAAATCCATTGATACCTCCATGGGCTTTACGCCCCAGGACGGTCTGCCCATGGGCACCCGCGCCGGTGCCATTGACGCGGCCATCACGGAGTATATCGTGGATCAGCGCGGCTATTCCGGCAAGCGCGTGGAGAGCGCCCTGAATAAGGAGTCCGGCATGCTGGGCATTTCCGGCGTTTCCTCTGACTTCCGCGACCTGGAGGCTGCCGCGGCAGGGGCAACGAGCGTGCGCAGCTGGCCATTGACGTCTTCTGCTATAAGGTCACCAAGCGGATCGGTTCCTCGTGCCGCCGCCGCCATGGGTGGTCTGGACGCTGTGGTATTCACCGCTGGCGTGGGTGAGAACTCCGCGACCCTCCGTGCCAAGATCATGGAAGGGCTGGAATTCCTGGGCCTGAAGATGGACCCTGAGAAGAACAACGTCCGGGGCAAGGAGGCCATCATCTCCACCGATGACTCCCCCAATAAGATTCTCCTGATTCCCACCAACGAGGAACTGGTGATCGCGTTGGATACCGCCAGACTGGTCAGAGAGCAGGAAGCTGCAGTCAAAAGAAGACTGATTGAATCTGACGGCAATAAACCGAAAGCGGAAAACGCTGGGTCCTGTATAGCAGGGCCCAGCGTTTTTAGATCGGTCAGGGAGTTATGCGGTGTATTTCCCACCACTGGCTTTATGAAATAAAAGACTCAGACCTTCCAGGGCTTTGTTCAGCAGCCAGATGACAGAGGGAATCAGTAGAATAAATACCGTGAGAACCAAAATACCGCCGAAGGACAGCGGAGACAGAGAGAAGAGACCGGGGATGACTGCGATGATGAAGAGCAAAGCAAGGGATTAGTCCCCCATCATGCCCAGATGGAGCCGGTTGACAGGCTTGGCCACCCGCCAGACCATAAAGAATCCCACGATGGTGACCAGCAGTGCGGTGATGGTGGAAATTTCGTTGTTGCTGATTTGGAAAGCTTGCTGGAAAAGAAGTACAAAAATGATGATAAACAAATCTGTAAACGCCGCCGGAAGAGCCCGGACGATGGCGTTGCGGAGAAATTTTCCACTGACCAAATTTTCGTTGGGCTCCAGAGCTAGGATCAGGAGGGGATACCAATGGAAAGCAGACTCATCAGTGTCAGCTGCGACGGAGAGAGGGGATAGGAGAACACAGCGGTAATGGAGATCACAGCCAAGATCAGGGAGAAAATATTTTTCACCAGATACAAGGAGGCCGCCCGTTCAATGTTGTTGATGACCCTGCGCCCTTCCGCCACCACAGAGGGCATGGAGGAGAAGTCAGAGTTCATGAGAACCAGATCGGAAATCTGGGCGGCCACGTCACTGCCTGAGGCCATGGCCACGCTGCAATCGGCTTCCTTCAGGGCCAGCACGTCGTTGACACCGTCACCGGTCATGGCCACCGTGTGCTTGTTGCTTTGCAGGGCCTGGATCAGAAGCTTTTTCTGATTGGGCTTCACCCGGCCGAAGACGTTGTACTCCTCGCAGGCGGCTTCGATGTCCTCATAGGTCTCCAGGGTGGAGGCATCCACGTAGCGGTCCGCACCCTCAATCCCGGCCTCCCGGGCAGCTGCGGAAACGGTGACAGGGTTGTCCCCGGAGATGACCTTCACGGTGACGCCCTGCGCGTGGAAGTAGGCAAAGGTCTCTTTGGCATTTTCCCGCACTGGGTTGCGCAGCAAAACGAAAGCCAGAGGCAGAGGAGAGGAGATACCCCGTCCGTTGGGGCCAGGCTGGCAGGCGGCAAAGAGCAGTACCCGGCTGCCGCCGGCCATGGCTTCCTCAGCCACGGAGCGGTAGGGAGCGTAGCCCTCAGCACCCAAAAATAAACTCCGGCGCCCCTAACACATAGCTCTCTTGGCCGCCGTAAGATACCGCGCTGTACTTGGTCTCCGAGGAAAACCCCAGCACCTGCAGAGCCTTTCGGGCGGTGTCAGAGCGCAGGGATTTTTGCAGGGCCTGCATAGTCTCATTGTCGGGTTCCATGTTGGAAACAAAGTCCGACAAAAAGCTTTTCCAGCTGTGCCTCCGTGACCTGGGTGGCCAGAGGGAGCATGCCGCAGTATGCCATCTCCGGTTGGGTGATGGTTCCTGTTTTGTCCACACACAGCACGTCGACCCGGGCCAGCGTTTCCGTGCATTTGAGGTCCTGTACTAAGGTGTTCTGGGCGGCCAGGCGAAGAACGCTGGCGGCCAGCGCCAGGCTGACCATCAGATATAGCCCCTCTGGGATCATTCCGATGACTGCGGCGGCGGTGGTCTCAACCCCTTCTTTGAGGGAGAGGCCCACCAGAGAGGTTTTGCCGATAGAAGAGCATCCCGCCGATGGGGACAATGAGGATGCCGATGGCAATCAGCAGCCGGTTGAGAGAGCGCATCATGCCGGGGAGATGATTTTTTTGGATTTCTTGGCCTCATTGGTCAGCTGGGAGGCGTAGGAATCTGCCCCCCACGTGAGTAAGAATGGCGTAGCATTTTCCAGAGACGACAAAGCTCCCAGACAGAAGCTCGCTGCCCACGCCCTTGGAAATTTCGTCGGACTCTCCTGTGATCAGGGATTCGTTGACCTGCACGGAGCCGGAAACCACCTTGGCATCGGCGGCAATCTGATTGCCTGCGGATAGAACCACCAAGTCATCCTTCACCAGATCGGCGGTGGGGATGGTGGTGACTTTGCTGTCCCGAATGACCTGGGCCCGGGGGCGGAGAGAAGAGAGAGGGCGTCCAATTTCTTTTTTTGCATGGAGCTCCTGGATGATGCCGATGGCGGTATTCGCGGCGACCACCAGCAGGAAGATCAATTCTCCAAAAGAGCCAACGGCAATCAAAAAGCCGGCAATGATGAAAAAATCAGATTGAAAAAAGAGAACAAATTTTCCAGTACAATCCGCTTCACCGACTTGGTGGGGGACTCCGGCGGGGTGTTGACCTGACCGGCTTGGATTCGTGCCCTGACCTGGGACGCTGTCAGACCAAGGGGACTTTGGCCGGCGGGTTGGTGCAATGACGCATACGCACGCCTCCGATTTCTGGGAGATTTCTGATGCGAAAAACCGGAGGCCCGGGGGCATAGATCCCATGGGGCCTCCGGTTTTTGCAACCAAAGGTAGTATACTATTTTTCGTCAAAAATAACAACGAATAGATTGTAAACAATTCCCGGTTACTTTCCCACAGCCACCTTGCCGCAGGTTGCACAGTTGTGAGAGCAGTCCCACAGATGCTCGGCGGTGGGAGCCCAGTTCTCCGCGTAACTGTCGCATTTGGCGCACAGATCATCCACGTCTTCCAGGGCGGTTACGTCACTGGGGTGTGCCCCGGATTTGTGGACCATTTCCCGCAGTTTTTCCGGATTCTCCAGCATGGGGCAGGGCCGCAGATGGTTTTCATTGAACGGTTGACCATCGTGGTATGCCATGAACAGGGGAGAGCACAGTGCTTCCAGCAGAGTCTTTTCCCGGATGTTGGAATCGGAATAATGAATGAACACGCAGGGATCGCAGTCACCGTTGGCGTTGATGTGGAGGTAACGGCGGCCGCCGGCGATACATCCGCCTACATACTCGCCGTCGTTCTGGAAGTCCAGCATGAAGATGGGCTTCTTTCCCCGGAGCTCCCGAATCTGGTGATACATATATTCTCTCTGTTCCGGCGAGGGGAGCAGTTCCGGCACCGCATCCTTGCCCACAGGCATGTAGTGGAAGTACCAGACAAAATAAGCGCCCCATTCCACCAACTGGTCCACATAAGCCTCTGTGCTGACGTCTTTGATATTGGCGCTGGTGTAGCAAGTGGAGATGCCGAAAGGCAGACGATTGCGCTTAAGCAGATTCATGGCGTTAACGGCTCGTTGATATGTGCCATTGCCCCGACGGGAGTCCGTCGCTTCTTCAAAGCCTTCCACACTGATAACAGGCACAAAATTCTTTTTACTTTCAGCATGTTCTGTGCAAACTCTTCGTCGATCAGAGTTCCGTTGGTAAAAGCACATAAAGATGGCGTCAGAATGCTTTTCGCAGAGCTTAATCAGGTCTTTTTTCCGCACCAGGGGTTCACCGCCGGTGTAGATATAGAAGTAAGTGCCCATTTCCTTACCCTGGCGAATGATATCATCAATTTCATCATAGGACAGGTTCAACTTGTTGCCGTACTCTGCGGCCCAACATCCCTTGCAATGAAGGTTGCAGGCAGAGGTGGGGTCCAGCAGGATGGCCCAGGGCACGTTGCAGTTGTACTTGGTGCGGTACTCGTCCTGCTTTTTCCAGCCGGTGATGCTGGCGTTGAGGAAAAGGTTGGACAATAAGGTCTCGGTAAAGCCCAGATCCATTTCAGTCATCATACGAAGCACCAGCTTGTGGGCGGTGGAGTCTTCGTTGTTGATGGCGTCACGGATGGCCTGGCGCTGACGGGGAAGGACTGGGGACCGTCACCCGCGAATTTGTCCACCATGTCCATTACATGGGTTAAGTTTTTGATGGGGTCCTTTTCAATGTAGGAAAAGGCCTGACTCAATGCGAATTTTTGATGCTGTCGCCTAACATAATAAATTTCCTCCCTTATGTGCGATATCAAGAAAGCTCCGACCAAAATAAGAATAGAGTGGAAAGCAAGAATCAAAAGCGGTCAGTGTATATCATAGTACGTTCTGTTGCATTTTGCAAGCGTCAACCCATACAAATAGTGAGAATACCATGAAAATAAGCCAGACCATTTTGATCGGAGGAGAGGCAGGAAAAAAGCCTGTCACTTATTATAGGACTTTATTTTTTATTTTGCAAGTGTTTTTTACAAAAGTAGTTACATAAATGGAAAAATGGAGTTTGCAATCCATATTTTTCCAAATAATTGAAAATGAGCGCGTGTTATGTTACAATACAAAATCTGAGCATATGAGGAGAGGGGGGGCGGGAAGGGACGGTTAAATCGTTGTTAACCGGTTCCCAAAAGAATCGGCAACGGAAGGTTGAAAGCGTAATAAAGGCCAAAGAGACATGAGTAACATGGCCATTTTATGAGATTTTATCCACGAAAAAGAAATATTTCTTTACAGTCTGAGCAAATAGGAGGGATAGACATGTTTCAGGGATTTTCCCAGCAGACCAATGACTTTCTCTGGGGGATACGCTTTAACAATGAGCGGTCTTGGTTTGAGGCGCATAAGCAGGAATACCTGGACTACTACGTACAAAGCCCCCTGCGCCAGCTGGCCCAGGAGGTCTATGCACGGTTTTCTGCGGCCCATGAGGAACTGCCTTTGATGGTGCGGGTCAGCCGCATCTATCGGGATGCCTGCCGGCTCTATGGCCGTGGGCCCTATAAAAGCCATCTGTGGTTTTCCCTGCGGATGTCCGGGGAGAACTGGGCGGAGCAGCCGGTGTTCTGGTTTGAAATTTATCCAGCCGGCTATGCCTATGGTCTTGGTATCTATGAGGCCCGGCCGGCTCTCATGGCAAAGTTTCGTAAGGCAATGGACGAACATCCCGAGGATATGCTGCCGTTGGCAAACGCCTTTCAGAGGCAAACCCGGTTCCGGCTGGGAGCAGAGGAATACAAGCGCCCCAAAAGGCACCGCACAGCCCCCTTTGGACCAGTGGTACAATCGCAAAAACCTGGATCTTACCTGTGACCGGGAGATTGATGACCTTCTCTACAGCCGGGCGTTGGTGGATGAACTGCTGCAGGCTTATGAGGCGCTGATGCCCTATTACCGCTATTTCTCCAGGATTTGCAGCCAAGGGGAATGAGAGCTACTTTTTTAAGATGCGGAACCAATTATGGTGGTAATCGATGATCCCTTCCCGGCGCATATTGACAGTTCTCTGACAGAGCACTGCGGTCAGCGCCTAAAAATTGGCCATACTGGCCCGGTCAAAGGGAACGGTAAAGGAATCGCCCTGGGCAGCGGCGTATTGGGAGAGAAAGGTGGTCAGCTTCATCCGCAGGGTGTTGCGGGAGAGAATCTGAATTCGCTGGTTCATGTGCAGCGTCCGGGTGGCCAGGGCGGAAATGAAGCGGTTGGACAGGGCCCAGTCCAAGGGACGAAATGGTGGCATCGGCGCTTTGATCCGGTTGGGACTCATCCAGAGAATTTCCGATTCCGTGACGGCGCAGATGTAAATGGGAGCGTCGGTCCCCAAGAAGCAATAGGCCTCTCCAAAGAGCCCCCTGCGCCCACACTGTTCATGATGATGTGGTGTCCGTCCATGTCGTCCATATAGACCTGAACGGTTCCGGAGAGAACCAGACCAAAGCGTTCCAAAGGGAAGGAAACGTGGTGGAGAAATTCCCCTTTTTCATAGGTCTTTGTCTTTGCATCAAAGTAGGAGAGTGCGTATGCCTGCTCTTCCGGCGTGAGGCCCTGAAACAGCGGGCATTGTTCCAATTGGGGGTGGTGCATCGTGGTTGCCTCCCTGGGGGATTAGAATAGTGTATGCACCTTATTATAGAAAAAGTCCGTTGCTTTTGCAACGGACTTTTTGAATTTCAGGCGGCACTGCCGGCAGGGGGACTTCCCGCAGTGTCGTACTTTTCCCCTAAGATGGTGTGGCATCCTTCCAGAGCGTATTCCAGTTTCTGGTAGACAGCGTCAGAGACAGTGGTGGTATTGCCTGCTTTGTACTCTGCTATCGCGGCGTTTACATCCAGAATGATGTAGCGGTCTTGGACATTGGCCCCCGGTTGAGGACCAGGAGAGGAACGTAATTGATATGGGAGACGGTCGTTTCCCCCCGTTGCGGGGTCTTTGGTGAGTTCCAGGTTCAAAATAGCAGTGGTATCGGTATAGTTGACATTGACCGTGGCAGGGCTTTGGTTGGAGACAAAGTTTCCCAGGGAATAGCACACCAGACCCGACCGGGTAGAGCCGTCATCCAGCGTGACGGTGCGGGTTTCCAATGGCTGAGGGACATGAGAGTGGCTACCTAAAATCAGATCGGCTCCGTGAGAGATCAAAAAGTCAGCCACTTGCTCCTGATATGCGTTTTGCGTGGTCTGATACTCAATGCCCCAATGGACCATCACAGCGATCAAATCTGTCCCCAGACTTTCTGCGTAAGCCAGCTCCTGCTGCAGCTTTTCCTGGTCAGGGTGGCGCATGCGCCAGTGTAATCGGTGTTGAACCGATTCAGAGAAAAATCCTTATCCTGAGGAACTGCAATCCCGTTGGTTCCGTAGGTGTATCCCAGAAAAAGCCACGGAAATTCCTCCCACGTCCGCTACAATGACACCGTTGTTCTGGGTGAACGCTTCCTGGGTCCGGTAGGTTCCCACGTGTTGGAGCCCCGCCTGGTCCAAAACGTCCAGCGTCCGGGCAAGCCCTTGAAAGCCCTTATCCATGCTGTGATTGTTGGCCGTGGTGACCAGATCGAATCCGATGGTTTTCAGGTCATACGCCAGGGCATCGGGAGCACAGAACTGGGGATACCCTGAGTAAGGGGGACCATTGAGGGTGGTTTCGAAGTTGGCCACGGCATAGTCCGCGGCTTCGATCCAGGAGGAGACGGACTGAAAGCAGGGGAGATAGCTGTATGTGTCCGTGGCAGCGTCATAGGCGTCGTTGGTCTGGGGAGAGTGGCTCATAATGTCCCCGCAGACTGCCAAGGTAGCGGTAATAGGTTCCTTGTTGTCCTGGGAGGCTGTGCTGCCAGCGGGGGCGGCGTTTTGTCGAAGCCCTAAAAGATGAAAATAACGCAGAGAAGAACGAGGATCAAAGCTGAAAAAAGCAGTTTTTTCTTCATGTGACTTCCTTTCATTCTGAGAAGCCCCCTGCTCGATGACACAGGCGGAGTAAACGTGGCATTGGTTGCCACCAGACAGGATGGGAACAATCAACAGGGAGCGGTCAGGTGCGGTAGAGTGCGGCAGCGGCTGTCCCCACAGGAAGGGCATTGTCACCCTGCCAGAGTGTGACGTGAAGGCCCAAAGTGTCTCGCAGATAGGCTTGGACCTGTGCTTCAAAGATGGCCATGAGGGAGGCGCAGAGAAGGCGCTTCCCTGGAGGGACAAACAGACCGGTGCGTTGGCGTCCCGTCCGCCGCCAATGAATTGGATGACAGCGGCCAGATTCGCGCAGACCAGACGGGCTGCTCGTTCCAGGGCGGCCTGAGCAACAACCAGGGCCACCTCTCGGTCCTCTGGCTCCCGGCAGAAATGAGCCAGGGTCCCTCCTGCCTGGGGATCGGCCATGAATTGCAGCACCGTCTCCAGGTCCAGTTGGGTAAGAGAGAGGATATCCCGACTGCACCCAAAGGAAAGGAGCTTCCGTTCCGCAGCCTTGATCATGACCAGACGGAAGATCTCCCCAGATAGTCAGTGGAGACCATTTTCAAATATAGGTCCAGACCAGGGGCATAGCAGTCTCTGTCTTTGCTGTAATCCACCAGGCCAAAGGGGACGCACTGGGCCTGGGAGAATCCCCCGGTAAAGAGGGTCAGATCCCCCGGAATCCCCGGCCAGCGGAGCACAATGCTGCCTGGGGCGACAAAACCCACATCAATGCTGCTCCCCCAAGTCACCCCCCAAGTACCGGACTTGCCCCGGATTTTGCACCCCCGCTGCCAAAAGGACAGCGTCTGATTCATTGATGAGGGTCATAGGAGGAATGGGGCAGCCACGGCTCTGCAATTCCTCCCGCAGGGAAGCCAGCACCGGTTTTTCAGAGAAACCGTGGATGGTCATGGAGCCGGGGAAACGGGAAATGGTGCCGTCCCCCTTGCCGTCATAGACCACGGGGAAGGGGGAGACAGAGGGCCAGCCCCTGTGCCCGGTCCAGAAGGGGCTGCGTCAGTTCCCCAATGGCATAGATCAGGTCCTCCCAAGGCGCAGGATATTCCCGGCCGGGGATAGGAAACGATCCTGGTCCGAGAAGTGAGCCTCGCCGTGGGAGAAGGTGACCAGAGAAACGCGGATTTCCTGATCGTCCAGTTCGGCGACAGCGATAGGTTTGTTTTCAGTGAGGGTCCCAAAAGGCGGCAAGAAGGTGGGGAACATCGGGATGGAAGCGACCCCGCCATAGAGAGAGATCCGCATTTGAGAGAGAAAAAAGTTGGGTTAGGGTAGACCCATCCAGCGTATCTGGGGTCATGCTGTTGGCCCGAAGAAGGTTGGTCAATTGTTGCTGGACAGCTGCATTCATAGAAAAAGCCTCCTCAGGGGGTGGGAAGATGAAAGCTTCCCGTGAAAATATCAATAGATAAGGATAGTATACCATGTTTTCCCTGAAAGATAAAGAGCAAAAGACAAAAAAAGAGACCGGAAAAACCCGGTCTCTTTTTTATAGATTCCTCCTATGTTGGAAGAATTATTTGTACATAGCCTTGTGATACAGGGCCTCAACATCCTTCACGGTGGTGATTCTGGGGTTAACCATGACGTTGCCGCTCTTCATGGCGTCAACAGCCATCTGAGGAATCTTGTCCTCGGTCACACCCACGTCGGCCAGGCAAGCGGGGATGCCCAGGTCATTGTTCAGCTGACGCAGAGCGTCGCAGAGCATCTGGGGCACGAAGTCGGGGCCGGCTTCCTTACCAGTGATGTACTGATAAATGTTGGCATAGCGCTCGTCAGCAGCCAGAGCGTTGAACTCGAAGATGGTGGGCATCAGAACGGCGTTGGCCACACCGTGTGCAACATGGAAGAAAGCGGACACGGGGTGAGACATAGCGTGGATGTCACCCAGACGGTTGTTGGCGAAAGCGATACCGGCAAAGGTGGAGCCCAGCATCATGGCACAGGCAGCATCGGGATCGTTGCGGCGTGCGACGAACTTGCGGATGTTGCCGCCGATGAGCTCCATAGCCTTCTCACCCATTGCCATGGCGAAGGGGTTGGCATCGGTGTTGATGTAGGATTCCATGGCGTGGATCAGAGCGTCAACGCCGCAGGCAGCAGCCACGGAAGCGGGAGCGGTCATGATGAGCTCGGGATCCAGAACGGCATAGGTGGGAGAAATCTCGGGGCCCAGGACGGACAGCTTGTAGTTACGAGCTTCGTCGGTGATAACAGCGGCCACGGTGACCTCGGAGCCGGTACCAGCGGTGGTGGGCACAGCGATCAGGGTGTCGATGGGGCCGGGCACCTTGCCGACGCCTTCATAGTCACCGATGGTGCCGCCGAACTTAGCAACAACGCCCACAGCCTTGGCAACGTCCATGGGGAGCCGCCGCCCAGAGCGATGATGGCGGTGCAGCCAGCAGCCTTGTACTGTGCGGCACACTCATCCACGATGGTGGTGGTGGGGTTGGGCAGAACATCCAGGTACTCGCTGTACTTCAGGTTGGCACCCTTGATGATCTCACGGACTTTGTCCACAACACCGATGGCTTCCAGGCCACGGTCGGAGATCAGCATAACATTGTCGGAACCGGCAGCTTTCAGGAAGTCAGGCAGCTTCTTCAGCGCGCCCATACCGAACTGGCAGTTCTGAGGGATGATGAAACCAAAATCTTTAATCATAGGGAATCGCATCCTTTCCAAGTAACTCAAATGTGTTTATACGGTTTAACCACAAAGAATGGCTAAACTGTTGACAGCTTTAGTATACCATTGATAAAGGGTGCTGGCAAGTTGTTAGCCGATGAAAATATGCAACAAGAATAGAAAGCATTTTTTGGGCACAATGTATACTTGACAAAAAAGAATAAAGGAAAAGAATTGGAGAAAAAGATGCTATCCCCGTCGTTTTGCAAAAAAGTGTCCAGATGAACAGAGGGATAACAGCAAAAAAACTCTGTCCGCTTGCCTTGAGAAGGGACAGAGAAGAAAAAAAAGCGCACACAGCGCACAATTTTAGAAAGCCCCGCTCTGGCCGTGGGGACCCAATTAAAACCTGCACGAGATGGCAGGTGGGTTGCCTCCGCGGTGCTTCGTTGCTTCCAACTTCCAGCCGAGGCTGGGAGGCCTGCAGTTCACACAGCGAGTGAGCGTCCCGTTTCAAAAATGTGGGTTTAAAAGGGTCCAGTTCCACGCACCGAGCAGGGCGTCCTTGCTCCATGATAACAACAACTGATGCAGAGAAAGGGAGTTATTCCGGGGCCTCTTCCTCTTCGGCGAAGAGCTCTTTCATGAATTCGTTGTAGACCGCGTCAATCTCTTCGTCACTGTCCAGAGTGGAAAGGATTTCCTCTCCGTTTTCCTGGATTGCTTTGAGAATCACCAGGCCCATTTCTTCCTCGTTCTGGGCTTCTTCCCCATCCTGGACAGCGGGGAAAAAGGCCAGATAGGTCTGCCCCTGAAACTCGATGGTGTCCAGATGCTCCAGTTCGAACTCGTTGCCTTCCTCGTCGGTTACGGTGATAAAATTTGCGCCGTATTCTTCGCTCATGAAATATTCTCCTTTGCTTATCTGCCTGTATTGTACCTTGTGAAAATGAAAAAAGCAAGCCCAAAGGGGAGAAAAGTTTCAGTAAAGTTTCCTCAAAAACCTGCCCTCTCACGGATAGACAAATTGGAATCCTGTGGTATAATACATAAAATAGGCACGGTTCACAATCATTGCACGACAGAAACAGACGCCTTTTTTTCGGAAGTGCGTCGCGCTTTTCATCATAACGATCGAATTCGGAGGTGTCAATTTGGACTATCATCGTGAGACACGCCCCTCCGTGACCGGCGGGATCCTGGAGATCCCCGCAATCGGCAGGGGAAAAATGCCAAACGAAAACGAAAAAAGCATGGGAAGACCTTTAAGGTTGTCATGACCATCGTGCTGATTTTTGTCATCACGGCTGCCATGCTGCTCTGTATGGCGGCGGCCTATATTAAGAATGTGATTATTCCCAATGCGGGCCTGGAGATGACGGGCTTATGACTTAAACCTGACCAGTACGATTCTATGTAAAGACCCGGAAACAGGTGCCTATAAAGTGACCCAAAACCTTTATGGAGCTGAGAACCGTGTTTGGGTGGACATCGAGGAGATTCCCAAGAATCTTCAGAATGCCGCCGTGGCCATTGAGGACAAGCGTTTTTATAAGCACAACGGCGTGGACTGGGTCCGGACGGCGAAGGCCGTATCCTTGATGTTTACTGGCAAGGACATCCAGGGCGGGTCCACCAGCACCCAGCAGCTGATTAAAAACATGACCAGCGACAATGAGGTGACCGTCAAGCGAAAGATCATGGAGATTTTCCGCGCCTTGGAGTTTGAGAAAAAAGTACAGCAAGGAAGATATTTTGGAGGCGTACCTCAATTACATTTATCTGGGGCAGGGATGCAACGGGGTGTATACCGCCTCGTACACCTATTTTGGCAAGCACGTTTCGGAGCTTTCTCTGGCGGAATGTGCCAGCCTGATCGGGATTACCAACAACCCCTCGAAGTATGATCCCCTGGGTACCCTGGAAGTGAAAGATGAGGAGACAGGAGAGGTTAAGACCTCCCGTGACTTCAACAAAGAGCGCCAGGAGACCATTCTGAACGCTATGCTGGAGCAGAAGTATATCACCCAAGAGGAGTACGATGCTGCCGTGGCGGAGGAGCTTGTCTTCAACGAGGATGGGCAAAACGAAGGAGAGGTACAGACCAACAGCACCATCTATTCCTGGTATGAGGACCAGGTCATCAACGACGTGATTGAGGACCTAATGGAGACTTATAACTGGTCTGAGCAGTATGCCAAAGACAAGGTGTTCTCCGGCGGTTTTGGAAATCTATTCCTGTATGAAGCCCGAGGTCCAGGCTGCGGTGGACAAGGTCTATCAGGACCAAAACAACCTGAATGTGACCTCCAGCAGCGGACAAAAAGCTCCAATCGGCCATCACCATTGTGGACAATGAGACCGGTGAGGTGGTGGCCATGGCCGGCGGCATGGGAGAAAAAACCGCCAGCCGGAGCCTGAACCGGGCCACCAGCAGAAGCGTCCGCCGGGCTCCTCCATTAAGCCCCTGGCGGTTTATGCCCCGGCCATTGAGTTGGGGAAGGTGACCCCTGCCACCATGGTGGAGGATAGCCCTTATGGGAAAGTTGACGGGCGAGATTGGCCTGTGAACGCCACTGGCGTGTACCAAGGCAACGTCTCCGTGGCGAAGGCGGTGCAGGAGTCTATCAACACGGTGGCCGTCAAGGTGCTGGATATGGTGGGGACAGAGACCAGCTTTAACTTCATGCAGGATAAGTTCCACATTAAGCTCATCAAGTCCCTGACCAAGGGGAACGCCCTATACAGATATTGGCCTGGCGCAGCTGGCACTGGGAGGCCTGACGGAAGGTGTCAGCACCTACGAGATGGCAGCGGCATATTCGGTATTCCCCCGCCAGGGCACTTACGTTGAGCCGAAAACCTATACCATGGTCATCGACAACAACAAACAAGTGCTGCTGCGCAACGAGTCCGAACCAGAAAAGGATGTCCTTTCCCAGCGCACCACCTATTATATGACAGAGATGCTGCAGCGGGTTGTGACCGGCGGCAGCGGCGCCACCGGCAAGGCAGCCAACTTTACTGGTCAGGATATTGCAGGCAAGACGGGTACGACCACATCCCGGAAGGACCTGTGGTTTGTGGGATATACGCCCTATTATACTGCTGCGGTCTGGACGGGCTATGACCGGCAGGAACGTTTGTCCAGCCACTTGGGCAATCCCTCCACAACATTGTGGCGGCAGGTGATGTCTGAGGTTCACAAGACGCTGCCCTATAAGGAGTTTGCACAGCCGGATGCCTCGAGTCTGAAGACGGTGACCTATTGTCTGTCCAGCGGCATGCTGCCCGGCCCCGCCTGCGGCGGCCATTTGGCGACGGGTACGTTCTTCGCAGAAGATGTGCCTACGGGAACCTGTACCTATCATAAGGTTCAGAAGCCTGCGGACACAAATGGAAGCAATGGTTCCGATGGGAACGGCTCCAGCACAGATCCCGGCGACAATACAACAGATCCCGGAACCGATCCCGGCGGGGGCACGACAGATCCCGGCGGCGGCACCACACCGGAAACACCGCCGGCGGAGGGGGCGGAACAGAGACCACGCCCCGGCGCCGACGCATGGCAGCGGCCGGCTGATCTGCGGAAAGAGAGCGGACCCTGATGTTTCAGGGTCCGCTTTTGCTTGATCTGACTGAAATCAGGAGAAAGGAAGGAGAAAAACTGTCGTCCAGACAAATACTTTGGGTTGCCATACACGGACAGATGTGATAGAATATCCCTCGCACGAATCAAAATGACGATCGAATGGGAACGGAGGCGAATCATGTCAAAGGCGCCAAACTATTACATTGTAGACGCGGAGGCTCTTCCGGAAATTTTCCGCAAAGTGGTGGATGCCCGGCGAATGCTGGATACCGGAGAAGCTGAGACGGTGAACCAAGCGGTTCAGCTGGCCGGGATCAGCCGCAGCGCCTTTTATAAGTATAAAGAGCGGTCCGGCCCTTTCAGGATATGCTCCATGGCCGGATCGTCACCTTCCAGATCATGCTGAAGGATGAGCCTGGAATCCTCTCCCATGTGCTCAATCTGTTCGCGGGGTCCGGGGCCAACATTTTAACCATCAATCAGGGCATCCCCATCAACGGATGCGCGGTGGTGACGGTCAACGCAGAGACCTCTGGCCTGGAAGGGAGCCTGCAGGAGCTTCTGGCCCGCCTCAACGGGGCGGAAGGCGTCCTCCGGGGAGATTTTTGGCGGGGTGACCGCCGGCAGCATGGGATGATCAGATCAAAAAAGGATGGGATAGAAAATATGGTGAACGTAGCAATTTTAGGCTTCGGCGTGGTGGGTTCCGGTGTAGCTGAAGTGCTTACTGGCAATGGCGCCGGGATCAGCAAGAAAGCGGATGAATTGATCTCATTAAAATATGTACTGGATGTGCGGGATTTTCCGGACAGCCCTTTTGCCGCTTGCTTTGTCAAGGATTTCTCTGTCATTGAGCAGGATCCTGAGGTCAATGTGGTGGTGGAGACCATTGGCGGTGTGGGCGCTGCCCTGGATTTTACAGAACGGGCATTAAAAGCGGGAAAAAGCGTCGTTACATCCAATAAAGAGTTGGTGGCCACCCACGGACGCCGCCTGCTGGAACTGGCGGCAGAGCATCAGGCGGTCTATCTGTTTGAAGCCAGTGTTGGAGGAGGTATTCCGATCCTGCGCCCCTTGAGTGAGTGCATGGCAGCCAACGATATTTTGGAAATCTGCGGCATTCTCAACGGCACGGCCAACTACATTTTCACCCGGATGGTGCAGGATGGCATTCCCTTTGCGCAGGCTCTCAAGGGGGCGCAGGCCAATGGCTATGCAGAGCAGAATCCCGCTGCTGATGTGGAGGGGCAGGATACCTGTCGCAAGCTCTGTATTCTATCTTCCATCGCTTTTGGCTGGCACCTGCTGCCGGAACAAGTGCCTACCACAGGTATTACCAGCATTACCCTGGCTGACGAGGCCTATGCAGATGCCTGCCAGCGGCGGATTAAACTTTTGGGCCGGGCCATTGCCAGGGAGGATGGTACCGTCTGTGCCTATGTGGAGCCCCATTTTATCAGTCTGCAAAATCCCTGGCCGGTGTGGACGATGTCTTTAACGCCATTTTGGTCAAAGGGGATGCCACGGGAGATGTGATGTTCTATGGACGGGGAGCGGGAAAACTTCCCACCGCCAGCGCCGTGGTGGCCGACGTCATTGCCGCTGCCCGTCAGCTGGAGCGAGCCAGCTACCGGCCTTGGCAGCCCAACCGCCCGTCCAGCGTGGTCTCTTCTGACCAGCTGGCCAGCCAGTGGTATGTCCGATTGGCGGAGGGCACCTGTTCTGGAGAGCGTCTGACCATTTCCGGCGGGAAGGAAGGGGAGAGCGGCTGGATCACGCCTGCAATGACCCGTCCACAGCTGGACCAGATGTTGGAAGGTAAGCAGGTGCTGGCAGTGATTCGGTACTGGATTGACCTTTTTCGTCCCTGCAACATAAGATGAAGGGACAACATATTAAAATAAAAACAATCTCGTTCCCCCTGACGCGGCGGTCCGTGTCGGGTGACAGGAGGTATGTGAGATGGGACTGATTGTACAAAAATTTGGCGGCACCTCCGTGGCCAATGCGGAGCGGTTGCGCAATGTGGCGCAGATCATTGCCGACACCTATCGCCAGGGCAACCGGGTGGTGGCTGTGCTATCCGCGCAAGGTGACACCACAGATGACCTGATTGAGAAGGCACGGGAGATTAACCCCAATGCCTCCCGGCGGGAGATGGATATGCTTTTGTCCACAGGGGAGCAGATTTCCTGCGCCCTCTGCGCCATGGCCATTGAGACGATGGGACTGCCGGTGGTTTCTCTGACTGGCTGGCAGGCGGGCATTCAGACCAACAGCAGTTACAGCAGTGCGCGGATCAAGAAGATCAATGTGGAGCGTGTCCAGTCTGAACTGGACCGGAGCCACTCCATTGTCATTGTGACGGGCTTCCAAGGGATCAACAAGTATGGAGATGTGACCACCTTGGGCCGAGGGGGGGATCGGATACCTCCGCTGTGGCATTGGCGCGGCGCTGAAGGCGGACCTGTGCCAGATTTACACCGACGTGGATGGGATTTACACTGCGGACCCCGGCATGTGACTGGGGCGCGGAAGTTAGAGGAGATCACCTTTGACGAGATGCTGGAACTGGCCAGCTTGGGTGCGCAGGTGCTCCATAACCGTTCTGTGGAACTGGCAAAAAAGTATCAGGTGAATTTGGAAGTGCTGTCCAGCTTTGAGAAAAAGCCCGGCACGAAAGTCAAGGAGGTTGCGAAGCAAATGGAAAAGACCCAGATCAGTGGTGTGGCAAAAAGACAAGAACGTAGCCCGTTTGGCGCTGGTGGGGGGTGGAAGATAAGCCCGGAATCGCCTACAAGGTCTTCTCCCCTGCTGGGGCAGCAGAATATCAATGTTGACATCATCCTGCAGTCCATCGGACGGAATGAAACCCAGGATATCAGCTTTACCGTCCGCCGCAGTGACGTGGATCAGGCAGTTGCCCTGCTGGAGGAACACAAGGCCAGCCTGGCATTTGACCACATCGACGTGGATAAGAGTGTGGTCAAGGTGTCCATTGTGGGGGCCGGTATGGTGGACAATGCCGGTGTAGCGGCTAAAATGTTTGGTGCGTTGTACGATGCGGATATTAATATCCACATGATTTCCACCAGTGAGATTAAAGTTTCCGTCCTGCTGGATGAGGTGGATGCCAATCATGCAGTGCAGGCAATTCACGACAAGTTCTTTGGCGAATAACGTTGGAAATGGAAGAAATTTGGGGAGCCGGGCAGCAGAACCGGCTCCCCGGCAAAGCTCCTGTCATATTTTAGGCGAAACAACCAAATTCCAGGGAGAAGCAGGAAAAAATTTTTTTTTTGATGCGATACTTTCCCGGCTTGTAATTTGAAAAAACCTTTGTTATAATACACACCGTAATGTACTGGAAGGGCGTAAATTTGTACTCTTCCGGCGAAACGTCTGCCACCGGAGGCGACTTCGGGTCGGCGTTTATCTGGCAGAGCGGTTTGGAATTTTTTCCGGTGGAAACGGGGATTGTCATGCGATGATTCTGAGGTTTCACGGGGAGAGAGCGGCCGGCCATGCCAAAATAAAACAAATCAAAAATAGGGGGGAAATCAGAAATGAACATACTTGTTTGTATTAAACAAGTGCCGGACACGACCATTATCAAAATTGATCCCGAGACCAACACCCTGATGCGTGAAGGCGTTCCCGCCATTGTCAGCCCCTTCGATGCTTATGCACTCGAAGCTGCTGCCCGTATTAAGGACAAGGATAAGGATACCAAGATCGTCGTCCTGTCCATGGGTCCCGAGCAGGCTCTGGCCGCTCTGAAGGAGTGCCTGTCTGTCGGCGGCGACAAGGCTTATCTGGTCTCTGACCGTGCTTGCGGCGGTTCCGATACCCTGGCCACTGGTTACATTCTGTCCAAGGCTAAGGAGAAGATTGAGGAGCTGGAAGGCATCAAGTTCGATATGCTCATGTTCGGTAAGCAGGCTATCGGCGGCGATACCGCGCAGGTTGGCCCCCAGGTCGCTGAGGATCTGGACATTCCCCAGGTTACTTACGCTTGGGAAGTTTGGCCCACCGAGGATGGCAAGAGCGTGCGCGTGAAGAAGGAGCTGGAGGAAGGCTTCGAGATTCTCGAGATGGCTTGCCCCTGCGCTGTGACCGTGACCAAGCCTGACTATGAGCCCCGCTTCCCCCACCATCAAGTCCAAGATGGCAGCCAACAAGGCTAAGATCCCCGTTCTGAGTGCTGCTGACTGCGGCCTGGACGTGGAGAGATCCGGCCTGAAGGGTTCTCCCACCAAGGTTAAGAAGAGCTTCACTCCTCCTCGTAAGGAAGGCGGCCTGAAGATCAAGGAAGAGACTCCGGAAGAGTCCGCAAAGAAGCTGTACGACCTGCTCAAGGACAAGGGCATTATCTAATAGAGGGGAGGACAAAGAACAATGTTACAGACAAGCTATGAAGCAAAGACCAAGGACGTATGGGTCTTTATTGAAACCAAAGATGGTAAGGCAAGAAATGTCGGCCTGGAGCTGCTGAATCCCGGCCGTCGCCTGGCTGGCATCCAGGGCGGCAAGGCGGTTGCTCTGGTCATCGGCCACAACTGCGAGGACGCTGTGAAGGAAGCCATTGCACACGGTGCTGACAAGGTTCTTCTGGTGGACAACGAGGTGTATGGCCACTACAGCACCGACGCTTACACCGCCGCTATCGTACACTGCGTTGAGGCGGACTGCCCCACCACCATTCTGATGGGTGCATCCCCCCTGGGCCGCGACCTGGGCCCCCGTGTGTCCTGCCGCCTGAAGACCGGTCTGACCGCTGACTGTACTTCTCTGGACATCGACGAGGCCACCGGCAAGGTTTGCTTGGACCCGTCCCGCGTTCGGCGGCAACCTGATGGCCACCATTCTGTGCCCCTTCACTTTCCCCAGATCGGCACCTGCCGTCCTGGCGTGAATAAGAAGCTGGAGGCTGATTACTCCCGCACCGCTGAGGTGGAGAAGGTTGATTTTGTCTTCCCCGCTGATAAGATCCGCATTAAGCTGATCGAGACCATCGCTGAGGAAGGCGAGAAGGTAGACCTGGAAGGCGCTGAGATCATCGTCTCCGGCGGCCGTGGCCTGGGCGGTCCCGAGGGGCTTCGAGACCACCATTAAGCCTCTGGCTGACGCACTGGGCGGCGTGGTTGGTTCTTCCCCGTGCCGCTGTTGACGCTGGCTGGATTCCCCCACTCCCATCAGGTTGGCCAGACCGGTAAGACCGTTGGCCCCAAGCTGTATGTCGCCTGCGGTATCTCCGGCGCAATCCAGCACCTGGCTGGCATGGGCTCCTCTGACTTCATCGTCTGCATCAACAAGGACCCCGAGGCTCCCATCTTCGGCGTGGCTGACCGGTGTTAT
>VOFF01001032.1_pt1 | contig 52001 bp, 47 predicted proteins | sample 5384061 | NCBI WGS metagenome assembly VOFF01 (sample SAMN12384725, study PRJNA508395) | human gut metagenome | isolation source: healthy gut E | host: Homo sapiens | reverse complement strand
CGCCGCCGGACGAATCCCTCCCGGAAGCGCATGGGAACGGGAAACCGCCGTTCCCGGCCGCGCACCGCTCCCGCCCCCTTCCGGGCCGTGCCGGGAAACCGGCCCGCCGACCGCCGCGCCCTTCCGTCTCCCGGCCGTGCAAGAAAAAGGGCCGATCACAAGGAATATCCGATATTTTTTCTTATTTTTGCATCAATTGGAAAATAATGAACTTAAATGCCGAAGTTTTATGACAGGGCGGACGCACTGAAAAAACCCGGATGGCTGAAGATCCGGCTCCACCGTACCCCGGAATGGGCCGAGGTGCGGCATATCGTCGAGAAGCACAGGCTGCACACGATCTGTAGCAGCGGCATGTGCCCCAACCAGGCGGAATGCTGGAGCCGGAGGACCGCAACCTTCATGATTCTGGGCGACATCTGCACGCGGGGCTGCCGCTTCTGCGCCACCCGAACGGGACGTCCCCTCGCCCCCGACGCCGGAGAGCCCGCCCGCGTGGCCGAAAGCGTCGCACTGATGAAACTCCGGTATGTCGTCGTAACATCCGTGACGCGCGACGACCTCCCGGACGGCGGCGCCAGCCATTGGGCCGCCACGGTGGAGGCCATCCGCTCGCAGAATCCCGACGCCGTAATTGAGCTCCTTATTCCCGATCTCGACGCCCGCCCCGAACTTTTGGACGCGGTCGCGGTGTCGAAGCCCGACATCATCGGGCACAACATCGAAACCGTCGAGCGACTGACCCCCGTGGTGCGCTCCAGGGCGAAGTACCGCACCAGTCTGGAGACGCTGCGCCACCTCTCGGAAGAGGGTGTCGTGACGAAAAGCGGACTGATGGTCGGACTCGGCGAGAACGATGACGAAGTTTTGCAAACACTGCGCGACCTGCGCGAAGCGGGCGTGCGTATTGTAACACTCGGTCAGTACCTTCGGCCCACTCTGGAGCACTACCCCGTAGCGGCGTACATCACTCCCGAAAAAAAAATTCGAATGGTACAGACTCCGAGCGCTGGAGATGGGCTTCAGCTATTGTGCGAGCGCGCCGCTGGTGCGGTCGTCGTACATGGCCGAAGAGGCTCTCCGGAGCGTGAAAGGGTTGCAGCGATGAAAGTCTCCTTCCGGGACCTCGGACAGATGGATTACAAAGCCTGCTGGGATTTGCAGCAGACCCTGTTCGACAGCCTCACGGCCCGCAAGCGGCCCGCGGCCGATACCGTCCGGAACGCGACCGGAACAGAGGCTTCCGCGGCCGATGCCGCCCGGAAAACGGACGGAGCGGCGATCCCGGCGGAGGATGCCGGCACGATCCTTCTGGTGGAGCATCCGCCGGTCTATACGCTCGGCAAGAGCGGCCGTGCGGAGAACCTGCTCATCCCGAAGGCGGCGCTCGAAGCGATGGGCGCGAAGTTCTTTCACATCGACCGCGGCGGCGACATCACCTTCCACGGCCCGGGGCAGTTGGTCTGCTACCCGATTCTCGACCTCGAACGGCTCGGGATCGGCCTGAGGGAATACATCGCCTCGCTGGAGGAGGCCGTGATCCGCACGACGGCCCGCTACGGCATCGCCGCGGGCCGCATCGCAGGCGCTTCGGGCGTCTGGATCGGCGAGGGGGCCACGCCGGACGGAGAGGGACGCCCGCGCAAGATATGCGCAATAGGAGTGCGTTCGTCGCGTTATGTCACCATGCACGGGTTCGCGCTGAACGTCTCGACCGACCTGAGGTGGTTCTCGCGCATCAACCCCTGCGGATTCACGGACCGCGGCGTGGCGTCGATCGCCTCGGAAACGGGACGCGAGGTCCCCATGAACGAAGTCAAAACACGGGTTTTGACCCATTTAAGCGAGATATTAAATGTTGAAATATATAAATAACAATTCGTATGCCTACAGAAAAACGCTGGGTAGTGAAGCCTCAGGGCGACCCCGCGACGGCAGCCATGCTCGCTGCCGCGCTGCGGATTTCGCCAGTGCTGGCCAATCTACTCGTACAGAGAGGCATAGACACCGTAGAAAAGGCGGACAAGTTCTTTAAACCCAACCTCGCGGACCTCCACGATCCGTTCCTGATGAAGGACATGGACAAGGCGGTCGAGCGGGTCGAGCGCGCCGTGCGCGACCATGAGAAGATCATGGTTTACGGCGACTACGACGTGGACGGCTGCACGGCCGTCGCGCTGGTTTACAAGTTCCTGCGCCAGATCGGGCACAAAAACCTGATGTTCTACATTCCCGACCGCTATACCGAAGGTTACGGCATTTCGGTCAAAGGATCGACCTCGCCGCCCGCAAGGGCGTGGGGCTTATCATCGCCCTGGACTGCGGCATCAAAGCCACGGAAAAGGTTGTCTATGCGAAGACGAAGGGCGTGGATTTCATCATCTGCGACCACCACCTCCCGGCCGAGGAGATTCCCCGCGCCGTAGCCGTTCTGGACCCCAAGCGGGTCGATTGCTCCTACCCGTTCGACGAACTGTCGGGCTGCGGCGTGGGCTTCAAAAAACAGGCTATGCGCAGCGCAACGGCATCCCCTTCGAGCAGATCCTGGACCTGCTGGACCTGCTCGTCGTGTCGATCGCCTCGGACATCGTGCCGCTCGTGGGCGAGAACCGCATCCTGGCCCACTTCGGGCTGAAGAACCTCAACCGCGAACCGTCGAAGGGGCTGCTGTCGATCATCAAGATCTGCGGACTGGACAAGCACAACATCACCATCGACGACATCGTATTCAAGATCGGCCCGCGGATCAACGCCGCCGGACGGATGCGGATGGACGAGAACGACGAGAACGCCTCGCCCTCGGGCGGACATGCGGCCGTCGAGCTGCTCATCGAGGGCAACGAAAGCGTCGCCGAGGAGTTCGGCAACGTCATCGACTCCTACAACCAGGACCGCAAGTCGATCGACCGCTCCGTGACGCAGGAGGCGCACGACTACATCGAGCGCAACCCCGCGATGAAACAGCTCAAGAGCACGGTGATCTACAACCCGCGCTGGATGAAGGGCATCGTGGGTATCGTCGCCTCGCGCCTGATCGAGACCTACTACCGCCCGACGGTGGTGCTGACGATGAGCAACGGATTCGTGACGGGCTCGGCCCGCTCGGTTCCGGGCTTCGACCTCTACCAGGCCGTCGAGTCGTGCTCGGACCTCCTGGAGAACTTCGGCGGACACATGTACGCCGCGGGGCTGACGATGCGGCCCGAAAACGTCGAAGAGTTCACGCGGCGCTTCAACGCCTACGTCGAGGAGAACATCGACCCGCAGATGCTCATGCCGCAGGTGGACATCGACAGCGAGCTGCTCTTCTCGGACGTCACGCCGGCCTTCCGCCGCGATCTGAACCGCTTCCAGCCCTTCGGGCCGGGCAACGTGTCGCCCGTGTTCGTGACCTACGGCGTGAGCAACCACGGCGACGCCAAACTGGTGGGCATGGAGCGCGAACACCTGCGCATGGACCTCATCCAGCGGCAGAAGCCCAACACGCGGCTGCAAGCCATCGCCTTCCAGCAGCCCACCCACTACGAGTGGGTCCGCTCGGGACGGCCGATCGACGTCTGCTACCAGATCGTCGAGAACCACTACCGCGGCACGGTCACCACGCAGTTGCGCGTGAAGGACATCAAGCCGGTGCTGAACCGGTAAGACACCCGCCCCGGAGAAAGACCGGAGAAAGAAAGGAGGGGGGGGAGGAAGGCGTATCCGAAGGGACATCCCGTCTTGGCGGCGGGGTGGCGTCCGGAACCGTCCCATACTACGTTTCCGCCCTGCCGCAATTCCTTGCGGCAGGGCGGAAACGTATGATCCGACACCCCGTTCGGACGGCGCGGCAAAGGTTATCTCCGAAGGGCCTCTTCGCCCTCCGAAGGAACGATCCGGCCCAGGAAGACGCGCGAGAGGTTGTCGTACAGTGCGGCGTAGATCGTCCCGTCCGCGCCCACGCACATCGCCCGGATGTTCCAGTCGGTCGTGATCCGCTCCAGCGCATGCCCGTCCCAGTCGAACACGGCGATCCGGTGGAATTGCAACGGCCGCCGTTCCACCGGGGTTTCGAAAAACTCCTTCACCCGAAGCTCCCCGTCGTAAGGAGCGTAAATCCGGTCCCGCGTGGCAAAAAGATCGACGAAACAATTCACCTCCCGCTCATCGAAAGCGAATGCCTCCCCCGTACTCACGTGCGGTTCGACCAGATAACGGGTCGCCAGCGGCTCAATTCCCCGCTCCAGGGAAAAAGTCTCCAAAATGCCTCCCGTCAGCGTCCCCACGGCCAGCCGGCGACCGTCCGGAGAGACGGCGAAAGGCGGAAGCCCGTAAATCCGCAGCAGAATCTCCCTGTCCACGGCCGGATACGTATCGTAACGGGAAACGACCCGATTCCCGGCATCCTTCAACTCGAGGCGGGAGATCGTCTCCGTATGTTCGTTCTTCACGACTGTACGGTTCATATAAAGCCGTTTCCCGTCCAGCGGAACGATCGCCCGGCAACAATCGGGCATTTCATAACGCTCCGTGGCGACCGCCGCGACCCCCCGTGCAAGCATCGAGTCCGCATGGACCGTCAGTACTTTCCGCGCCCGGTAATCATAGCACGTGAATACCCCGTCTTCTCCGAGATGCGCATTGAGGAGCGACACGGCCTCCCCGGACCTCTTCCGTTCCGCACGAACCCGCACAACGGCTCTCCGCTGCGTTTGTCGAAGACATGAAACAGGAAGCCCCCTCCCGACCCCTGCACGATCAGCACCGGACCGTATTCCCATATATCGGTAACGTTCCCTACCGGCAGTTCGCCGGTCAGCAATTCGAACTTCCCGCTGCGTTCGCATCCAAACTCAGGCGGCGCATACAACGGACCTTCCTGCGAAGAGCACCCGCCAAGACACGATAAAACCATCGAAAAAACACGAATATTTTTCGACAGGCCCATTGCATCAATAAAGAAACGTTTTACCGCATCACAGCCGGATAATCCGCGCCTCGTCGTCCGCGGCGGGGGCAGCGGCGCGGGCCGGAAATCCGAATAACCCAGCGCAACGGCGCAGAGCGGCTCGCACCCTTCGGGAATCGGCAGGAACGTCCGCAGGTAGTCCGCGGCCCGCTCCCCCTCGGGATCGTCCTTGCGGCGGGGACGGCCGTCCACATGGACCCAGCACGAGGCGAGCCCCTCGTCCACGCAGGCCAGTTGCAGCACCGTGGCCGAAATCGCGGCGTTCACCCGCCACAGGTCGCTCGCCGCGATGTCGCCCAGCACGACGACCGCCAGCGGCGCCCCCTCCATGAAGGCCGATCCGTAATCGCGCATCCCGGCCATGCGGGCTATCAGGTCGTGGCGGTCCACCACCAGAAAACGCGTCGAACGCGAATTGCGGGACGAGGGGGCCGTGAGGGCTTCGGCGAGGATGCGGTCCACGACCTCGCGGGGCACGGCGCGGTCCGAGAACCTGCGGACGCTGCGGCGCGCGGCCATCAACTCTTTGAACTCCATAATCGGTGGGTTTTAAGACTCTTTTTTTTTGCAAAAATAGTGAAAAAAGAGGTATATTTGGAATTCCAAAAACAGGAGAATGACGATGGATTTCAGATTCACCATAGCCCTCATCTACGATTTCGACGGCACGCTCTCGCCGGGCAACATGCAGGAGTACGACTTCATCCCCGCCGTGGGCCAGAGCAACAGGGAGTTCTGGACCGAGGCCAACACGCTGGCCGAGAGGCAGGACGCCGACATGGTGCTGACCTACATGGCCCGCATGATCCAGGAGGCCAAGTCGAAGGGGCTGTCGCTGCGCCGCGAGGCGTTCCAGGAATCGGGCCGCCGCGTGACGCTCTACAAGGGCGTCAGGGAGTGGTTCGCGCGGATCAACGCCTACGGCGCACGGCGCGGCATCCGCATCCTGCACTACATCAATTCGTCGGGCTTGAAGGAGATGATCGAGGGGACGCCCATCGCGTCCGAGTTCCGCAAGATCTACGCCTGCTCGTTCCTCTACGACGTCGACGGCATCGCCTACTGGCCCGGCGTGGCGGTCAACTACACCAATAAGACGCAGTTCATCTTCAAGATCAACAAGGGCGTGGAATCGGTCTTCGACTCGAAGCTGGTGAACCGCTACATTCCCGAAAACGAACGCCCCGTGCCGTTCCGGCGCATGATCTACGTCGGCGACGGAACCACGGACATCCCCTGCATGCGGCTGGTGAAGAACTTCGGGGGCCATTCGATCGCGGTCTATAACCCCGACCAGAAGGGGGCGCGGCGCGAGATGGCCTCGCTCATCCACGACAACCGCGTGAGCCACGTCTGCCCGGCCGACTACTCCGACGGCGCGGAGATGGACGTGCTGGTGAAGACGATTATCGACAAGATCGACCTCGACGACCGGCTCGAACAACTCGAAGCGGTGAAGTGACGATGAAGCCCCTCCGACTGCGATGGCTCCGCACGGCCCTGCTCGGCTACCCCCGGAGTGGACGGCAGGCGTCCGCAGACACCCCGGCCTCGCCGCGGCGCTGCCCGCCGCGACGATCGGCTGCGCCTTCGTGCCCTATGCCGGATTTCCGGCGCTCGCGGCCGCGGCGCTGCTCTGCGCCGGACTGTACGCCCGCAACGAACCGCTGCCGCTCCTGCTGCTCTGCGAATGCAGCGGCGCGCGGCTGCTGGTGCGCAAGATCGGCACGGCATGGCGCAACTACTTCCTCGCCGCGCTCCCGGCGGCCGCGCTGACCGCCGCGCTCCATCCCCGGACCGCCTGGCTGGCGGCGCTCTGGCTGCCGTTCGCCGCCCTGCTGCTGGCCTATGCCGTACTGGCCAAATACGCCCGTTACGATCCGGCTATCCCCGAGACGCCGCTCCCCGCGGCCACCCGGCTGGGATTCGCCGGATTCCTCGTCCCGGTGTTCCTCCCCGTGACGCTCTGCCTCACGGTGAGCTACGCCGTGCGGGCCGAAAGAAACCTCGACCGCTACCTCTATGATTACGATTGACTCGCTCTCCGTCCGCCGCGACGGCCGCACGCTGTCCGACGGCGTGACCATGCACCTGGCCGAAGGGGCCGTGCACGGGTTTTCCGGCACGGACGACGCGGTGTGGACGGCGCTGTTCGACGCCCTTTTCGGGCTCGTCCGCCCGGACGCGGGCGGCGTCACCCGCTTCGGACGTCCCCTGCGGCGGAGCGAGACCGCCTATCTGGAGCGCAGGATACGCTTCTTCGACGGTCTGACGGTCCGCGACCTGCTCGACCTCACGGCCCGCCGCCATCCGGGTTCCGACCCCGAAACCTGCATCCGGCTGTTGGGACTTCCTCCCGACCGGCAGTTGACCGCGCTGCCGGCCGCCGTACAGCGGAAGACGGCCCTCGCGGCGACGCTCATGCAGCGCAAACCCGTCCTGCTGCTCGACGAACCGTTCGACGGCCTCGACGCGGAGAGCCTCGACGCCGCCCAGCGGCTCATCCTGCGGCGGCAGGCCGAAGGAGCCACGGTGCTCGTCGCGTCGCGTCTGCTTCCGGCGCTCGAACCCGTCTGCGACGACATCCGCCTCACGGACGGCGGCCGCATCGCCGCCGAATACCGGCGCGGCGAATATGCCCGCGCCGGGCAGGAACTGGAGCGGCTCTTCGCCCTGCGCTACGGCGTGACGACTTCCGGAAAAATCAGTTAGAAAAACCGATATGAAGATCATCTTTGCAACCAACAACGCCCACAAGCTCGCCGAGGTGCAGGCCGTGCTGGGCGACGGCTTCACGCTCGTGACGCCGCGCGAATGCGGCGTCACGGAGGAGATTCCCGAAGAGCAGGAAACCCTCGAAGGCAACGCTTCGCAGAAGGCGCACTACCTCCACGACCGCACCGGGTGCGACTGCTTCGCCGACGATACGGGTCTCGAAGTCGAGGCGCTGGACGGCGGCGCGCCGGGCGTCCATTCGGCGCGCTATGCCTCCGACGGCCACGACTTCGCGGCCAACAACCGCCTGCTGCTGCGCAACTTGGAGGGGGTGGCCAACCGCCGCGCACGCTTCCGCACGGTCATTTCGCTGCTTGTGGGCGACGAGGAGCACCTCTTCGAAGGAATCGTCGAAGGACGCATCATCGACCGCGAAACCGGACACGAAGGGTTCGGATTCGACCCGCTGTTCGTGCCCGACGGCTGCGACCGTACCTTCGCGGAGATGACCACCGAGGAGAAAAACGCCGTCTCGCACCGCGCCCGCGCCGTGCGGAAACTCGCCGACTATTTGCATTCCATCGGGAAATAGGGTATCTTTGCCGCACTATGGAAGGCAGAAACTACACGAAGGAGGAGCGTTTCGACGCCGGCAGAGTCGAAGCCCTCAAGCACCACTACGCCGAAATCCTGCGGCTGCTGGGCGAAGACCCCGCCCGCGAAGGGCTGCTCAAGACGCCCGAACGGGTGGCCAAGGCGATGGCGTTCCTCACGAAGGGATACGACGAAGACCCGCTCGAGATCATCCGCTCGGCCACCTTCCGCGAGGAGTACCGGCAGATGGTGCTCGTCAAGGACATCGAGCTCTACTCGCTCTGCGAACACCACATGCTGCCCTTCTACGGCAAGGCGCACGTGGCCTACATCCCCAACGGCCGCATCACGGGCCTCTCGAAGATCGCCCGCGTCGTGGAGTGCTTCGCCCGCCGCCTGCAGGTGCAGGAGCGGCTGACGGTGCAGATACGCGACTGCATCCAGGAGGCGCTCGACCCGATGGGCGTGGCCGTGGTGATCGAGGCCAGCCACATGTGCATGCAGATGCGCGGCATCGAGAAACAGCAGTCGGCCACCACGACCTCGGCCTTCACGGGCGTCTTCCTCTCGAGCCAGCGCACCCGCGAGGAGTTCATGACGCTCATCTCGCACCGGTACCGGTAACCCGTCCCGAACCGAACCATACGGAAGCCCGCAATATCTTGCGGGCTTTTTCCGTTTGCAGGATGAATCCCGCCCGCGAGGGGCGCTGCGGCGAAGTTCCTGCCGCCATGCGAGAGGATACGGTCCCGCGAAGACAAGGCACAGCCCGCGAAGGCCGGATTTAATATCTGAAAATCACCTCTTTATACGCAAAACGGGCGCAAAGTCCGATTCCACGCCATCGGGGAACAGAATTTGAAGCGACCGAAACGACAGTAAACCAACAAAAAATCAAACAACATGATCGTCAAAAATTTACGCTACTCGGCAATCGCACTCGCGGCAATCGCGTTCTGCTCCTGCCAGAAAGAGCCCTCGACATCGGATCTCCACAGGGATTATCTGGTCTATACCGCCCGCGACACCGGGACGGACTTCGCCGCCATCGACACCTATTACCTGCCCGACAGCATCCTCATCATCGGCAACAGCGACCGGACCGAATACTGGAAGGACGCCGACGCCCTGCAAATCGTCGGCACGGTGGCCGACCGCATGGAGGAAGCCGGCTACACGCGCACCGACGACAAGGAGACGGCCGACGTCGGCCTTCAGTTGAGCTACGTGGAGAAGGTGACCTACTTCGTGGGGTACAACGACCCCTACTGGTGGTGGTACTACCCCTACTACTGGACTCCCGGCTACTGGGGCGACTGGCTCGGCTGGCACTACCCCTACAGCGTCTACTACGGCTACACGGCCGGTTCGATGCTCATCGAGATGGTCGATCTGACGGCCGACCGGCAGAGCAACCGCAAACTGCCAGTCATCTGGGACAGCTTCATCGGCGGCCTGCTCACCTCGTCGCATAAGGTCAACATGCAGCGTACGCTGGACGCCGTGAACCAAGCCTTCATGCAATCGCCCTATCTGGAAACCAATTCCGTAAACCGTTAATCATTCATCGCTATGAAAACACTTTCCATATTCAGTCGTAAAGCGTTGTTGCTCGCCGTCGCAGCGGTTACCTTCGCCCTGCCGGGACGGGCGCAGCTCATCCAGAACACCTACCTCAACGTCGACTGGCAAGTGACCGTTCCGCGGCAGCTTCGCCGACAAGGCATCGGGCTGGGGTATGAATTTCGAAGGCGGCTACTTCGTAACGCCCGAAATCACCGTCGGCGCCTTCATCTCCTACCAGACCAACCTGGAGAAGATCCCGCGCCAGACTATCACGCTCGGCAGCGGCAACTCGTTGACGACCAACCAGAAGCACGCGCTGTTCCAACTGCCTTTCGGTATCGCGTCCCGTTACAACTGGTTAAAGGGACAGCATCTTCCAGCCCTACGCCGGTCTGAGTAGCGGCGCCGACTATGCCGAAATGTCCTCCTATTACTACGTCGTCAAACAGTACACCGACACGTGGGGATTCTATCTCTCGCCCGAAATCGGCGTGAGCATCTTCCCCCGACCCCGGCTACCGGCTCGGGTTCCACGTATCGCTCTATTACAGCTATGCGACCAACAGCGGCGACCTGCTGGTCTATTCGGTCAATAACCTCAACAACTTCGGCGTCCGCGTGGGTATCTCCTTCTGACACCGCCCGCGACGCTTCCGTCCGCACGCCGGCCCTTCACATGAAGGGCCGGCGTTTTTCCCGGCGGCGGTCGTCCCCGTCCGGAGAATAAAAAAATTTCCTCATAATACAAAATAATACTACTTTATTATTTCATTGTAAATATATTTATTATATTTGCAGGGTATATAAACAAATTTAGCCACTAACCCGAGGACGCCTCGAAAACAGTTTTGTATGGAAATGTCGAACCGAAGAAATTTTCTTAAAAAAGTCGCCGTAGCCGCCACCTCGGCCATCGTCGCACCCGAACTGCTCCAAGCCGCCACGAAAGCCGAATCCGCTCTGTCACAGACGGCTGCGGCCCAAGGTGCAGGCAACCTGATCGTCCCCAAAGAGGGCGGGCTCCGCATCACGGGCACGTTCCTCGACGAAATCTCGCACGACATTCCCCACCAGAACTGGGGTGCGAAGGAGTGGGAGGCCGATTTCCGCCACATGAAGGCCATCGGCATCGACACGGTGATCGTCATCCGTTCGGGATACCGCAAGTTCATCACCTACCCCTCGCCCTATCTGCTCAAACAGGGGTGCTACATGCCGTCGGTCGATCTGATCGACCTCTTCCTGCGGCTGGCCGAAAAATACGGTATGAAGTTCTATTTCGGCCTCTACGACTCGGGCAAGTACTGGGACACGCACGACATGACGTACGAGGTCGAGCACAACAAGTACGTGATCGACGAGGTGTGGAACATGTACGGACGGCGCTACAAGAGTTTCGGCGGCTGGTATATCAGCGGCGAGATCAGCCGCGCCACGAAGGGGGCCATCAGCGCCTTCCATGCGATGGGCAAGCAGTGCAAGGAGGTTTCGGGCGGGCTGCCCACCTTCATCTCCCCGTGGATCGACGGCAAGAAGGCCGTCATGGCCAGCGGCAGCAAGCTGACCAAGGAGCAGGCCGTTTCGGTCGAGCAGCACGAACGCGAGTGGGACGAGATTTTCGACGGCATCCACGACGTGGTGGACGCCTGCGCCTTCCAGGACGGGCATATCGACTACGACGAGCTGGACGCCTTCTTCACGGTGAACAAGAAGCTCGCCGACAAATACGGCATGCAGTGCTGGACGAACGCCGAGTCGTTCGACCGCGACATGCCCATCAAGTTCCTGCCCATCAAGTTCGACAAGCTGCGCATGAAGCTCGAGGCGGCCAAACGCGCCGGATACGACAAGGCCATCACCTTCGAGTTCTCGCACTTCATGTCGCCCCAGTCGGCCTACCTGCAAGCCGGACACCTCTACGACCGCTACAAGGAATACTTCAACATCCGCTGACCCATGGAGACACGCACCAATACGGGCTACGTCGCGTTCCTGTCGGTCGTGGCGGCCATCGGCGGCATTCTGTTCGGATACGACACCGCCGTCATTTCGGGTACGATCACCAGCGTCGAGACGCAGTTCGCGCTCAACGCCATGCAGGTGGGCTGGTACGTCGGCTGCGCGCTGATCGGGTCGATCGGCGGCGTGGCCGTGGCCGGCATCCTGAGCGACCGCTTCGGCCGCAAGCTCACCATGCTCCTCGCCGCCGTGCTGTTCACGGCCTCGGGCATCGGCTGCGCCGTCTGCGGCGACTTCACGCAACTGGTCATCTACCGCATCCTCGGAGGCATCGGCATCGGCGTGGTGTCGATCGTCTCGCCCATGTACATTTCCGAAGTGGCCGTGGCCCGGTGGCGCGGCACGCTCGTCTCGCTCTACCAGCTGGCCATCACCATCGGCTTCCTGGGGGCCTACCTCGTGAATTTCCAGATTCTCAGGGCGGCCGAAACGGCGATCTACGACTCGCCGTGGATGCAGCAGATCATGGTCACGGAGATGTGGCGCGGCATGCTCGGCAGCAACGCGCTACCGGCCGTACTGTTCTTCGTGGTGATCTTCTTCATCCCCGAAAGTCCCCCGCTGGCTGATCCTGCGCAACCGCACGGAGGGGGCGCACGCCGTACTGCAACGCATTTACCGCTCGTCGGAGGCGGCCGACGGAGAGATCGCCTCGATCCGCAGCGCCGAAGCCGCAGCGCCGAAGTCCGAATGGCGGGCGCTGACGTCGCCGGGAATGCGCAAGGCGCTTCTGATCGGCGTAGCGATCGCCATGCTGGGGCAGTTCATGGGCGTGAACGCCGTGCTCTACTACGGCCCCACGATCTTCGAGGACGCGGGACTTTCGAGCGGCGATTCGCTCTTCTCGCAGGTGCTCGTGGGCGTGGTGAACATGCTGACCACCGTCCTGGCGCTCGTCATCATCGACCGCGTGGGCCGCAAACAGGCTGGTCTATTGGGGCGTGTCGGGCATGATCCTCTCGCTGCTCTGCATCGGCGTTTACTTCCTCGCCGGAGCCGCCTGGGGGCTTTCCCCGACCTTCCTGCTGGTCTTCTTCCTGGCCTACGTCTTCTGCTGCGCCGTGTCGATCAGCGCCGTGATCTTCGTGCTGCTCTCCGAGATGTACCCCACACGCATCCGCGGACTGGCCATGTCGATCGCCGGGCTCTCGCTCTGGGTCGGAACCTACCTGATCGGCCAACTGACCCCTGGATGCTCGAGACGCTGACCCCCGGAGGCACCTTCCTCCTCTTCGCCGCCATGTGCGTCCCCTACATGCTCACAATGTGGCGAGCCGTACCCGAAACCACGGGGCGTTCGCTCGAGGAGATCGAACGCTACTGGCAGCAGAGCAAATGAAAAACGCAGATAATTTTTAACCGCAACAATATGGATTTTCAACATTTGGCCGACCAATACCGGTCGGAACTCATGGACAGCGTACTGCCCTTCTGGCTCGAACATTCCCAGGACAAAACCTACGGCGGATACTTCTCCTGCCTCGACCGCGACGGAAGCGTATACGACACCGACAAGTTCATCTGGCTCCAGGGACGCGAGGTGTGGCTCTTCTCGATGCTCTGCAACAAGGTCGAAAAAAACGCAAGGAGTGGCTCGACTGCGCCATCCAGGGCGGCGAGTTCCTTCGGAAATACGGACACGACGGAAAATACGACTGGTACTTCTCCCTGACGCGCGAGGGGCAAGCCCATCATAGACCCCTACAACATCTTCTCCTACACATTCGCCACCATGGCTTTCGCACAACTGGCAATGGCTTCCGGAAACGACGAATACGCGCAGATCGCGAAGAAGACATTCGACCGGATACTCGAAAAACGCTCGAATCAAAGGGCAAGTGGACAAAGGCTCACCCGGGAACGCGACCGATGAAGGATTTCGCGCTCCCGATGATCCTCTGCAACCTCGCCCTCGAAATCGAACAGGCTCATAGACCCCAAACTCATCGAGGAGACGATCGACGTATGCCTCCACGAGGTAATGGACGTATTCTACCAGAAGGACCTCGGCCTCATCGTCGAAAACCTTTCCGCCTCGGACAACTCGCTGGTGGACTCCTTCGAGGGCCGCTCGATAAATCCGGGACACTCGCTCGAGGCGATGTGGTTCATAATGGACCTCGGAAAAAGACTCGGACGCCCCGAACTGATCCAGCGCGCCGTAGAAATAGCGCTCCGGACCATCGAATACGGATGGGACAAGCAGTACGGCGGGATATTCTACTTCATGGACCGCCTCGGACATCCCCAGCAGCAGGCTCGAGTGGGACCAAAACTCTGGTGGGTGCACATCGAATCCGCGATAGCCATGATAAAGGGATACCAGCTCACAGGAAACCAGAAATGCCTGGACTGGTTCGAAAAACTGCACCAATACATGTGGGAGCACTTCAAGGGACCCCGAGTTCCCCGAGTGGTTCGGATACCTGAACCGGCGAGGCGAAGTCCTCCTGCCTCTGAAGGGAGGAAAATGGAAGGGGTGCTTCCACGTACCGAGAGGTCTGTTCCAGATATGGAAGATCCTCGAACAATGCAAATAAAACACCGGCGACACGACCCATGAAAACCACCCTCTTCGCGGCAGCCTTCGCGCTCGCCGCCTCCATCGGATTTTCCGCCTGCACCGGCACGACCCGCCGCACGGTGGACGTGCTGGTGATCGGCGGCACGACCTCGGGCACTTCGGCGGCCATCGCCGCCGCCCGCGAAGGCGTTTCGACCCTCGTCGTGGAGCCGACGCCCATGCTCGGCGGCATGCTCACGGCGCAGGGCGTATCGGCCATCGACGGCAACGACGGCCTCCCCTCGGGCTTCTGGAACGAGTTCCGCGAAGCCCTGCGCAGCCACTACGGCGGCCCGTAGGCGCTCCGGACGGGCTGGGTGAGCGCCACGCAGTTCGAGCCGAGCGTCGCCGACAGCATCTTCAAGGCCAAAGCGGCGGCGGAACCGATGCTCGAAGTGATCCACGGCTACCGCCTCGTCGAGGTGTACAGGGAGGGCGACGCCGTGACCGGCGCCCGCTTCACCGACGACAGGGGCGGACGGCTGGAGGTCGCGGCACGCATCACGATCGACGCCACCGACCTGGGCGAAGCGCTGCCGCTCAGCGGCACGGCCTACCGCGTGGGCATGGACGCCCGCGCCGACACGGGCGAGCGGCAGGCGTTCGAGCAGGCCAACGACATCGTGCAGGACCTGACCGTGGTGGCGATCCTCAAGGACTACGGCGAAGGGGCCGACAGGACCATTCCCCGGCCCGAGGGATACGATCCCGCGGAGTTCGAGGGATGCTGCACCGCAGGCGGGAAACCCATGGACCCGGCCTACATGATCAAGTACGGGCGCCTGCCCAACGGCAAGTACATGATAAACTGGCCGACGCACGGCAACGACTACTACGCGAACGTCGTCGAAATGCCCTACGAGGAGCGTATCGAGGCGCTGAAACCCGCCCGCGAGAAGACGCTCCGGTTCATCTACCACCTCCAGCACGAGCTGGGCTTCCGGAACCTCGGCATCGCCGACGACGAGTTCGACACCGAGGACGGGCTGGCCTACCTGCCCTACCACCGCGAAGGCCGCCGGCTGGACGGCGTGGTACGGCTGACGCTCGACGACGTCACGGACCGTTACGACCGCCCGGCAGCGCTCTACCGCACGGGCATCTCCGTCGGCGACTACCCCGTAACCACCACCACGCCTGCTATCCCGGCTTCGGGAAGATCGACTTCCCGCCCGTCCCGTCGTTCAGCGTCCCGCTGGGGGCCCTGATCCCCGCCGGGACCGACAACCTCGTCGTCTCGGACAAGGCCATTTCGGTCTCGAACCTCATCAACGGCTCGACGCGCCTTCAGCCCGTGGTGCTGCTCACCGGACAGGCGGCCGGCACGCTGGCGGCCCTGGCCGTGAAGAAAGGGGTGACGCCGCGCGAAGTGCCCGTCCGCGAGGTGCAGCGCGCGCTGCTCGCCCGAAAGGCCTACATCGCCCCGCTGTACGACGTACGGCCCGACGATCCCGACTTCGAACTGTTGCAGCGCATCGCCGCCACGGGCATCCTGCGCATGACCGGCGAACCGTTCCACTGGGCCAACCGTTCGTGGTTCTACCCCGAACGCACGCTCACCGTGGGCGAGTTCACGCAAGGGCTCCACGACTACGCCCCGCAGATCGACCCGACGGACGATCCGACTCCGCTCACCGCCTCCGCAGCCGCGGAGCTGCTGCGCCGCGCAGGCGGGCGGATCGACACCCCGGCCGGGGCGGAAGGTCCCGTCACGCGGCGCGAGGCGGCCCGGATGACCGACGCGGCCCTGCATCCGTTCGACCGGGCGATCGACTTCGAAGGAAACCTGAAAAAATAGACCCGCCATGAAAAAACTGCTTCTCCTGCTGCTGGCCGCAGCCGCCGCGACGAGCGTCGCGGCGCAACCCGATACGCTGACCGTAAACAAGGACTACTACCCGAAGAAACGCAACGTCGAAGAACTGGTCCCCGTCACGCGGAAGAACATCGTGATGCTGGGCAACAGCCTGACCGAACGCGGCTTCTGGTCGGAATACTTCCAGACAGAGCGCGTGCTCAACCGCGGCATCGGCGGCGACTGCATCTCGGGTATGATCCACCGCATCGGCCCGATCGTCGAGGGACAGCCCCGCGCCATCTTCATCATGGGCGGAGCCAACGACCTCGTGTTCTCGAAAATCTCCGGCGAAAAGCTGCTCGAACAGTACGAACGGCTCCTCGGAGTCATCGCCCGCGAATCGCCCCCGCACGAAGATCTACATCCAGAGCCTGCTGCCGCTCAACGAGGCGATGAACGAGAAGTTCTTCAAGGGCAAGAACGCCCGCATCGCGGCCTTCAACGCCCTGCTGCGCGACATGGCCGCCCGCCGCGGGCTGACCTACATCGACATCTGGAGCGACATGCAGCGCGACGGCATCCTGCCCGCGGAGTACACCTTCGACGGCATCCACCTGAAGGCCGACGGCTACCGGATCTGGATCGAGAAGATCCGCCCCTACATCAAATAACGCGTCATGCGACGGACGTGTCTCGCGGCGCTCCTCGCCCTGTTCCACACCGCAGCGGGTTCCTTCGGCGGAAGCCCCGCCTTCGCGGGAAACGGCGCCTTCACCGGGAATGCCGCCGCCGGATTCCCGGAGGCCCGGGAGACGCTGCCGCACGAATCCGCCGCCGCGGAAACGCTCCGATTCACTCCGGCGACAGCGCCGGAAATCCGATTCGTGGGACGCGCCGCACGCTCCGACGACGGCGCGCTCTCGTTCGACTGGAGCGGGGCCTACTTCTCGTTCCGATTCGAGGGTACGCGGTGCGCCATGCGGGCCGCGGACTCGAAACGGAACTACTACAACGTATTCGTGGACGGCAAACCCCATGGAAAGGTCACTGCAGAGGGACCGGCGAAGACCATCGTGCTGGCCGAAGGACTCCCCCACGGTGTGCACACCGTACTCGTACAGAAACGAACCGAGGGCGAGCAGGGACGCACGACGCTCTTCGCTGTCGGTTCCGACGGGCCCCTGCTCAATGCGCCCCAGGCCCCGGGCCGGCACATCGAGTTCATCGGCGACTCGCACACCTGCGGATACGGTACGGAGGGCAAATCCCCGAAGGAGCCCTTCACGCCCGAGACCGAGAACTGCGACCTGGCGTGGGGGGTTGCATCATCGCACGCTACTTCGACGCAGACTACACGCTCATCGCACACTCCGGGCAGGGAATCGTACGCAACTGGGGCGACGAGAAGGAGGTCTCCGACTGCACCATGCGCGAGCGCATGATGCGCACCTTCGACATGGAGGAGACGCCCCTCTGGGACTTCGCGCAGTACCGGCCCGACATCGTGGTAATCAAGCTCGGAACCAACGATTTCAGCACGGGAACGCCCTCCCGGGAGCAATTCGACGCCTCGTTCGGCGAAATGTACGCCCTGCTGCGCCGCCGCTACGGCGACGTGCCGATCCTCTACGTCGTGCCCCAGAACTGCGACGCCTACTACGACTACCTGCGGGCGACGATCCGGACGCTCGGAGACCCGAATCTGCACGCCGTGCCGCATCTGGCGCCGATCAACGACCAGACCGACGACCTGGGCGCGGGCTACCACCCGAACCTGCGGGGACAGTGCAAGATGGCCGCGGCCGTCATCCCCTACATCGCGACGCTCGCCGGCTGGCCGATGCCGCAGGACCGGCCGATCCGGTAGCGCGGCATCACCGGACATCCGGACGCGGCACGCACGGACATCAAAAAAGAGCGGCGGCATCCCCGAAAGGATGCCGCCGCATCGTTTGCCGGAAATGCGTCGGTACGCATCATTCGCCCTCCGCGCCGTCTTCTCCGCCGAAAAGCAGCACGCACCCGCCGGGACCTCCCGCCGAGAGTCGCAACGCGCTCTTCCCGGAGGCCTCCACACGCAGGTCGCCGTTGGCGTCGAGCAGATCGAACCGCCGTGCGTCGAGCCCCGAAGGCAGCTCCAGCATCCGGCTGCAGGCGACCCGGACATCGAGGAACAGCGCCCGGCGTCCGGCGACCGCCCCCTCGTAGCAGAACAGGCCCGCATCGTCCGCCAGAGGTTCGGCGAACCACGTGTAACCACCCCGCCAGGCGATTCTGTCGCCGTTCTCGAAGCGTTTCCGGGAGATCAGCTTATGATAGCTCTTCGCCGAGGAGTTGCCGATGAAGACAATGTCGCCGTCGCCGAGCATCCCGTGGTCCCCCCAGCCCGCCGGGCAGCAGGAACGAGGACTGATAGGCCGAAGCGTTCCGCTCGACGAACCGCCGGAACTCGGGATAATCCCCTTGAGGAACTGCGACACGCCGGACTGCACGGTCCAGTCGGTATAGGCTCCGCCCGAGGTGAAGGTCTGCGTCTCGTTTGCGAACATGGACTGCATGCCGTAATAGGTCTCTATCGTCACGGGCGCCGTGTTGCAGAAGAGGTGCGACGCCGAAACCTCGATATTGCGCCCCTCGATGCGGTAATGTACCGTCTCGCGGCACAACGGGTCCCGGAGCTCTCCGTCCTCGAGCGGCCGCGAAGGGTCCAGAATCACATTCACGACATCGACCGTCACGGAATCGGCCAGCAGGGTGACGTCGCCCGTAACGGGCCGGTCGTTCGCCCGGACCGAGAACCGTTCGTTGTAGGCCGTGCGGACCTTCTGCCCCTCCTTGTAGCTGTGGTTCGCCCCGCACCAGCCGTACCCCGAAACGGCGAACGGGCCGATATTGTCGCTGAAAGCCAGGTTCAGTTCGATTTCGGGTTCGCGCGAAGGGTCCCGGATCGGCTCGGACGCCGTATTGCGGACGATCCCCACGCGGTAGAAAGTATACAGTTCGTTGAACATGCAGCGCTTGAACCAGTACACGATGTCGCGCTCGCCGTCCATCTTGGCGGCGATATAGAGGTTCTCGCCGCGTGTCTTGACACGCATGTTCCCCGACCCCGCATCCTCGGGAGGCGCCGGAGGCGGAGGGACCGGCGCCCCTTCGTCGTCGCCGCCGCAGGCCGCTGCGGACGACAGACACCCCAGCAGCAGGAAATAACAGACAAATGCTTTGATTTTCATCCTTCGTCGTTTTTCAGGAAAGCGATGCGCCCGTGTGTCGCGGGCGCATCGCCGTTTCGGAAACCGGAACCGTCAGCGGACGAGTTCGAGGAACAGGTCGGGGCGGTCGGTGGTCAGGAAGTCGATCTGCTGTTCGATCGCCCAGATCATATCGACCGGATGGTTCACCGTCCAGACGTTCGAAACCATCTTGTGCTCCTTCATGTACGCGAGCCACGACGGGTTGCGCAGGTAAACGCCGTGGTTGTAGTCGCCTCCGGCGGCTCCCATCGCCTCCAGCTCCTCGGGCGAGATGTCGCCCCCGAGGTAGAGCACGTCGTTCTTCGGCGCCAGCCGGATCAGCTCCTCCATGGCGTGACGCGAGAAGGTGATGTAGGTCACGCGCTTGGCGAGCCTGTTGTCGTTCACCATCTTCACCGCGGCCTCGGCGGCGGCCGTCTCGGCCTCGGGCGTGGCGTGCGGCTTGAGCTCCAGCACGAGGTGCACGCGGGTCTTCTTCGCCGCCTCGAGGTACTCGGCCAGCGTCGGCATCGTCTCGCCGTTGGCCAGACGGAGCGTCGTCAGCGTGGTCGAAGGGGTCGTCTGCACGTTGTGCCCGTCGTGCACGCCGTCGTGGTTGAGCACCAGCACTCCGTCCGCAGCGCGCCATACGTCGAACTCGACGCCCCAGACGCCCAGCTCGTCGGCCTTGAGCAGCGACGACACGGAGTTCTGGTCCGAACCTTCGGTCCGCCAGTAGCCGCGGTGGGCCACCACCTGCGTCCTGCACTTGAACGGAAGCCCGTGTTTCATGTAGCGGCGCATCCGGATCAGACGGGCCAGACGGTCCATCACGGCCTTGTCCTTCGGATTCTTCGACTCGTCGAGCGTCAGCACGCCGCGGTTGCCGCAATAGTAGGCGATGGCCGACGAGTTGAACACGTCGTTCTTCTCGAAACGGTCGATGTAGGCCACCATGCGGTCGTACGACGTATTGGGACGGTCGGCCGAAGCCTTCTCGTCGAACTCGAATTCCATGGCCATGCCGTGCTTGCGGGCGAAGGCGCAGGCGTCGTCGAGACGGCTGTCGGGAATCGAATGGTTGAAGAAGTGGTTGGGCTGCTGGTAGGCGACGTCGAAGCCCAGCGCCTTCCAGTCCTCGGCGCCCTTCGACTGCCAGTAGGGAATCCAGTAGAAGAGCTTGCCCAGCGAGTGAATATACTCGCTGATGGGGACGGTCAGTTGGCCGCAGTAGTTGTTCGTCTCGGCCACCCAGTAGAAGCCCGAGAGCCCAGATTCCTGTACTTGGCCGCCTTGAACCGCTTCACCAGCTCGTCGATATACCACTTCGTCACGGCCAGCTGGTCCTCCTCCTTCGAGAAGTCCATCGCCCGGCCGTTCAGCTCGCCCCAGTCCTTCTGGTCGCGGATGGCCTCGGGAAGTCCCAGCACGATCTGGTGCTTGAAGCCGGGTTTGCCCAGGCTCGGCGATCTCCTCCGTGATGCACTGATCGAGCGCCGAGAGCGACTTGCCCTCCTCGAAGATGCGGTCGAGGAGCCATGCCCACTCGCCCTTGCGGGCGTTCAGCTTCTCATAGCCGACGGTGTAGTGGCGGCCCGAACCGTTTTTGAATTCGAGGAACAGGAATCCGTCGAAGAGCCAGTCCTTCGTGCCGTCGGCGAACCGGTGCACGACATAGGGACGGAACTCGTCCGCCGTCCAGTCCAGGCGGTGCGAGCCGCCCTGATAGATAAGCGCCATGTCCTGCACGTCGTCCGCCTTCTGATAGGGCTGTGCCGTGGCGCCGCCGCCGACCGCGACGCAGGCGGCCAGCAGCGAGGAAAATCCGAGAGTCTTCAAGGTTTTCATCTTTGAACGAATAGATTAACAATTATTTGCGTAACGGGTTGTCCAGAACGAAACGGCAGAATTCGTGGTAGAGCTTGCGGTCTTCGGCGGCAGCCGACACCGACAGCTCGTAGAGCGTGTTCTGCCCGTGGTAGTAGGCCAGCGGCTTGCGGCCGTAGATGCCGTGCTCTTTGGCGCCGTCCATGTATTCGCGCAGCCGGCGGCGGTAAACCTCGCTGCCGGCGGTCTTCTCCAGCAGCGCGTCGTCGAACTCGAACTCCATGGCCAGGTCGTTGGCCTTGATATCCGAGAAGAAGCGCGAAAGGGGTTTCTCGCCCTTGTCGTCCCAGAAGTAGTTGGGCTGCATGTAGGCGTAGTCGATGCCGAATCGCTTCCAGTTCCGGTAGCCGGCCGCCCGGTTGTAGGGAATCCAGCAGAGCGACTCGTTGAGCGCATGAAGGTACTCCGCCACCTCGGGAATCACCTCCTCCCAGCGTTTGAGCTCCGGATTCCAGCCGTCGCCCGGCGTGGCGAGGTCCTCGGAGACGATGTAGAATCCGGCCAGCTCGACATACCGGTAGTCGGCCTCGTCGAACAGCCGCCGCACGGAGTCGATATACCACTTGTAGGCCGCGATGCGGTCCGAAGCCTTCGCGAAGTCCAGCCGCCGGCCGTTCAGGCTCGCCCCAATAGGTCGTCGAAGTGTTCGTGTCGGCATACTCCTCGTAGATGATCGGGTCGGGCATCACCATCACGACCTTGCGTTTCCCGGCCGGCTCGCCCAGCCGGGCCGCGGCCTCCCCGACGGCCTCTTCGAGGGCATTGACACCGTTATCCGGCCCGAACCAGTAGTCGATCAGCCTCCTGCCACTGCTCCCGGCCGCCGGAAGTCCGCTTCTGCCCCAGGTTGATCGAGTAGGGAACCATGACGAACTCGATGCAGAGGAAACTGTCGAAAAGCCAATGCTCTCCGCCCGCCTCGTCGGTATAGGTCACGAAAGGAGCGAAACGCTCCTTGTTCCAGCCGAACGGCGTGCGGTGGGTGCTGCCGCCGTAGCAGAGCACCAGATCCGTGTAGGAGGGGATGCCGTCGCGGGCGCTCTCCCACTCGTAGGGACGCGGTCCGGCATACTCGGTCACGAACTGCACGACCTGCATCCCGCTGTATCCGCCCGCATCGTCGCACGCCACGGCGAAGACCGTATAGGTGGTCATCGGCGTAAGGCCGCCGATCGTCACCCGCTCCTCCGCGTATTTCGTCCCCTGCACGGCGACCTCCGCGCCTGTCAGGGCCTTCTTGTCCTCGGTGGCCATGCACACCATGCGCACATGGGTCGCATTGAGCCATTTGATTCCGAGCGTCACCGACTCTCCGTCGGACGACTCGATCACCAGACTCATCGCGGGCTTTTTCCCTCCGCCGGACGAGCCGTCATCATCCCCGTTGCTGCAACATACGAAAGAAAGCGCGCACAGCAGCGGCATCACAATCCAGGAACGTATCATCTTGTCTTTTTACGTTTTTATCGTTTTGAACACTGTCATTTCGACCGCAGCGGATTCCCGGCCACGAAACGGCAGAACTCGTGGAACAGCTCCCGGTCCACCGGATCGTCCGACACCCAGAGGTCGTAGAGCGCATTGCTGCCCTGATAGTAGGCGATCGGACGGCTGCCGTAGATGCCGTACTGCTTCGCGCCCCGCATGTAGTCGCGCAGGCGCGCCCGGTAGGCGTCGCTGTTCTCGCGGGCATTGAGGATCGACGCCTCGAATTCGAACTCGATGCTCGTCCCCGCGCGGTTGATCCACCGGCATACGTCGTCCATGTCGTTCTCCGGTTTCCAGTAATGGTTGGGTTGCAGGTAAACCTGGTCGAAGCCGAAGTCGCGCCAGTCGTCGTACCCGCGGGCGTCGTAGTAGGGAATCCAGATGAACGAGTAGTTCAGCCCGTGCAGGTAGTCGGCGATCTGCGGCAGCAGCGCGTCCGAACGGGTCAGATGGTAGCTGTACTCGGTATCCTCGGGCTGGGCGGCGGTTTCGCGCAGCCAGTAGAATCCCGCCAGCTCGACGTTTTCGTACTTCCCGCGGGCGAACGCCTCGCGGACCGTGTCGATATACCACCGGCAGGCGGCCATGCGGTCTTCGGTGCGGATGAAGTCGAGACGGCGGCCGTCGATCTCGCCCCAGTAGGTCGTCGAGGTCATCGGGTCGATCCAATGATGGTAGATGATCGGATCGGGAATGACGATGAAGACGCGGCGTTTGACGGGCGCCTCGCCCAGCCGCTCCTCGGCCGCTCCGACGGCCTTGTCCAGCGCATCGACGCAGTTGCCCCGGGCGAAATAGTAGTCGATCAGCTCCTGCCACTGCTCCTTTCCAGCGGCGAGGCCCTGATCGCGCAGCACGCCCGTCATGTAGGTGTAGTTGCGTTTGTCGGGACGGTCCATGTCCTGCGATTCGAGGAAGATGAACCCGTCGAAAAGCCACTGTTCGCGGCCCTGCTCATCGACATAGGTGACATAGGGTTCGAACCGCCTCTCGTCCCACAGATAGGGGTTGCGGTGGTGGCTGTTGCCGTAGCACAGCACGGCGTCGGAGGCTGTCGGCCGTCCGGCGCGCCGCTCCCACGGATAGGTCCCGGCGCGCGGCCCGGCCTCAGCCGGAAGCGCGGGACACGCCGCAGCCAGAAGGAGCGCTGCGAGGATGGATTTGCGAATCATGTTCATTGTCAATCGTTTGCCTTGTTTGCCTGAATCTGCGGGAATTCGCCGGTCACTCGGCCCGCTCCCGCGCAGCGGATTTCCGACGATGAAACGGCAGAGCTCGTGGAACAGGCTCCCGGTCCTCCGCGTCGGGCGAGGCCCAGAGATCATAGAACCCGTTGGTTCCGTGGTAGTAGGCGATCGGGGCGGCTGCCATAGACGCCCGTCTCCTTTCGCATGGCGCATGTAGGCGCGGAAACGCTCGCGGAAGGCTTCGCTGCCCTCGCGTCCGGCGAGCAGCGTCGGCTCGAACTCCAGCTCCAGCCCCACGCCCAGCTCCCCGATCCGGCGGAACACGTCGTCCATGTCGTTCTGCGGCTTCCAGTAGTAGTTGGGTTGCAGATAGACCTGATCGAAGCCGAACGACCGCCAGGCGTCGTAGCCGCGCGAACCGTAGTAGGGAATCCAGTCGAGCGAGCAGTTCAGCCCGTGCAGGTAGTCGGCGATATGCGGAAGCATGATGTCCGAACGGGTCAGGTGGTAGCTGTACTCGGTGTCCTGCGGCCGCGTCACGATCTCGCGGATCCAGTAGAATCCCGCCAGCTCGACGTGCTCGTATCCGCCCGCCGCGAACCGTTCCCGCACGGAGTCGATATACCACTTGCAGGCCGCGATGCGGTCCTCGTTCCGGCTGAAATCGAGCTTCCGCCCGTCCAGCTCGCCCCAATAGACGGTCGTCGCCGTCGTGTCGGCGTACATCCGGTGGATCACAGGGTCGGGCAGCATCACGACGACGCGCCGCCTGGTCGGAGCCCTGCCGATACGCCGCTCGGCTTCGGCCACGCTCTTGTCGAGCGCGTCGATGCAGTTGCCCTCGGCGAAGAAGTAGTCGATCAGCTCCTGCCACTGCTCCTTCCCGGCAGCCGGAGCGTTCCGGTTGCCCGTCTCGAAGGCGTAGGTCCGGCCGTCGGGGCGGGAGGCATCCACGAACTCCAGAAAGATAAACCCGTCGAAGAGCCACTGCTCGCGGCCTTCCTCGTCGGTATAGGTGACATAGGGAGCCAGCCGCTTCCCGTCCCAGAGGAACGGCGTGCGGTGGTGGCTGCCGCCGTAGCACAACACGGCATCGGTGGTTACAGGCCGTTCGCGGCGGCCCTTCTCCCAGGCGCAGCGTTTTTCCCCGGCCGGAGCGGCGGAGCGCTTCACGGTTGCGCATCCCACCGTTGCGGCCGCAACGACTGCAAGGGCCATCGTTTTGAAGAATCCATACATCGGTCTGTCGAAATTTTCGGTTTCACAATTAATCCCGCCGTGAAACTCGGAAACATTTCACGACGGGATCAATCAACTAACAATCAAGCGTCTAACGGCTTCATCAGAGTCCGACACCCCAAACATCCCCGAGTTTTCCTCGATTTTGGAGAGCCACCGGTTCGCACTTGACGATCACGAATTTCAGGTAACGGCCGGCGGCCATCTTCTGAACGGGATAGTCATAGACCTTCGTCACACCCACGGTTCCGGGAGGCGTGTAGATGCCGTCCCAGTCGCGCATGCCGCTGGCCACGAGCGTCCATTCGGTCTTGTCGCCGTTGTACTCCTCGGCCAGTAGTAGATTTCATAGTCCAGATAAGCACCCTGGCTGTCGGTCGTGTCCTCGATCTTGAAGTAGGAGACCAGATGCGCCGCACCCATGTCCGCTACAATGGTGATGGGATAGGTATTAGGAGAATCCCACCAAGGAATCCACGAGTCGCCGCCGGTCGAAGCGCCGTTGAACAGGTTGCTGGTCACATACGCATCTACCCATGACTGCGCCGGTCTTTTCGGGTCGTTCGCATAGCAGATCTCCTCGCCTTCGAGAATCGCCCACGGCTCGGCATCCGTACCCCGGAATTCCTTGTTCACTACCGGAATATAAACCACGTCGCCACCTTTGGTGATGACGGTTCCGTCCGAGACGGCCGAAATGCGCACGGGAATCAGCACGCCCGCATCCAGTTTATCGACGTTCTCGAGCAGCTTGTCGGGATTGAGCCTGGCAGCCGAACGCGGCCGAAGATTCGCCGGCAGCGATCACCGACGATGCGGCAACGGTCGAAGCGAAGCCTGCGGGAGCAGCCAGATAGGAGGTTCCGTTGGCCTTGTTGTAGGCATCGACGAGGCTGGCGTCCGTATCCACGGCATATTTCACCTCCACGTCCATCGTCGGAACGGTCGTGCTCAGCTTGACATTGCCGTTATAGATGAACGTCCCGTTCTTCACGGTCGTGGCCTCGTCGGTCGAAAGCTCCATCGAGACCTTTGCGATCTCCAGGTGCAGCAGCATCAGGCCGCGGTCTTCGGACACGGGCACGTCGTTCGACGACGAGGTGAGCTGGATCGGAATCACGTAATCCGTATAGGCGTCGAGCGCCGTCACGTCGGACATCTTCCACGTAAGGCCGGCGAACTTGCGGACCTCCTTCTCCGAGAAGCGGAGCTCGGTCGCGGTGAACTGATAGCAGTTCGACGGCAGCAACTCGTAATTCGTGCCGTTCGCCTCGTTGAAGGCGTCGAGCGCGCTCTCGGAAGCCTCGATGCGGACCGTGGTCCCCGAAAGGCCCTTGCCGTTCTTTACGACGGGAAATTCGTATTTCTCATTGTAAACCGGCGTGGAAACATATCCCTTGTTCTCCGCCCACGTTCCGTCGGAATCGACGAACGAAACGCTGTCGTCCACCATGAAGTTGTTGCGTTCGTCCGTGCAGGCGCCCATAGCGGCCGGTACGACCAGGGCGGCGAGCAACAATTTCCAAATATTGATTTTCATAATCGTTCAGGCGTTTTTATTAATGTCCTAAATTCTGGGTCATATTGACCATCTCGGCCAGCGTACCCGAGTAGATCGGGCAGAGGTAGTCCTTGTCGCGGAAGACGTTGTCCTCGATGGCGATTTCGCCCGTCACGCGCTGGTAGGACTCCTCGTAGGTCGTGGCCGAGCAGTGCAGCGAGTACCACGGACCGGGATACTCCTCCTTGGCCTCCATCCAGCGGCAGGCGTCGTAGTGACGGTGCGCCTCGAAGGCGAACTCCACGCCGCGCTCCTTGTGAATGCACCAGCGGAGCAGCTCCTTGTCGTTCTCGATACCGGGATAAGCCTCCTCGATATTGTTCAGGCCGGCGCGGTTGCGCACCTTGTTCAGGTACTCGATCGCCGACGCGGCGTCGCGCTCGGGCTTCTCGTTGCAGGCCTCGGCGTAGTTCAGGTAGATCTCCGCCATGCGGAATGCCGGATAAACCCACTTGAGAGAGGTCACCGGAGTATATTCCGTACTCGTGTCGAACCACAGACCGGCCGGATAGGCGCGGCGGAAGGCATAGCCCACGCGGATACAGTTCGACGAAGCGCTCCACGGCGAAGTGGCCGACGTGCTGTTGAAGCAGGTGAAGAGCTTGTTCTTGCCCTGGTGCGGCCAGTAGAAACCGTTGGGAACCATCGTGGCGTAGAAACGCGGGTCGCGGTCGATGCAGGTGTTGTGGGCCTTGATCGCAGGACGCCACTCGGGATAGAGCGGATCGACATACTGCTTGTAGCCCTCGGTGAATCCGTCCGTCTTGTAACCCGACAGCGGATCGACGATCGGCTTCGACATGTCGTTCCGGCCCTCGTAACCCTTCACCGGATAACGGCCCGTGCTCCACATCGGGTAGGAATCGGCCAGCTTGAGCGAGGGAGCCGTACCGCCGAAACCGGCGTAGAAGCCGAAGTTGGGCGGAAGCGCGGGAACCATCGTACCGCCGACGCCGCCCATATAGTCGTAGCCGGTCGTGTCGAACGAATACTTGTTGGAAGTACGCCACCACCATCCCCAGATGGTCTCGCTGCTCCAGGTCCCGTCGTTCTGCCATACGAGTTCATAGGACTTCATGGCGTTCAGGAACTTCGCGTCTTCGTCGGTGATGGTCGTGCCGTTGGCCACGATGGACTTGTCCTCGATAAGCGAATACTTGTTCATCTGAATCACGTCCCATGCGGCATCGGCGGCCTTCTGCCACTTCTCGGGATCCTCCTGCTGCGGGAAGAGGTAATCGCCGTTCATGTTCTTCATCTGGCCCTTGTAGATATCGGCGCCGTTGAAAAGCGGCGAGGCGGCGTAGAGCAGCAGGCGCGAACGCAGCGCCAGCGCGGCGCCCTTCGTGGCGCGGCCCGTCCACGTCGAGGGGTCGATGGTGGGAATCTCCGTAAGGTCCGTCGGAAGGATCTGGGCGACGTCCCACAGCTCCGACTCGATGAACTCGATATTCTGATCGACGGTGTGGCGGTCGATCGTCTTCGCGTCGATATTCTCGTCGGGCGTCTGGTCGAACCAGAGGAAGACCGGGCCGTACTGACGGAAGAGGCAGAAGTAGTAGTAGGCGCGCAGGAAACGGGCCTCGGCCTTCATCAGCTCGATCTCCTCGGGTCTGTCCTTCTTGTCCTTGTCGATATTGTTCAGGAAGATCGTACACTGGTTGATCGCGAGGTAGAACCGGTCCCAGTAGCCGAAATTGGAGAGCGACGAGGGCGTCGAGTTCTCGAATAGTTGCCCGTCCTGTAAAGGTTGTAGTACACCCACTGGTAGTTCGAGTACGTCGCCTCGTCCGAGCGGGCCACCGCCCATGCTCCGTGGCTGGTCACGATCTCCTCCTCCATGGGAATGTAGGAGTAGATATGACGCAGGTAGCTATGTACCGTATTGGACTGGCTGAAGACGTCGTCGAGGTTCGCCTGGTCGTCCAGCTCCACTTCGAAATACGAATCGCAGGAAGTCAGCGAAAAGGCGCACATCAACACCGACGCTGCCAATATTTTCAGGTATTTCATGGTCTTGTCTGATTTTTAGAAGTTAAGGTTTACACCGAGCGTCACGGTCCGCACCGTCGGATACTGGTTGCCGTAGTCGGCCTCCAGCTCGGGATCCCACAGATCGAAATCGCTGAACGTAAGCAGGTTCACGCCCTGGAGATAGAAGCGGACGGTCGAAAGGCCGGCCTTCTTGGTCCATGCTTTGGGAAGCGTATAGCCGATCTCGGCGTTCTTCAGACGCAGGAAGCTCATATCGCGCTGCCAGTAGGTCGATTTCTGGAGGTTGTTCTCCATGCGGGTCGTGGACATGCGCGGATACTTCGCGTTCGGGTCGGGGTTGGCAAGCGACCAGCGGTTCTCGGCCACGTCGGCGAAGATCTGTCCCTGGCGAATGTAGTTCGAGGCGCCTCCGTAGAGGTTGTAGCCGCCGATGATGCGGGTCACGTGGCCCACGCCCGAGAAGAACACCGAAACGTCGAGGCCCTTCCAGCCGAGGCTCACGCCGAAGCCGTAGTTGATCTCAGGAACCGTCGTATAGCCGATGGCCACCTGGTCGAACGTATTGACCACGCCGTCGCCGTTGATGTCGCGGTACTTGTGTCGCCCACGCGGACGGTTCCGAAATCCTGCTTGGGCGAATTGGCGATGTCCTCCTCCGACTCGAACAGCCCCTCGGCGATCAGGCCGAACTGCTGGTTGTTGGCGAAGCCGGCCTTGTTCTGATACTTCCAGATCTGGTCCGGTTTGTCGTCGTCGAGCTTCTTCGTCCGGTTGTAGGTGAAGTTACCGCGGGCCGAAATCCAGAAGTCCTTGTTGATATTCTTGTCGAACTCGAGCGACATGTCGAAGCCCTGGTTGCGCATCCGTCCGAGGTTCACGTACTGCTGCACGCGCGTACCGACCACCGAAGGCTGCGACTCGCGCTGGATGAAGATGCCCTCGCGCTTCTCGTAGAAGTAGTCGGCCTGGATGCGGAGCATGTCGTAGAGTCCCAGCTCTATGCCGACGTCGGCCTTCGTAGCCTCCTCCCACGTCACGTTCGGGTTGCCGTAGTCCTTCGTCGTGATACCGTTCAACGGAGGCGTATGCGACGCCGGGGCGTTGGTTCCGAAGTTGAAGCCGTAAGCACCGGTCTCCAGCGTCGTGTTGTAGGCGAAACGACGGCCGCCGCCGATCTGGTCGTTACCGATCGTACCGTACGAAGCGCGGATTTTCAGAATGTTGATCTTGTCGCGCAGCGGCTCCCAGAACGACTCGTTGCTGATCATGTAACCGATGGCATACGAGGGGAAGAAACCGAAGCGCTTGCCCGGGGCGAAGTTCTCCGAACCGTTGTAACCGAAGTTGAACTCGGCGAAGTACTTGTCGCGGAAGGCGTAGGTCACGCGGCCGGCGATACCGATATTCCGGTAGGGCCACGCCTCCAGATAGGAGGTCGGACGCAGCATGCTCTTGCTGCGCATGTTGAACAGGAACAGGGCGCCCACGCGGTGATCGTCGGCGAATACGCGGTCGTAGGTGGCCGACGCCTCGAAGTTGATCGTCGTCCAGCCCTTTGGGATAGACGTAATCGAGGCTCATGTAACCCGTTCCGGTCACGATCTGGTCGAACATCAGATTGCCCTGATCGTCGCGGCCGGTCGCATGGTACTGGTTGGGGTTGTACTTGCGGGTGATGCTGTTGTTGCTGTCGATATCCCACGAGAACTTGGCGTTCACCTTCAGGCCCTCGGTGATGATGTCCGAGAAGTCCTGCGTCAGCGAGATGAGCGACTGGGCCATCGTCCGATTGTCCTTCGTGTAGCCCTGGTAGTTGAGCATGTTATAGACGTTCACCGCGCCGCCGCCCTCGGGAGGAACCGCCAGCGTGCCGTCCGAATAGATCGTCGGGTTCGAAATCGGCGTCGTGCGCATCGCATAGGCGTAGAAATCGTTGTTCACGTCGGAATTCACGCCGCCGGGTTTGTTCTTGCTGGTGTACTGCGTCGAAAGCGAAAGGCCCAGCTCGGTCGATTTGGTGATGTTGATGTCAATGTTCGAACGGAAGCTGAAGCGGTTGAAGTTCATCTGGGCGTTGTAATTGTTGTTGTCGGCCATGTTGAACATACCGCCCTCCGTATAGTAGGAACCGCCCACGTAGTAGCGGACGTTCTTGTTGCCGCCCGACGCGCTGACATTCACGCGGCCGGTCATCGCCAGGTTCTTGTAGATGGCGTCCATCCAGTCCACGTTCGGATAGAGGTCGGGATCGGCGCCGCTCAGGTACATTTGCTTCTGATAGTCGTCGATCGGCTTGATCGAACCCTCCTCGTAGGTGGAGATTTCGTTGTAGTAGTCGATCCACTGCTCGGCATTGGCCATCTCGGGGACCTTCACCGGCTGCGTGAGGCCGAACTCGGCCTTGACGCTGACCTTGGCGGCCCCTTCCGAACCGCGCTTGGTGGTGATGAGCACGATACCGTTCGCACCGCGCACACCGTAGAGCGCCGTGGCCGTAGCGTCCTTCAAAATCGAAAGCGACGCGATGTCGTCCACGTCCACGAGGTCCATTTCGCGCTCGATACCGTCCACGAGAATCAGCGGCTTGTTGTTCTCGCCGAAGGTGTTCACGCCGCGGATCCAGAAATCGGCGCTCTTGCCCGGCTCGCCCGAACGCTGCATCACGACGACACCGGCCAGCTTACCTGCCAGGTTCGACGAGAGCTGTCCCGACTGCACCCGCAGTTCGTCGGTGTCGATCGTGTTGATGGCGCCGATGATACTCTCCTTGCGCTGCTTGCCGTAGGCCACGACCGTCACGGTCTCCAGCTCGGAAACCTGCGGCTTGAGCTGGACGGTGATATTGGTCTGGGCGCCCACCGTGATCTCCTGCGTCTCGTAACCCAGATAGGAGATCTGGAGCACGTCGGCCGCGGCGACCTCGAATTCGAACGAGCCGTCCACGTCGGTCGTAACGCCCCGCGTACTGCCCTTGACGACGACGGAAGCACCCGGAATTCCGGCTCCCGTCTCATCCAACACCTTGCCTGTCAGGGCAAATCTCCCCCCCCCTTGCGGAGCGGGCGTCGGTGCGTCCATGCCGCTTTCCAGCGCGGAAAGGTCGGGATTCGCGCTCAATTCCGTGACGGACATCAGCCCCAACAACAGCACGAATGACCGGAACATCGTCTTACAAAGATACTTTTGTATAATCCTTGTCATATTTCCTCATTTATTACTTAATAAAAGTTTGTGCAGCCCGTGCGGCACGTCGTTCCGTACCGGCGGTTCCGTACAAGTTCGATTTATCCCATAAGGATTTGCGGAATTTAGAATTTCAGAGAAGTGTCACATTTAGGTCCGATCCGTTTCATTCAATCATAGGCGCAGTTTTTTAGGTGGTTGATAATTATAGGTTTATACGATAGTAATATCCGCACGGAGGACCGAACGGCCGAAAGGGTCCATCCGGGAAAATACAGGTGTCATTCCAGGGTTCTTTCATTCGGTTTCGGTTAAAAGTATTTACTATTTCAAAAGCAAATATAGCAATAAAATTATTATACAAAACATTTTTGATAATTATTTTTTGTTAAGATTCCCGCGAGGGGGGGTTTCGGTGCTCCGGGAAACTAAGCGATTGAGAATAAACGAAATAAAACCGGATCATTCCGAAAATGTTTTTCGGACGAATCGGGTCTTTTCTTTCGAAACAAAAGACCCGTTCTCTGCAAAACACGCTCCGACAGGGCTTTGAATCCCCGATTCCGCCGAAAAAACCGTTTCCGCCCCGTTTTTGCACTTCCGAAGCCGAAGCCGCCGGTCATTGAAAAGTTTTTACGGGTTTCGGTTTGTACGGGTAAATAATTTTACTTAAATTTGTCCGACCGGTAAAAAAGCGGCCGCAGGATCGCACGGACGAAGGACCGCCGTGCCCCGAACGTCCGGAAATACCGGAAACACCCGAAACAACTACACCCGTTATGATCCAGAAAATCCGTATGCTGTCGGCCGGGCTGCTCCTGCTCGCCGCGCAGACCTTCGCACAGGGCACGACCCGTGCGACCCGCTCCGGCGACAATTACACGCTTTCGAACGGCGCCGTGGAGGCCGTGTTCAGCGGACAGGGCCGGTTCGACATCGAGAAACTGACCCTCAACGGCAAATCGGTGCTCGGCGCGGGCGCCAACCTCGCCCCGTGGATACTATATTATAAAGGACCGCAGGGCGAGAATCCCTGCCTGATGCCCGAACACGCTGCCTACGACGGAGCGGCAATCCGCGACGACGACGAAGGCAAGACGCTGGTGTTCACCTGGCAGCTCACGCTGGACTACTCCGCCGAACGCTACCCCGTGCGCATGTACGTCTCGCTGCCCGACGGCAGCGAACTGCTGCGCTGGAACATCGAGGCCGACCTGCCCGAAGGGTGGATGGTGACCGACCTCGAATTTCCCCGCATAGCGATCGACCGCCCCGCCGGCGGCAAGGTGCTGACCACGGAGGGCTGGGGCGTAGAGAAACCGCTCGACATCGCCACCTTCGAGGCGCGCTACCCGTCGCACGCCTCGTCCATGCAGTTCATCGTCGTACACAACCCCGAAGGGGGCCTTCTACTACGGCACGGAGGACCGCCGGGGCTGCGGCAAGACCTACTCGGCGCAGTGCACGCGCGACGAGGTGATCTTCAGCGACGCCATTCCCGCCTCGGCCGGATGGATCGACGAGGGGCACGTTCCGCCTGCCGTGGGAGTCGGTCGCAGGCTTCGCGCCGAAGGGCTGGGAGGACGCCGTGGTGCGCTGGTACCGCCCCTTCACCTACACGACCGAATGGGGCGGCAAGACGCTCGCCTCGCGCGACATCCCGCAGTGGTGCTACGACGCCGACGCCTGGATCCGCGCCCGCCACGTGGCCGACGACACGCTGGACGCCGTCCGCCGCGCCGCCGCACTCTTCGGCAAGGGGCTGGGCATCCACTGGTACTACTGGCACAACCACCCCTACGACACCCACTACCCCGACTACTTCCCGGCGCAGCCGCGCTTCGCCGAGATGATCCGCACGGCCCAAAGCCTCGGGGCGCATGTCACGCCCTACATCAACGGCCGGCTCTGGGCTCCCGCGGCCGACAGCTACAAACCCGACCGCGGCTGCGACGCCTCGTGCCGCAAGCCCGACGGGACGCTCTACACGGAAATTTATCCCACCTCGAAGGTGCTCAACACGGTGACGTGCCCCTCGACGGATATCTGGCACGGCAAGATCATCGGACTGGTGGACCGTCTCCAGCGGGAACTGGGCGTGGACGGCATCTACATCGACCAGATCGCGGCGGCGGCCCCCTGAACCGTGCTGGAACGAGAACCACCCCCACCCGGTCGGCGGCGGCGACTTCTGGTACGACGGCTACCGGCGTCTGATCGGCAAGATCCGCGACGGACACCTGCAGGAGGGCCGTATTCTGACCAGCGAGGAGAACTCGGGTGCTACATCGACCTGTTCGACATGCTGCTGGTGGTGAACACGCCCCACAATGCCGAAAACTGCACGATCCGCCCCGTTTTCCCGATGGTCTATTCCGACCGCGTCATCACCAGCGGCTTCACCTACACCCCGCTCTCCACCGACCTGATGACCAACGGCGACTTCCGCTACGAAATGACCAAAGCCCTTCTCTGGGGGTCGCAGCCGGGCTGGGTGGACCCCCGCTACCTCATGTCGAAGGAGGCCGAACGGGAGGCGCGCTTCCTGAAAACGCTCATGGATTTCCGCCGCGGGCTGCACGACGTCCTCTACGGCGGACGGTTCCTCCGCGAACTCACCCCGGCGGGCGACAACCCGACGATGCACGCCCCGGGCTTCGGCGACGACGCGGCCGTGCTGGCCTCCGAATGGCAGGCGCCCGACGGGCGGCGGGTCTATCTCGTGATCAACCGCGACGACAAGGCGCACAAGGTGTCGCTGCCCGGCGCAGGCACGTTCAGGATCAACGGACTGTCGGGCAAACGCATCGACCTCTGACCCGGGCCGGAAAAGCCGCATCTCGGAAACACGCTTCGCCCCTGCCGCAACGATCCGCGGCGGGGGCGGATGTTTTCCGCTCCGGCCATCCCGCGGTCCGGGCCGACAGCAACGGCCGCCCGACGCTCCGCCTGAAACGGGAAGCGGCCCCGGACCGGAAATGCCGCGACGAAGAACGCCGCGGCAAGAAATACGCCGCCGGAGACGGAGCGCCAGGGAACGAAAGCCGCGGCCACGGGAAATCCGGGCTGCCTCACCACCAGACCTGCCGGCCGTCCTCGTAGGTGAAAATCCGTTCGTCCTTGCCTTTGGAGTGGTTCTTCAACAGCAGCAAGGCATTCCCGGAACCTCCTCGTACCGCAGTTCGTGGGTCCTGTCCCCGATCCGCTGGCCGAGCGAGACGAACTCCCCGTCGCGGCAGCAGAACAGCTCGTAAAGCTCGCCCGCCTGGATGAAATTGTCGTCGTTGCGCGGCAGGAACATGACGCTGCCCAACGTCTGAGGCGTATCGAAAGCCATTCCGCCCCAGCACCGGGACTCCCGGGGTGCATTGAAATAGGTCAGCGGGTCGCCGTCGAAGAGCTTGTACTTGTCGTTGCCCAGATTCCAGTAGCTTCCCTCCGTGCCGATGATCCGTCCGACGAGTTTCCGGCCCGAGGGATCGTAAAAACCGATCTCCGACATGCTGACGAACGCCCCGGGAGGCGACAGGTAGCGGATATACCGGAACCGGATGCTGTCGCCCAGCTCGGCGTAATAGGGTGTATCTCCGTCACTTCGGGCGTGACATAGACCGTCCGGGCGTCGCTGAAATCCGGACGGTCGGCGACCTGGAATTTTCCGTTCTTCACCCGGTTGAGGATGAACGGTTCGTTGTAGAAAACCGGGTACTTCCGCTTCAGCGTGACGGCCCGCAGTCCGCCGTCCGGCCGGCGGACCGTCACCACGCCCTCCTTCGAGACCGTCAGCGGATCGGCCGCCGGACGAAGCTGCCCGTCGTGGTAATAGACCGCCAGATAGGCGCATCCCTTCTCGACACGGCGGAACGTCGCCCGCCCGCGCCGGATCCGGCTCCACGCCACCGGAACCCACCGGTGGTTGTCGAACACGGCCAGGTAGGCGAACCGCTTCTTCTCCGGGGCGGGAATCGTCAGGTCCACCGTCAGGTCGATACCGTCGAAGTAGAGTTCCGACACGTCTTCGAAGAACGGCGCGAGGAATACGGAGGGAATCCCCTCCTCCAGCGCCCCGCGCCGGTTGGGAAGGCTCCCGGGCTGAAAACGGAACGTCCTGCGGTAGGCCTTGCCCATCCGTTCGTGCGCCCGGGTCTCGAAATGATTGCCGAAACCCGGGTCGCTCATGCCGAAGCAACAGAGCGCCGTGTCGATCCGCAGCGCGTTCCAGCTATGGGTCTGACTTCTGTTGGCCCACTGGATGATGTAGTCGTAATCGACGGGCAATCCCACGCTCCGCAGCGCATAGGTGGCAATGCAGGTGATCTCGGGACAGGCTCCGCCCGCCGCCCGCAGGTAATCCGACGGACGCAGCTCGAGTTTCATCGTCGTCTCGTCGATCACCTCGTAGTCCATCCCCCGGAGGGTGTCCTTCAACGCCTTCGCGGCGGTGTACCGGTCCGCGCCGGCCTCCTCCAGCGAACGGATCGTCCCGGCGAGGAACTCGCGGTAGGCCGGCATCCAGTCCTCCGCCTGCTCGTTCCCGATCCGGTAGGGCAGCACCTTCTCGCAGAACTCGTCGAAGGAGAGGTCCCGGCACCACGGATATCCGAACACTTCGAAGGCGTGGTCGATGTGCCGGATCAGAAAACCGCGGTCGAGCGTCGCCGCATCGAACTCGGGCCGGATGCCGCCCGCCCCGTCGAAAGCCCGGGCCGCCCGCCGCCGCAACTCCTGCCTCGCAACCGTCCTGTCGCAGAACAGCGAGTCGTAATAGGCACGGAAACGTTCCATCCCCAAACCTCCGTAACCGTAATGCAGCGGCATGTTCTCGATCAGGAAGCGGGCCGCGCGGTATTTGAGCGAGTCGGCCTCGTCCGCAGCGTAATGCCGCAGCACCGCCTCCAGCTCCGGACGGTTGTCTCCGGCCAGACGCAATGCCGTCTCCAGCGCGGAGTCGCGGCAGGAGACCAGAAGCAGCCCCGGAAGCAGGGTCATGAAGATCGAACGGATCGTGTTTCGCATAAGACAGACGAATTCGGCGTTACGGTACGACAAGCGACGGATGCGTGCGAAGGCCGAAAGGCGGCGACGCCCGATCCGTCCGAGAGTAAAATTATTTATTTTAAGCCCAATATACGAATTTTTTACGGACATTTCGTCCCCGAAGCCGATTTTTTCATCGACGGACCGGAATAAGGATCAAAAAAAGCGAATATACGCACCCTGAAGGTTCCGGATTTTACGGCAAGCGCTCCCGAATGCCGTTTCCGGCGGAAATCCGGAGGCAAAATCCGGGACGATACAGCCTGTTTCCGGTGATTTTCGCGGACATTTCGTTATACGGAGGATTCCGGAATCCCGAATATTTCGTTTTTTAATAAAAAATACGAATATTTTTTTATACAAAAGCGGTCCGACCATTTGCGCATTTCCATTTTTTTACTTAATTTTGATAAAAAGATTTTCTTCCGAAACGATTCCGGTATGCACGATCCGAAACACGAACCGCCCCTCCCCGCCGACTTTCGGCGCCGGTTCCGCCCGGGTTCCGGAGCGAAAGCGGAACGGGACGGAAGCGGGCACGCAGCGCATTTTCCCGAAATCGTTCCGGATCCGCCGGAATCCGTATCCACAATACGCGCCTCCCGATCCGCGTCTCCGGCCTCCGCCCCGACCCAGAACCAACTCAACGCCTAACCTTCGATCGCTATGATACCGGGAATCCTACGGAAAACTTCGGCCCTGCTGGCGGGATTCGCGCTGCTCGCCGCCCCGGCGCTGTCGCAGAACACGACGCCCGCACCTGCGGAAACCCGCCGGCTGCACGTGGAGCTGACGCTCGAGGAGGCCATCCGCGCCGCCCAGGAGCAGTCCATCGCCGCCATGGTGGCCAAATACACCTTCCTCTCGTCCTACTGGTCCTTCCGCTCGTTCAGGGCCAGCCGCCTGCCGTCGCTCAACCTGTCGGGCGAGGTGCTGAGCTTCGACCGTTCGCTGCGCCTGCTGCAGGACTACGACACGGGCGAAATGCGCTATCTGGAGAACTACAACCTGCAAAACACGATCGGCCTCTCGATCCGCCAAAATATCGCCCTCACGGGCGGTACGCTGCAACTCTACTCGTCGCTCAACCGGCTGGACCAGTTCGCCCCCAAAGATTCGAAATCCTACTACTCGCAGCCCATTACGCTCTCCTACACCCAGCCGCTCTTCGCCTACAACCAGTTCAAGTGGGACAAGAAGATCGCACCCAAGGAGTACGAGCTGGCCAAACGCACCTACATCGAGGCGATGGAGGACGTGACGACGCAAGCCGTGAGCTACTACTTCGCCCCTGCTGCTGAGCAAGACCCGGCATGAAATCGCCGTCAAGAACTACGACAACACCAAGGCGCTCTACGCCATCGCCGAGAAGCGGCTCAAGCTGGGCAGCATCACGCACGACGAGCTGCTGCAACTCCAGCTGCGAATGCTCAACGACAGTCTCTCGATCAACGACACTTCGCTCGAAGTCCGCGAGCAGCAGATGCGCTTCAACTCCTATCTGCGCTACAACGAGAACGTGGAGGTCGCCCCGGTGCTCGACGACCGCATTCCGGCCATCGACATCGACTACGCCATGGTGCTCGACAAGGCGCTGGAGAACTCGTCGTTCGACATCGGCAACCAGATCCAGATGCTCAACGCCGAGTCCGACATCGCGCGGGCCAGGGCCGAGCGGGGCGCTTCGGCCACGCTCAACGCCCGCTTCGGCCTCTCGCAGACCGGCGAGGAGTTCCGCACGGCCTACTCGAACCTGCTCGACCAGGAGGTCGTCGGACTCCAGTTCTCCATCCCGATCTTCGACTGGGGCATGGGCAAGGGCCGCGTCCGCATGGCCAGGGCGAAAGCCGAGATCGTCCGCAACCGGATCGAACAGGAGGAGATCGACTACCGCCACGAGATCTACACGCTCATCGAGCAGTTCCTCAACCAGCGCAACCAGTGCGCCGTGGCCGGCCGGGCCCTCGAGGTCGCCGAACGCCGCTACTCCATCGCGCTGGAGAACTTCCGGCGGGGAACCGTCTCGGTGACGGACATGAACACGGCCCAGACCGAGAAGGACCAGGCCAACCAGACCTACGTCTCGGCGCTGGCCGACTTCTGGAACTACTACTACTCGCTGCGCCGCAAGACGCTCTACGACTTCATCTCCCCGGACCGACATCAACGCGGAGTTCGACAAACTCATCAACGAATAACCCTATGGACCGATACCTCCTTCCAGCACTCCTCTGCGCCGCCCTGCTGCCGGGCTGCGGCGGACCGAAAAGCGAAAAGACGGACGACGGCGACGACCGCATCCGCCACCGGATCGAATACAACGCCGTCGAGGTGGACACGCTGCGGCTGCGGAGTTTCACGCGCGAGCTGATAAGCAACGGACGGCTGCTGGCCGCACGCCGCAGCACGCTGTCGTTCCCCGTGGCGGGGACCATCGCCGAAATCCGGGCGAAGAACGGTTCGGGCGTCCGGGCCGGCGAACCGATCGCCCGGCTCGACACGGGCGAATACGCTCTTCAACTGCGCAAGGCGCAGCTTTCGCTGGAGAAGGCGCGGATGGAGTTCTACGACGTGCTGGTGGGCCAGGGCTACGCGCTGGGCGACACGCTCGCCGCCGGCCGAGGTCGTCCGGCTGGCCCGCATCCGCTCGGGATACGCCGACGCCGAAGCCTCGGTCGCCGGCGCCCGGCGCAGCCTGGAGCAGTGCACGCTGCGCGCCCCCTTCTCCGGAAAGGTCGCCGACGTGGCCCAGCAGGTCTATGAAAAGTCGGCGGGCGAATTCTGCACGCTGCTCGACGACACCCGGCTCAACGTCCGCTTCACGGTGCTCGAATCGGAGGTCGGGCTGCTCCGTCCGGGGCAGGAGATCGCCGTCAGCCCCTTCGCCGACCTGCACAGGGAGGTCAGGGGCCGCATCGTCGCCGTCAATCCCTCGATCGACGCGCACGGGCAGGTGCAGATCGACGCCGAAGTGTCCAACGACGGCTCGCTCGTGGACGGCATGAACGTCCGCGTGGCCGTCCGGCAGCAGGTGGCCGACCGGCTGGTCGTGCCCAAGAGCGCCGTGGTCATCCGCGACAACGAGGAGGTGCTCTTCCGCTTCCGCGACGGCAAGGCGCTGTGGACCTACGTCCACACGTCGCTGGCCAACAGCAGGGAGTACGCCGTCGAGGCGAACACGGAGCGCGGCGCCGACCTCTCGCCGGGCGACATCGTCATCGTCTCGGGAAACCTGAACCTGGCCGACGGGTCGGAGGTCACGATCGACGCAACCCGCTAAACCGCCCCGGCCATGCTACGCAGACTTCTCGACCGGCCCGTCGCCGTGACGATGATCGCCGTCGTCCTGGTCATCCTGGGCGTCGTGAGCAGCCGCCTGCTGCCCGTGTCGCTCGTGCCCGACATAGACGCGCCCTACATCACCGTCCAGATTCCGGCGCAGGGGCGTCCCGGCGCGCCAGCCTGAACGAGACGGTCGTCATACCCCTCAGCCGGCAGCTCATCCAGCTCGCAGCTCACGGACATCCGCAGCGACGCCCGCGAAGGCAGCGCCGTCATCCGCCTCACCTTCGAGCAGGGGGCGGACATCGACTACCTGTTCATCGAAGTGAACGAGAAGATCGACCGTTCGATCTCCTCGCTGCCCCGCGACCTGGAGCGCCCGAAGGTCATCAAGGCCAGCGCCACCGACATCCCGGCCTTCTACATCAACCTCACCGTCCGGGACGAACGCCCCGCCCCCGCGCAGGACGAGCTGCACCCCCGTGTCGGAGCGGTTCGCGGCCCTGAGCCGCTTCGCCTCGCAGGTCATCACCAAGCGCATCGAACAACTGCCCGAGGTGGCGATGGTGGACATGAGCGGCAGCGTGGCGTCCGAAATCCTCATCATCCCGGACGAGACGAAGCTGCGGCAGGCAGGCATCACGATCGCGGCGGTCGAAAGCGCCCTCAAGCGGGCCGACGTCACGCTGGGCAGCCTCACGATCCGCGACGGCGAGTACCAGTACAGCGTGAAGTTCAGCCCGGTGCTGGCCGACCGGGAGGACATCGAACGGATCTTCCTGAAGATCAACGGACGGCTCTTCCGTGTCAGGGACCTGGCGCAGGTGATAGAACACCCCCGCAAACGGCAGGGCACGGTCCTCTCCGACGGACGCGACGCGATCACGCTGGCCGTCGTGAAACAGTCCGACGCCCGCATGTCGCAACTCAAGAGCGAACTGGACAAGCTCCTCGGCCAGTTCCGCCACGACTACCCCGACGTGGAGTTCACCGTCACGCGCGACCAGACCGAACTGCTCGACTACTCGATCTCGAACCTGGTGAGCAACATCGTCGCCGGCGCGCTGCTCGCCTGCCTCATCATCCTCTTCTTCATGCGCGACATGAAGTCCCCGCTGCTGGTGATCCTGACGATTCCCGTCACGCTGATCGTCTCGGTGCTGGTCTTATACGTGCTCGGCATCTCGATCAACATCATCTCGCTCTCGGGACTGGTGCTCGGCATCGGCATGATGGTGGACAACTCGATCATCGTCATCGACAACATGACGGCGCGCTGGCTGCGCGGCGAACGGCTCGCCGACGCCGTCACGCGCGGCACGAACGAGGTGGTGGCCCCCATGCTCTCGTCGGTGCTCACGACCTGCGCGGTTTTCATCCCGCTCATCTTCATCAACGGAATGGCCGGAGCGCTGTTCTACGACCAGGCGATGGCCGTCACGATCACGCTCTTCGTGGCCTACGGCGTGTCGATCACGCTGCTGCCGGTTTACTACCGCTGGTGGTACCGCCGCCAGGAGGCGTTCCGCCCCACGCCGTGGCTCGAACGCTTCTCGTTCGACCGCGTGACGGCCTGGTACGAGACCGCGCTCAAGTGGTTCTTCCGCCGCCGTGCGCTGATGTGGGGCATCTACGCCGTCTCGATCGTCGGACTGGTCCTCCTCTTCCTGACGGTCGAAAAGGAGCGGCTGCCCCGCATGACGTACAGCGACATGCTGGTGCATATCGACTGGAACGACCGCATCTCGGCCGAAGAGAACGGCCGCCGCACGCAGCGGCTCATAGACCGTCTCGGCGAACGGATCGAACAGTCCACGGTCATGGCCGGCGTGCAGCAGTTCATCCTCTCGCACACCGAGGAGAACGGCGTGGCCGAAGCCACCGTCTATCTGAAATGCCGCGACGCGGCCGACGTGGAACCCGTGCAGCGGGAGATCCGCAGCTACCTCGCGGCCAACGCCCCGGAGGCCCTCTGCTCGTTCGGCGTCTCGGGCAACGTCTTCGACCTGATCTTCGCCGAACGGGAGGCCGTGCTCACGGCGCGCCTGCGCTCCACGACGGGGCAGAACGCCGACCCCGAACGGCTGCAACGGCTCCTCGACCGCATCCGCGAGGCGCTGCCCGAACTGGAGGTCCCGCAGGCAGCCATGCAGGAGGACATCCTCTACGTGGCGCAGCCCGAACGGATGGCCCTCTACGGAGTGACCTACGGCGACCTGATCGCCACGCTGCGCAACGCCCTGAACGAGAATACGCTCTTCACGATCTCGAGCGGCGACGAATCGCTGCCCGTGGTCGTCGGCAACAACCTCCGGAGCCTCGACGAGCTGCTGGAAAGCACCTTCATCCGCACCGCCGAGGCCGAAATCCCGGTCAGCGCGCTGATGCGCCAGACCATGACGCGCGACCTGAAGCACATCGTGGCCGGAGCCGAAGGCAACTACTACCCGCTCGACCTGTCGCCCCGCGCCGGGGAAGTGCCGCAGGTCATCTCCGCGATCCGGCGGTGCGTCGCCGGGGACGACGGCTTCGAGGTGAGCTTCAGCGGCAGCTACTTCTCCAACCGCGGCATGGTCGGGCAGCTCGTCGGCGTGCTGGCCGTCGCGCTGCTGCTGCTCTTCTTCATCCTGGCGGCGCAGTTCGAATCGCTGGTCCAGCCGTGGATCATCCTGTCGGAAATCGTCATCGACCTGTTCGGGGCGATCCTCGTGCTCCGGCTCTTCGGCGAGTCGCTCAACCTGATGTCGATGATCGGCCTGATCGTCGTCTGCGGCATCGTCATCAACGACTCGATCCTCAAGATCGACACGATCAACACCCTGCGCCGCAACGGCCGCCCGCTCAAACGGGCCATTCTGGAGGCCGGACGGCGGCGCCTGAAAGCGATCGTCATGACCTCGCTGACGACGATTCTGGCCGTCGCCCCGTTCCTGGCCCGCGGCGACATGGGCTCCGACCTGCAATTCCCCATGTCGCTGGTCATCATCAGCGGCATGACCGTCGGCACGCTGGTCAGCGTCCTGTTCATCCCGCTGGCCTACTACGAAATCCACAAGCCGCGCCGATGAACCGCCCGCGGCCCATACCCTCCCGGCGACGCGGGATCCCCGCCTTCTCGGTACTGCTCATCATGGCGGCGCTGACGGTCGTCGGCGCGGCCATGCTGCCGATGCTCAGCATCCAGTACACGCCGACCACTCCCCAGCGCGGCATCGGGATCTACTTCTCCTGGCCCGACGCCTCGGCGCGGCTCGTCGAACAGCACGTCACCTCGCGCATCGAGGGGGCGCTCTCGACCGTCTCGGGAAACACGGGCATCTCCTCCACCTCGTCGAAGGGCTCCGGCAGCATCTGGCTCTCCTTCGCCAAGGGAACCGACATGACGGCGGCCCGCTTCGAGGTCGCCACCACGATCCGGAACCTCTACGCCAAGCTCCCCGAAGGGGTCAGCTACCCCTACATTTCGCTCGCGGCGTCGGGGAACCGGCAGGAGTCCGAGACGCTCGTCTATACCGTCAAGGCCGACCTCCCGTCCGAACGCATCGAGGAGTTCGTCTCGGCGCACGTCTCGACGCCCCTCTCCCAGATCGAAGGCGTCGGGAAGGTCTCCCTGTCGGGCGTCACGCCCTACGAATGGGTCATCCGCTTCGACCCCAAGGCGGCGGAGACCGCGGGAATCACCGCCGCCGACCTCGCCTCGGCTTTCGGCGCCTACTTCAGCAACGACATCGTCGGGCTGACGACCCTGCCCGGAGAGGACGGCACGGAGCGCACCGTGGTCCTCCGCCTCCGCAACCGGGGCACAACCGACTTCGGGGAGATTCCCGTCGCCAAACGCAACGGCCGCATCTACCACCTGCGCGACTTCGCCTCGGCCCGCTGGCAGGAGCAGCGGCCGACGAGCTATTTCCGCATCAACGGACTGAACACGATCACCCTGGCGATCTCCTGCGAGGCGCACACGAACATGCTCCGGGTGGCCGCGGCGGTCAAGGAGGAGATGGCGCGCCTCCAGGAGCGTTTCCCGCCCGAGCTGTCGGCCACGCTCACCTACGACGCCACGGAATACGTCTCGGGCGAGCTGGAGAAGATCTACCTGCGCACGCTGCTCTGCGTCGCCATCCTGCTCGCGTTCGTTTTCGCCGTGAGCCGCGACCTGCGCTACCTGGCCATCATCGCCACGACGCTGGCCGTCAATATCCTCGTGGCGGCGGTCTTCTACAACCTCCTGCACCTGGACATCCACATCTACACGCTGGCCGGCATCACCGTGTCGCTGGGCATCATCATCGACACGTCGATCATCATGGTGGACCATTACAGCTACTACCGCGACCGGCGCGTCTTCGTCTCGATCCTCGGAGCGCTGCTGACCACCATCGGGGCGCTGGGCATCGTCTGGCTGCTGCCCGAGGAGCAGCGGCTCAATTTGGTCGATTTCTCGCTGGTCATCGTCATCAACCTCGTCGTCTCGCTCTTCGTGGCGCTGCTCTTCGTCCCGGCGCTGCTCGAAAAATTTCCGCTGGGACGCAGCATGACCGTCTCGTCCGTGCGCCGGCGGCGTTTCACGGTCCGCTTCTCGCGCCTCTACGGCCGCTTCATCGCCTGGGGACGACGCCGCCGCTGGATCTTCGTCGCGGCCCTGCTCTGGGGCTTCGGCCTCCCGACGTTCCTGCTGCCCGACAGGATCGAGGAGGAGGACGGGAAACCCCTCCCGTGGCCGGCCCGGTGGTACAACGGCGTCATGGGCAGCGGATTCGTCACCGCACACCGCCAGACCCTCGACAAGGTGCTCGGCTCGTCGCTCAACCTCTTCAGGACGGCCACCGGACGCTACAACTACTTCCGCCAGCCCGCGCAGAAGGTCCTCTACATCAACGCCGGCATGGCCGAAGGCTGCACCGTGCAGCAGCTCGACGAGGTCGTCCGCCACATGGAGAACTACATCAGCCGGTTCGACGAGGTGCAGATGTTCCGCACGAACATCTACGGCTACGACAACGCCCAGATCATCGTCACCTTCAAGCCCGAATACGAGAACGGCCCTTTCCCGTCGATGCTCAAACAGGAGCTCACCGCGGCGGCCATCCGCTTCGGCGGGGCGACGTGGCGCATCTCGGGCATCGACGACAACTACTTCAACAACAACGTCATCAGCAACTACCGCTCGAACCAGATACGCCTCCGGGGCTACAATTACGACCAGTTGTCGGATTACGCCGACGCACTGGTGGATTCGCTGTCGCAGAACCGCCGCGTCTCGCAGCCCGAAATCATGACCGGCAACGGCTGGAGCCTGCCGCACAACGAGTTCAACATCCGCTACGACGACGAACGCGTCGCCGCCGCGGGACTGAACGTCGCCGACTACTACTCGCTGCTCGGCACGATGCTCTACCGCGCACCGCTCCCGTCGGTCTACAACGGCGACGAGATGCAGCGTGTCGTGCTCGAATCGGCCGACCGCGACCGCTTCGACCGCTGGCACGTCGCCAACGCGCAGGTGAGGATCGACTCGCTGCAAACGAAAGCTCTCCTCCGTCGGAACCATCGAGAAACGCCGCACGGGCATCTCCATCTACCGCTACAACCAATCCTACCAGATCACCGTCGGATTCGACTTCATCGGCTCCTACGAGCTGGGCCGACGGCTCATCGAGCGCACGGTGGACCGGCTCAACGAGGAGACGCTGCCCATCGGGTTCATCGCCGACTCGCCCACCTACCGCTACGGCTTCGGTCAGAAGAAACAGGAGGTGTGGCTGATCCTGCTGGTCATCGCCATCATCTACGCCATGTGCGCCGTCATCTTCGAGTCGCTGCGCAAACCGCTGGTCATCATCCTGATGATCCCGGTGTCGTTCATCGGCGTCTTCCTCACCTTCGGCTGGTCGGACTTCGTCTTCGACCAGGGCGGATTCGCCGCCTTCGTCCTGCTGTGCGGCATCGTCGTCAATGCGGGCATCTACCTCATCAACGAGGAGGACAACTGGGCCGCGACGTCGCGCAAGCGGGGCATCCCGCTCTACCTGAAGGCCTACAACCACAAGATCGTCCCCATCGCGCTGACCATCCTCTCGACCGTGCTGGGGCTCGTGCCGTTTCTTTACGACGGTCCCGAGGAGGTCTTCTGGTTCGCATTCGCCGTGGCGGCCATCAGCGGCACGCTCTTCTCGCTCATCGCGCTGGCGGTCTATCTGCCGATCTTCCTTCCGATGCGCCGCAAACCCCGTCCCGAGCCATGATGCGGAAACACCATCCCCTTCTCCGCGGGGCGGTGCTCCTGCTCTGGACCGCCGCCTGCTGGCGGCTTTTCGTCCCGGCCCTCGACGTCCCGACGCAGGAGCTGCGGGCGAACGCCCTCGCGTCGATGCAGGGCACCCTCCTGCTGCTCCTGCTGGCCGGGGCCGTTCTCCTCGTCCGTGCTCCGCGCATCCGCCCCAATGCCGCGGACTGCTGCGCCGCGCTGCTGCTCGCCGGCGTCACGGCCTCCCGGTTTCTCCTCCCCGGACCCGCCGCCCCGGCGCGTTACGACGAGCTGCTCCAGGCGGCGATGCTCTACGCCTCGCTGCGCATCCTTTTCACGGCCGAACGGCACGCCGCCGCCGTGCTGCTTACGCTGTTGTGCCTCTTCGGCATCTACGAGGCGTGGACCGGCATCCGCCAGATCTACGGATTCGCCTACTCGAACCACGGGCTTTTCAAAGTCACCGGCACGCTCTTCAACCCGGGTCCCTATGCGGGCTTCATCGCCCCCGTCCTCGTCTGCGCCGTCGCCTGCATCGTCCGCAGCAACCGCCTCGCGGGGCGGCTGCTGCGACGGCAGACTCTCCGGAGACCGCGGAGCCTTCTCCGTCCCTGCGTCCTGACGGGCGGCCTGCTGCCCTGCCTCGCGGGCTGGGGCGCCGCACTGCTGGGGGCCGTGGTCCTGCCCGCCTCCATGAGCCGCGCCGCACTGGCGGCCGTCGCCGCCGGATGCGGCGCGCTGGCCCTCGGGGAACTCGATGCCGCGGGCCGTCTCCGCCGCCTCTTCGCCGCACACCCCCTCCGCACGGGAATCGCCGCAGGCTCCGCGCTGCTGCTGCTCGGAGGTGCGGCCGCCGGAGCCTATCACCTCAAACGCCCTTCGGCCGAGGGACGGCTGCTGATCTGGAAGATCGACGCCCGCATCCTGCTCCGCCGCCCGCTCTGCGGCGCGCGCCTCGGGAATTTCGCCGGAGCCTTCGGCGAGGAGCAGGCCCGCTACTTCGCCGAACGGTCCCGGCCCGAAGGAGAGAAACAGGTGGCCGGATGCCCCGAAGCCGGATTCAACGAATTTCTGCAATTCGGCGCCGAGACCGGCGCGGCCGGCTTCGCACCCTGCTCCTGCTGACCGGAACGGCCGTGGCGGCCGGCATCCGCCGCGGCGACCCGTTCGGCTACGGACTGCTCGCGGCGGCGGTGTTCGCCTCGTTCTCCTATCCGTGGAGCGTCCTGCCGCTGCGGCTGCTCTTCGTCGTCCTGCTCGCCGGAGCGGCGTCTCCGTCCGGGGACGGCGGCGTTCCGTCCCCCGGACGGAGACCGTCCCCTCCCGCCGCCCGGACCCTTCCGACGGATCGCCGCACCGCTACTGCTCGCGGCGGGCATCGCCTGCTGGCCGGGCGTCTATGGACGCACCGCCGCACGCGCGGAGGCCCGCCGGCAATGGAGCGACGTCCGCATCTGGATGAGCTCGGGCCGCTACGACTACCTCGTCGAGGACGGCGAACGCCTTCTCGACAGTCTGCCGCACGACTTCCGGTTTCTCTACGACTACGGCTACGCCCTGCACCGGAGCGGCGACTACCGCCGGAGCAACGACATCCTGCGGACCGGAGCGCGGATCAGCAGCGACCCCATGTTCTGGAACATCATGGGCAAGAACCACGACGCGCTCGGGGAGCATTCCGAAGCCGAAAGAGCCTACCTGCAGGCGCACTTCCGCATTCCCGACCGCATATATCCCCTCTACCTGCTGGCCCTCCACTACCGGGCCTCCGGACAGGAGGCCGAAGCCCTCGCCACGGCCCGCAGGGTCGTGGACCACACGCCGAAAATCGAGTCGGCGCAGACCCGAAAGATGCAGGAAGAGATGCGCGGACTGCTCGCCGCGGCCCGCTCCGGCCCCCTTTCAGAAACACAGGAACCATGAACCCGACCGAAAGAAAAAGGCCCTGGAGGCGTATCGTGCGGAACGCCGCCGGCACGGCGCTGGTCATCGCGGCGCTCGCGCTGTGGATGCCCTACTTCGTGCGGGCGTTCGTCTGCGACCAGTTCGTCGTACCGTCCGAGTCGATGCTGCCCACGCTCATTCCCGGCGACCGCATCCTGGTAAACAAACTGATCGCCGGAGCGCGGATCTACCGGAGTTTCGATTTCGCCGAGGGGGCTCCGCTGCGTTCGTTCCGGCTGCCGGGGCTGCGGAAGGTACGGGTGAACGACGTGGTGGTCTTCAACGTCCCGCACGGTTACGACCGGGACCGGATCGAGTTCCGCATCAACTACGTCTATGCCAAACGCTGCGTCGGCACGCCGGGCGACAGCGTTTCGATCCGCAACGGATACCTTCGGAACAACCGCCACGAAGGCCCCGTCGGCGACCGGGAACGGCAGCGGCAGCTCGCCGAAACGCCCGACTCGGCGATCCCGCCGACCGTACTGCGCGCCATGCCGTTCGACGACTCGCTTTTCGGCTGGACGATCAGGAATCTCGGACCGCTCTACGTTCCCCGGGCCGGAGCGAAGATCGCGCTCGACCTGCGCAACTTCAGGCTCTACAAGCCGCTCGTGGAGTACGAAACCGGCGGCAGCCTCTCCTTCGACGGCCGCACGGCGCGGCTCGACGGGAAACCGCTCGCCGACTACGTTTTCCGCAAGAACTACTACTTCTTCTGCGGCGACAACGTCCCCAACTCGAAGGACAGCCGCTACTGGGGATTCGCCCCCGAGGAGTTCATCATCGGCGTCGTCAAGCGCATCTCCTACTCCGAGGAACCGGTTTCGGGACGGAGGAGGCCCGAAAGACGCTGGAAAAAGGTGGAGTGACTCCCCCCCCCTCCGAGCCATCTCCGCCAGCAAAAAGGGCATCCCGCCCCCGGTTTCCCGGAGGCGGGATGCCGAAACAAAGGCCCCGCATGTTCGAATTCAGCCGATACGGCGTACGCTCCGCGCACCCTCTGCCCGCAGGCACTCCTCCCGTCCGGCGGGAACCCGCCGCAAAGGTGCGCCGCCGGACACGGGCGGGTAAACGCTCCCGTGCGGGGAGCCGTGCGTCAGTGCGCCTCGAGCCAGTTGCCGCCGACGCCCGCATCGGCGACGAGCCGCACCCGGAGCCTTCGCAGCCGACTCCATCGCTTCGGTCACGATGGCCGTGACCCGCTCCTGCTCGGAACGGAGCATATCGACCACCAGTTCGTCGTGCACTTGCAGAATCACCCGCGAACGGATTCCCTCGGCGGCGAAACGGCGGTGCACGTCGATCATCGCGATCTTCATGATGTCGGCCGCACTGCCCTGAATAGGGGCGTTGACGGCATTGCGTTCGGCCAGCCCGCGCGCCACGGCATTGCGCGACGCGATGTCGTTCAGGTAACGCCGCCGCCCGAAGATCGTCGTCACGTAACCCACCTCGCGCGCCCGCTCGACCACATGCTCCATATACTCCTTCACCTTGGGGTAGGAGGCGAAATAGCCCTCTATGATCTCTTTGGCCTCCTTGCGCGGAATGTCGAGCCGTTGGCTCAACCCGAAGGCCGAGATGCCGTAGATGATGCCGAAATTGGCCGTCTTGGCCCGCCGCCGCTCCTCGGGAGTGACCTCTCCGAGCGGTTTGCCGAAGAGCCGCGCGGCCGTCGCGGCATGAATGTCCTCGCCGTGCTCGAATGCCGCGATCAGCGCCTCGTCGCCCGAGAGGTGGGCCATCAGCCGCAGGCTCGACCTGGCTGTAATCGGCCGAGAGCAGCAGGTGGTCGTCGTCCGAGGGAATGAACGCCCGGCGGATGCGGCGGCCCATCTCCTCGCGCACGGGGATGTTCTGCAGGTTGGGATTCGTGGACGAGAGACGCCCGGTGGCCGTCACCGCCTGGTTGAACGAGGTGTGGATGCGCCCCGTCGTGCGGTTCACCAACTGCGGAAGCGCCTCCACATAGGTCGAAAGGAGTTTCTTCACGCCGCGGTACTCCAGCACGAGGTCCACGATGCGGTGCTTGCGGGCGAAGGTCTGGAGGTACTCCTCGTCGGTGCAGAACTGTTTGGTACGCGTCATCTTGGGTTTCTCGGCGATCCGCATCTTCGCGAAGAGCACCTCGCCAAAGCTGCCGCGTGGAGTTGATGTTCAGCGACGGCTCGCCGGCCTCCGCGCGGATCGCCGCCTCCAGCTCCGCCATGCGGCGGTTCAGCTCGACGGCGTATTCGGCCAGCGCCGCGGTGTCGATCCGCACGCCCGCCATCTCGATCGAGGCCAGCACCTCGATCATCGGCTCCTCGATCTCGGAATAGAGCCGCTCCAGCCCGATCCGCTCGACCATCGGGTAGAGCACGCGCTTGAGCTGCAACGTGATGTCGGCGTCCTCGGCGGCGTACTCCTTGACACGCTCGACGTTCACCAGATCCATCGTCAACTGCTTCTGCCCCTTGCCGATCAGCGTCTCGATCTCGATGGGCCTGTAATTGAGGTACTTCTCCGAAAGCGCATTCATGTTGTGGCGCGATTCGGGATCGAGCAGGTAGTGGAGAATCATCGTGTCGTACTTACGCCCACGGACCTCGATCCCCAGCCGCCGGAGCACCATCAGGTCGAACTTGACGTTCTGGCCGATCTTGGCGATCCGCTCCTCCTCGAACAGCGGCCGCACGATCCCGGCGTACTCCGCCGCATCCTCCTCGCGGAAGGGAACGTACCACGCCCTGTGCGGCTCGACGGCCAGCGACAGCCCGACGATCCGGTCGTTGAAGATGTCGAAGCCCGTGGTCTCCGTATCGAAGCAGAACTCTTCGTAACGGGCCACCTCGGCCACCACCTCGCGCAGCCGCGCGGCGTTCGGGACGAGCGTGTATTCGTGCGGTGTGGTCTGGGCCGTGGCCAGTTGCATCGCCTCGGCCTCCTCCTGCAATTCGGCCGCCGGAACGGGACCCGGCAGCGGGGCCACGGGATCGCCGAACAGATTGCCCTGCCCGGCCAGCGCCGCCTTCTTCGCGGCGGCCGACTTGGCGCGGGCCATCTCGGCCAACTGCCGCTGATCCTCCTGACGCGGCCCGTCGGACAGCGGCTCCGGGGGTGCGAGGTTCGCCAGATCGTTCAGGAAAGCCTTGAAATCCAGCTCGGCGAAGACGGCCCGCAGCTCGTCCAGATGCGGCTCGCAGACCGTCGCCCTCCTCGCGGAAGGGAATCGGCACGTCGAGGCAGATCGTCGTGAGCCGCTTGGCCAGGCGCAACCTGTCGCCCCATTCGGCGATCTTCTCGCCCTGCCTGCCCCCGATCCGCGCCGCGTTGTCGAGGATGTTCTCCACCGTGCCCCACTCCCGCACCAGCTTGCAGGCGCTTTTCTCGCCGATGCCCGGCACGCCGGGAATGTTGTCCGACGCATCGCCCCACAGGGCGAGAATGTCGCGCACGAGCACGGGATCGTCGATGCCGTACTTCTCGCGGATCGCCTCGCGGCCGACGATCTCGATCGCGCCGTCCGCACC